>JAABUU010003036.1_pt1 | contig 22188 bp, 17 predicted proteins | sample 5559301 | NCBI WGS metagenome assembly JAABUU01 (sample SAMN10711884, study PRJNA513360) | rock metagenome | isolation source: Antarctica rocks | place: Antarctica: Victoria Land, Richard Nunatak white | reverse complement strand
CCGCGCGAACTGATGGTCGGACCGCCCGCGCTCCAGTGTCCGCCGGGGCCGCCGCTCGGCGCCGGGGCATCAGCCCAGCTCTGCCGCGCGATCTCGCGGCATAGTGCCGGGCAGAGGCGGTGGAGAGTGCGGGCGAGGAAGGGGCGGAGGGACATCAAGCCGCCTTGCTGGCCAGGTGCTCTTGCAGCCGGTTGCCCGGCGCATCCTTCGGCTTGCCCAGCCCCAGCTCGCGCAGCGTGCGGGTCAAGCTGTTGCTCCAGGCGAGGTATGTCCGGCTGTCGTGCTCCGTCATCACCCCGCCCGCCAGCACCTTGCGGTCCAGGGTCTCGACGTGCAGCGCGAGGGTGGCGGCGCGTTCGATCAGCATCCGCTGCGTCGCGGACGGCTTGCCGCCGACGTGCGCCGTCAGCTCGGAACGCACGCGGCGCAGCATTCGCGCTTCCCGGGTGCGACCGTCCATGTTCGACAGGGCATGTGGGCGTGAATAGGGACCGATCTGGCTCATAACCGGGCTATATCACCCGCCAGAACTCTGTTTCCAGTGGCAAATACTGGCGATCAGACCGGAGTAACTGTGTCTGGACGTGTCCAGTTAGGTCTAGGCGTCTCCCGTTATGTCATCATTATTCGTCATCAGGCCCGTAGCGACACGACGGTGGCGGTGCGATCGGCCGCGGTGCAGAACGTCGCCCATTCCTCCATCAGCGGGCGGCGCCGCTCCATCAGGTCCGATCGCTGGTAGGCGGCCTCGACCTTGTCCTTCAGCGTGTGCGCCAGCGCCGCCTCGACAACCTCGCGCGGGTAGGGGGCTCGCTCGCCTGCCCAGACCCGGAACGTGGAGCGGAACCCGTGAACGGTGATCGGCTCGCCTGTCGTGGCGTCGCGCCAGGGTGGCGTCTGGCCCTCGACGACGGTGTTCATGCGCCGCAGCACGGCCGTCAGGCTCATGTCGGACAGCGCGGTGCCTGCTTTCGCGCCAGGAAACACCAGGACTGCCGCCGCGCCAGGCTGTCCCGTGTGCATCCGGCGCAGCAGCAGCACCGCGGCGGCGGACAGGGGAACGCGGTGCGGCTTGCGGGCCTTCATGCGCACGCCCGGGATCGTCCACACCGCCGCGTCCCAATCCACCTCGCCCCAGCGCATCCCGCGCACCTCGCCGGACCGGCAGGCCGTCAGGATCGCCAGCTCCACGGCCTGCGCCGCCACACCCTCGCGCTGGCGCAGCTCGGCCAGGAAGCGGCCGACGTCGGACCATGGCAGGGCAGGGTGGTGCTCTGTCGCCTTGACCTTGCGGGGCGAGGGCAGGCGCGACGCCAGGTGGCCTTTCCAGCGGGCCGGGTTCTCGCCCTCGCGCCACCCGCGGGCCTTGGCAGCGTCAAGCACCGCCTCGATACGGCCGCGCAGGCGCGAGCCGGTCTCAGGGGCGCGATCCCACAAGGGGCGCAGGACCCGCATCACGGCGTCGCTGTCGACGTCCTGCGCCGGCCAGTCCCCGAACACCGGGTAGGCGTAGGTCTCCAGGGTGGATTCCCACTGCGCCCGGTGCTTCGGGTTGCGCCAGGCCTTGCCCTTGTCGGCCATCAGCTCCCCGGCGGCCCGCCTGAAGGTCTGTTGCAGGGTGGCGATTTTCTCGCCCTGGACGGCCTCACGCACCGCCAGAGGGTCGTCTCCCGCCCGGATGTGCTTTCGGGCGTCTGCGGCCCGCTCCCGGGCTTCTGCGAGGGTGGTGGCGGGGTAGGCGCCCAGCCCCATGTCCCGGCTCTTGCCCGATCGCATGTATCGCAGGACCCACGCCCGGCGGTCCGCGCCCTTGACGTAGAGGTGCAGCCCGTCGCCGTCCGTGTAGCGACCGGGCTTCACCAGAGCCCGCACGCCAATCGCTGTCAGCTTGCCGGCCATGATCCTGTTCCCAAAGTTGTTCCCAAAATAGCGGCGAGTTGCCAGGACGCAAGCGGGAACAGTGGGAGACGGATCGGGCCAGTTACCTCAGTGTTTCATGGGGTTTTTGGAACGCCGGGGAACGGCACGAAACGCAGGTTCTACGGACACCCTCTCCGCCACGCCATGCTTCGACATGATCCTGCCCACTCACGAATTTCGCGGTGTCGGTCTTCGGCCCTGCCTGTAGATCCGGTCTGCGATCGGTTTGAGTGACTGCGTCCTCAGGCCGGGACCGCGGCGCCTGGCACGTCGACAAACGCCGTTCCTGCCTGTGCCACCACGCGGTTGCGCCCGCTGCGCTTAGCCTCGTACAGCGCGGCGTCGACGCCCGCGACCAGCGCTGCCAGGCCTGGCGCCTCCATGGCCATCGACGGTATCGCGGTGGCGGCGCCGATGCTGACGGTGGCCACGCCCGCGGGCGTGTTGTCCTCGTGCGCGATCCCCGTCGCGCGCACCGCCGCCAGCACCCGCGCGGCCAGCGCCGCCGCTCCCTGCGCGTCGACGCCGGGCAACAGGATCGCGAACTCCTCGCCGCCGTAGCGCGCGGTCAGGTCGGCGGGGCGGCGCGCCACCTGCGCCATCGCCGCCGCCACGGCGCGCAGGCACGCATCGCCACCCTGGTGGCCGTGGCGGTCGTTGTACGGCTTGAAGCGGTCGACATCGATCATCAGCAGCGACAGCGGCGTCTCCTCCCGCGCCCCGCGCCGCCATTCCAGGTCCAGCGCCTCGTCGAAGCGTCGGCGGTTCGCAAGCCCGGTCAGCCCGTCGGTGTTGGCCTGGCGCGCCAGCTCCTGGTTCAGCACCGCGACCTGGTCCTCCGCCGCGCGGCGGTCGGTAATGTCGCGCACGTTGGAGATGACCTGCGTGTCGCCGCTGATGTCGCGCAGCAGACGCGCGCGCCCCTCCACCCAGACCGCCGAGCCGTCCTTGCGGATGTAGCGGAAGCATGACGTCACCTGCGCTTCCCCGGACAGCAGGCGTGGCACCACGCCCGCCAGCATCTGGCGGTTGTCGGGATGGATGATGTCGGCCCAACGGCCGCAGACGCCTTCCTCGACGCTCCAGCCGGTCAGGGCGGTGAACGCGGGCGAGGCGTAGCGCCGGCTCCCGTCCAGGCCCATGCAGACGATGGCGTCGCTCGAGTTCTCCGCCAGCAGGCGGTAGCGGCGCTCGGCCCGCTGCCCGATCCGGACCTGGCGCGCGAAGCGGCGGCCCGCCACCGCCAGTGCCGCCGCCACGCACAAGCTGACCGCGAGGTGGAGCCGGGAGTCGGCGCGCCAGCCAGCCAGCACCTCGTCGAGCCCGTGAGCCACGATGATGAAGAGCGGATAGTCGTCGAGCGTGCGGAAGCTGCCCAGGCGCTCGACCCCGTCCAGCACCGAGACGTAGCGGAAGCTGCCCATCGGCTGGCCGGTGGCGACCTCGCGGAAGATCGTCCCGGCGGATATGTCTGCGCCGACGCTCGACCTTGTCCCGTCGGTGCGCGCGACGATGGTGCCCTTCATCGACGTCAGCGTGATCAGGCCGTCGTAGCCGACCGCGAAGCTGTGGTAGAAATCCTGCAGGAACGCCACCGAGATCCTCGCCATCGCCACCCCGGCGAAGCGGCCGTCCGCGGCATCGAGCCGACGCGACACGGTGATGCTCCACTGCCCGTCGCCGCGCGCGCGGATGATCTCGCCGACATGCACGCCGCGGTCTGCATGGGTACGGTGGAATTCGAAGCAGGCATGGTCCGCGACGTTGACCGGGTGGCGCGCGGCGTCGCGCTCGCCGGTCACCCTGTCGCCGGCGGCATCGAACACCTCCAGGCCGCGGAGCGCCGGCACCTCGGCCATGCGCAGCGCGATGAAGCGATTCAGCCGGCCCACCTGGTCCGGCGATACCCCGTCCGTCTCGACCCGCTCGCGCACCCCGGACACGGTCATGTCGGCGACGTGCACGATGTCGTGCGCGTGCTGGGCGAGGGAGCGGGCGAGATTCGCGGTCTCGACCTTGTCGTCGGCGATCGCGGCGGCGCGCGCCTGCCAGGTCCTCCAGCCGTCCAGCCCGACCAGCAGCAGGCACACCGCCAGCACGGCGGCGACGATGCCGACATGCAGCGGGATGCGGCGGCGGGGGAGGAGGAAGGCCAGCCTCATGGCGTCAGGGCGTCCCGCATCTGATGAGGGACCACTAGGCCAGGGATGCCCTAAGAAACCGTTGAGGGCCGCGCCACGGCGAGCGGGTCATGCCGACGGCCCTCCGGGAAACCGGGCAGGAAGCAAGGTTGAGGCTCTGCCTCAAACTCCGCCAAAGGCTCGCCTTTGGAATCCACTCCTTAAGTAAAGCCGGTTCAGGGGCGGCTCGCCCCTGGCGGGTCTGGGCAGAGCTGCCCAAAGGTTCCGATGGCCCTCTTGGGCCGTTGGAAGAGGCAGCGGAGGGAGCGCCCAGCCTTGCTTGCTGCCGGCTCCGGCGTCAGCGCAGCCAGAGCGCCGAAAGCAGCATGTGGTACAGCGGCGTGTAGGCGTAGCCCTGCACCCGCGCGGCCACCACGTCGACGTAGGACGGCACCAGCAGCACCACCAGCGGCGAGCGCTCCGTCACCTGGCGGTCGATCGCCGCCCACTGCGCGGCCGCCTCCGCCCCGGTGGCCGCCTCGGCCGTGTGCATCGCCGCGTCGATCGCCGGGTCGCAGAAGCCGGCCATGTTGAGCGAGGAGTCCGAGCCCGGGTGGAACGCCGCGCAGCTCGCCAGCACGTCGAGGAAGTCCGATGCGTCGGGGTAGTCGGCGTACCAGGGCGTGAGCCCCGCCTGCACGTGGTTGGCGCTGTTCTGGATATAGGTAAACTCGATGTCGCCCGACAGCGTGCTGAGGCGGGCGTCCAGCCCGATGGAGGCCATCACGCTCTGCAGGTATGTGCCGAGCTGGCGCTGCACCGGGCTCTGGTCGGCCACCAGAGTCACTTTCGCACCCACCGCGCCCGCCTCGCGCACCAGGCGCCGCGCCTCATCCGGGTCGTGGCCCACCGGGCAGCCGGGATCGCTGCCGGGCAGGATCGGCGGCAGCATCCTGCACCACGGCAGCGCCATGCGCGGGCCGCCGTACACCAGCGCGGCGGCGTCGCGGTCCACCGCCAGCGCCACCGCGCGGCGCACGCGCGGGTCGTCGAACGGCGGCTCGTGGACGTTGAGCGCCATGAACCAGATCGCGTCGGTCTGGTGCAGGTGGGTGAGCGCGGCGTGGCGCGTGCCCAGCTCCGGCAGGCGGTCGAACGGCGGCTGGTCGAAGGTCCAGTCGGCCTGGCTGTTCTCGATCGCGGTGATCGCCGCCTCCTCGTCGAGGCCGAACTCGTAGTCGATGGCGTCGAGGTGCCCGTCCGGCTGCGCCGCCTCGCTCCACGCCCGGAACTCCGGGTTGCGCACCAGGCGCAGGCCCCGGTTCGGGTCGTAGCCCTCGATCCGGTACGGCCCGGTGCCGGGCGGCGGCGTCATGCCGGCGTCGCGCGGCACGGCGTCGGCCGGCAGCACAGAGGCCGGCGGCAGGGCGAGCTTGGCCGCGAGCTGCGTGTCGGGGCGCGACAGGCGCAGCGTGAGGCGGCCGGTGGCGTCGTCGCTCTCCACGCCCTCCAGGCGGCAGTCGTCGGGGTGCGCGGTGCACGCCTGCGCCCCCTGGATCGCGCCCAGGAAGCCCCCGCCCGGCCCTGCCACCCGGAACGCGCGGCGCAGCGAGGCGGCGGCGTCGCTGGCGCGCACCGGGCGGCCGTCGCTGAAGCGCACGCCGCCGCGCAGGTGGAACTCGTAGCGCAGGCCGTCGGGGCTGACCTCGGGCAGCGCGTCGGCGAGGTCGGGGACCAGCACCAGGCCGTCCGCGCCCTCCGCCTTGCGGTAGGCGAGCAGGCCGTCGTAGCTCACCGCGAAGAGCTGCCAGTACTGGGCGGTGTCGTTGACCTGCGGGTCGATGCTGCCGGCCGCGGCGTGGGCCACCAGGCGCAGCGTGCCGCCGCGGCGCGGCTCGACGGCCCCGGCGCGCGGCGCGAGGGCAAGGCACGCGAGCAGCGTCAGGAGAAGGCGCACCATCGGGCCGTGCCGCTCCGGCGCGGGGGGTCGCGCAGGAACGCTGTCCCAGCCCTGGGGGGCGGCGTCAATCCCGAGGCAAGCAAGGTTGAGGCTCTGCCTCAAGCTCCGCCAAAGGCTCGCCTTTGGAATCCATTACTTAAGTAAAGCCGGTCCAGGGGGGGCTTCCCCCCTGGCGGGTCTGGGCAGAGCCCAGCCTTGCTTCCTGCCTTGCCCTCAGGCGACCAGCACCGCGCGCAGGTCGTTGACGTTGGTGAGCGTCGGCCCGGTGACCACCAGATCGCCGATCGCCGCGAACAGCCCGTAGCTGTCGTGCGCCGCCAGCACCGCGCGCGGCGACAGCCCCGCCGCCCGCGCCCGCGCCAGCGTGTCCGGCGCCACGATGGCGCCCGCCGCGTCCTCCGTGCCGTCGATGCCGTCGGTGTCGCCGGCGACCGCCCAGATCCCGGCGTCGCCGTCGAGCGCCACGGCGAGGCCGAGCAGGAACTCGGTGTTGCGCCCACCGCGCCCCGGCGTCGCCGCGCCGATCGACACCGTGGTCTCGCCGCCCGACAGCAGCACCGCGGGCGCGCGGGCGGGCTCGGCGTGGCGGCGCACGCTGCGCGCGATCCCGGCCATCGCGGTGCCGAGCTGGCGGCTCTCGCCCTCCAGCGCGTCGCCGAGCATCAGCGTCGCCAGGCCCTCGGCGCGCGCCGCCTCGGCCGCGGCGTGCAGCGCCATCGCGGGGGTGGCGATCATGCGCACGTCGGCCTCCGCCACCCCGGCGCGCTCCGGCTCGCCCAGCGCCAGCAGCGCCGCCACCGCGCCGGGCAGCGCCAGGCCGTGGCGCGCGACGATCTCCGCGGCGGCGCCGGGCGGGTCGCGGCTCGGGATCGTCGGGCCGGAGGCGATGGTGCCGGGGTCGTCGCCGGGCACGTCGCTGATCGCCAGCGTCACCACGCGCGCGGGCGAGGCCGCCTGCGCCAGCCGGCCGCCCTTGATGCCGGACAGGCGTCGGCGCACCACGTTCATCTCGCCGATCGTGGCGCCGGAGGCCAGCAGGGCGCGGCCGACCGCCTGCTTGTCGGCGAGCGCCAGCCCCGGCGCGGGCAGCGCCAGCAGCGCGGAACCGCCGCCCGAGATCAGCGCCAGCACCAGGTCGTCCGGACCCAGGCCGCGCACCGCGTCGAGCAGCCGGCGCGCGCCCAGTTCGCTGTTCGCGTCGGGCACGGGGTGCGAGGCCTGCAGCACCTCGATGCGGCGCGTGGGCACGGCGTGGCCGTAGCGCGTCACCACCAGGCCGGACATGCGCCCGTCCTCCACGAGGTCGGGCCAGGCCGCCTCCAGGGCCGCGGCCATCACCGCGGCGGACTTGCCGCCGCCGACGACGACGCAGCGGCCGCGCGGCTTCTCCGGCAGGTGCGCGGCCAGCACGCGGTGCGGGTCGGCGGCGGCCACGCCCGCGTCGAAGATGCGGCGCAGCACGGCGCGGGCGCGGGCGTCGTCCCAGGGCAGGGGCTCGGTGGACATCGCGGGAGGCTCCTCATGGCCTGCGCGCGACCGCGCGCGGTGCAGCCAGTCGTATCCAGCGGCTCTCTGGAATGACGAAGTTAAGCAAGGTTGAGGCTCTGCCTCAAACTCCGCCAGGGGGAGCCCCCCTGGACTGGCTCAACTTAAGGAAGGCCGGTCCAGGGGCGGCTCGCCCCTGGCGGGTCTGGGCAGCGCCCAGCCTTGCTTGCTGACAGGCCAACGCGCCCGAGCCCTGCCCGGCCCCTCGCGGTCGTTCCGGCGCCGCTGCTACACTCCGCCCGACCCTGGGAGCCCGCGATCCATGCTGAGTGTCCATCCCGGCGGGGCGCCCGCCCGCGTGCTGAGCGACGCGCCCGGCGGCCCGGCGCAGGGCGTGTGGATCGACCTGCTCGACGCCACCATCGCCGAGCGTGCGCTGGCCGCGCGCCTGACCGGCCTGCGCGTACCCGCCCGCGAGGAGATCGCCGAGATCGAGGCCTCCAGCCGGCTGCAGCGCGAGGGCGACACGCTCTATCTCAGCACCTCGATCGTCGCCCGCCCCGACGACGGCGGGCCGATGCTGGTCACGCCGCTCGGCCTGGTGCTCTCGCCGCGCCACCTGCTCAGCGTGCGCTACAGCCGGCTCGGCGCGTTCGACAGCTTCGCCCGCACCCTGTCGGCCGGCCCGCCCGATCCCGCCAGCCCCGTCCCGGCGACGCGCGGCCCGCCCTCCAGCACCCCACTCTCCAGCACCCCATTCTCCAGCAGCGATGCGTTCGTGGGGCTGATGGAGGCGATGGTGGACCGCGCCGCAGACATCCTGGAGCACGCCGGCGCGGAGCTGGACGTGCTGTCGCAGTCGATCTTCCACGCCGAGCACCGCTCCGGACGCGGCGGGCGCAGCGACGCCACGCTGCGCGGCGTGCTGCGCCGCATCGGCCGCGCCGGCGACCTGGTCTCGCACCTGCGCGACAGCCTGCTCGGCCTGGGCCGCATCGCCGCCTACGTCGCGGAGGCGCACCTGCCGTGGATGCCGCCCGACCTGCACGCGCGCTGCGCCTCGGTGCGCGCCGACATCGCCTCGCTGGCCGACCACGATGCCCAGCTCACCGGCAAGGTGCAGTTCCTGCTCGACGCCACGCTCGGCTTCCTCAACATCGAGCAGAACAACGGCATCAAGGTGCTCACCGTGGTCAGCCTGGTCGGGGTCCCGCCCACCCTGATCGCCAGCATCTACGGGATGAACTTCAAGGACATGCCGGAGTTGAACTGGGCGTACGGCTATCCCTACGCGCTGGCGCTGATCGTGCTCAGCATCGCGGGGCCGCTGGCGCTGTTCAGGTGGCGGGGGTGGCTGTGAGGCAGGACGCACGGCACATCGCCCGCACGGCCGCGGCAGGAGGCGTGGGGCTTATGCTCGCGGTGGCGGCGCTGCTATCGCTCCCGGCCATGCCCGCCCGCGCGCAGGCGGCGGTCGCGGCCGCCCCGCAGGCGTCGCCGGACGCGCTCGCTGCGGTGCGGCGCCAGCCGCGCGCCTACCACGGCAGCGTCGGCCGCCGCTTCCTCCATGTCGGCCTGGGCCCGACGGGGCCGGACGGGCGCTTCGAGGGCGCCGCCGTGCTGCTCGACGCCGACGGCCGCGTCGTCGCCAGCGGCCCGGTGCACGGCCGCGCCGATGGTCCGTCCTGCCGCCTCCAGATCACCCTGGGAGACGTCGCGGCGCAGCTCGACGGGACCTGCCGCGCGTCCACGCTGTCCGGCACGCTCGACGAGCGGCGCCGCCGGCCGTTCGACCTGGTCCGCTTCCTCGCCGCCAAGAGCGACGAGCACGCCGTGGGCGAGGTCTGGCTCACCGCGGGGGCATAGCCGGGGCGGTACAGGACGCAGGGCCGAGGCCCTCCGACGTGCCGCTTCCGTTTTCCGTGTGCCGGTCCAGGGGCGGCTCGCCCCCGCCTTGAAGCAGGGGCGGGTCTGGGCGGAGCTGGCCAAAGGTTTCGATGGCCCGCTTGGGCCATTGGAATGGCCAGCGTAGGGAGAGCCCAGGCTTGCCTGCTTCACCGCCGTTCGGCGAAGAACTCCCGCAGCAGCGCTGCCGCTTCCTGCTCGCGCACCCCGCCCACCACCTCCGGCCGGTGCAGGCACCCCGGCCGCGCGAACACCCGCGCGCCGTGCTCCACTCCGCCGCCCTTCGGGTCGTAGGCGCCGAACACCAGACGCGCGATGCGGAAGTGCACGCACGCCGCCGCGCACATCGCGCACGGCTCCAGGGTCGCGACCAGGGTGCACCCCGCCAGCCTCGGCGAGCCCAGCCGCGCCGCCGCCGCGCGCATCGCCCGCAGCTCGGCGTGCGCCGAGGCGTCGCGCTCCGCCTCGACCGCGTTGCCGGCGCGCGCCAGCACCGACCCGTCCGGCCCGAGCAGCACCGCGCCCACCGGCACCTCGCCGCGCGCCCGCGCCGCCCGCGCCTCGTCCAGGGCGGCCTGCATCAGCGAGGCGGGAGGGTCTGCCATGAGTGTGTTCTTGCCCCGGGGCGGGGCGGGGGTCCAGCGGCCGGGCGGGGGAGTGCCGGCACGGGCGGCAAGGCAGGAAGCCTGGGCTCTCCCTACGCTGGCCATTCCAATGGCCCAAGCGGGCCATCGGAACCTTTGGCCAGCTCCGCCCAGACCCGCCAGGGGGGAAGCCCCCCTGGACCGGCTTTACTTAAGTAGTGGTTTCCAAAGGCGAGCCTTTGGCGGAGTTTGAGGCAGAGCCTCAACCTTGCCTGCTTCCTGGCGCGTCGCCGCTTGCCCTTCGGCGCGCGGTGCCCAGGTCGGGCGTCCCCTAGCCTGCGTCGAGGTCCATGCCCGAAGGTCACACGATCCACCGTCTCGCCGGGGTGTTCGCCCGCTGCTTCGTGGGGCATGGCGTGGCGGCGTCCAGCCCGCAGGGCAGGTTCGCCGCCGGCGCCGCGGTGCTGGACGGGCTGCGCATGGCGCGGGCGGAGGCGCACGGCAAGCACCTGTTCCTCGGCTTCGAGGGCGGCGAGGCGCCGGTGTGGCTGCGCGTGCACCTGGGGTTATACGGCGGCTGGCGGTTCGCGGGACCGGGCCTGGCGGGCGAGGGCGGGCGCGGCGCGGGACCGGCCCGCGTGGGCGCCGCCGCGCCGGACGAGGCGGAGGCCGGGGACGGAGCGGCCGAACTCGCGGCGGAGAAGTCCGACGCGGCCGTGGAGGCGCGGCGCTTCGTCGCGGCGTCGGGGAACGGCGCGGGCGCGCGGGCCGGGGGTGGGGAGGGCGAGGCCTGGCCGCCGGCGCCGCGCGGGCTGGTGCGGCTGCGGCTGCTCGCGGGCGATCGGGTGGCGGATTTGAGCGGCCCGGCGGCGTGCGTGCTGGAGACGCGGGAGGGCAGGGCGGCGGCGAGGGCGCGGCTCGGCGAGGACCCGCTGCGCGACGACGCGGACGCCGGCGCGGCGGGCCGCGCGGTGCGGGCGTCGCGCTCTGCGATCGGGCTGCTGCTGATGCGCCAGGACCTGGTGGCCGGGGTCGGCAACATCTACCGCGCGGAGGTGCTGTTCCGCGCCGGCATCGACCCGCACCGGGCCGGGCGCGACGTCACCGAGGCGGAGTGGGGCGCGATCTGGGAGGACCTGCGGGCGCTGATGCGCGATGGGGTGGCGCGGGGGCGGATCGTCACCACGCGGCCGGAGCACCGCGCGGCGGGGCGGCGGGGCGGGGCGGGGCGGCGGGGAGAGGCGAGCTACGTGGCGCACCGGGCCGGGCAGCCGTGCCGGGTGTGCGGGACGGCGGTGCGCGCGGAGGCGATGGCGGGGCGGACGCTGTACTGGTGCGAGGCGTGCCAGCCGGAGTGAGGCAGGCGGGGTCGAGGCTCTGCCAGGCAGCGCCTGCCTTCCTAAGTCACGCCGGTCCAGGGGCGGCTCGCCCCCGCCTTGAAGCAGGGGCGGGTCTGGGCAGAGCCCAGCCTTGCTTTCTGACAGGCCAATACCGAGGGCTGCTGATATAAGGGCAGAGCCCGCCCGTGCCTGCCTTCTCCAGGAGTTCGCTCATGCCCGACGGCGTCCTCACCCTCGGCACCCGGCGCTACTCGTCGTGGTCGATGCGCGGCTGGCTCGCGGTGCGGCTCGCCGGGCTCGACGTGGAGGAGCGCGTGCTGCCGCTCGGCGCCGGCGACACGCTGGGCGACGCCACGCCGAGCGGCCTGGTGCCGGCCCTGGAGCACCGCGGCGTGCAGGTCTGGGAAAGCCTGGCGATCTGCGAGTACTGCGCAGAGCTGGCCCCGGCGCTGTGGCCGGCGGGCGGCGCGGCCCGGGCGCACGCGCGCTCGGTGTCGGCGGAGATGCACGCGGGGTTCCGGGCGCTGCGCCTGGCAATGCCGATGAACCTCGGGCGCCCGGACTACGCGGCGCGGGGGCCGGCGCTGGCGCAGGACCCCGCGGTGGCCCGCGACCTCGCGCGCGTCGCCGCGATCTGGCGCGACACGCGGGCGCGGTTCGGGCAGGGCGGGCCGTTCCTGTTCGGGCAGGCGTTCGGGGCGGCGGACGCGATGTACGCGCCGGTCGCGGCGCGGGCGCTGACGTTCCGCCCGCCGCTGCCCGACGACGCCTGGGCGTACTGCGACGCGGTGCGCGCCCACCCGATGGTGGAGAGCTGGTATGCGCTGGCGGCGGAGGAGCCGGCGGCGTGGCGGCTGCCGCGGTACGAGACGCTGGCCTGACGAGGCAGGGCAGACAGCAAGGCTGGGCTCTGCCCAGACCCGCCAGGGGGGAAGCCCCCCCTGGACCGGCTTTCTTTAAGTAATGGATTCCAAAGGCGAGCCTTTGGCGGAGTTTGAGGCAGAGCCTCAACCTTGCTTGCTTCAGTCGCCGCCCACGCGGCCAAGCCGGCCGCGTGGGCGTTCCCGGCCTACTCCTTCACGAGCGCCGGCAGGTAGGGCACGCCGAGACCGGTGACGTCGTTGTAGCCCGGCGTCACCACGTTGAAGATGTCGTTGAGCCCCTCGCAGATCGGCAGGCCGCACACCTGGAGCGGGAACGGCGTGGTCTCGGCCAGCGTCGTCACCGAGTTCACCGTGACCACGCGCACCCGGGTCAGGTCGTTGGCGTAGCCGCGCAGCAGCGAGACCGGCGTGGCTGGCGGCACGATCTGGTTGAACGCGCCGGCCTTGTAGGCGGCCCCGGTGCCGATTTTAGTTGAATAGAACAGCGGGTTGGCGAACCCCACCACCGTCTTGCCGCGGGCGAGTCGCGACTGGTTCATCAGCGCGACCGCGCCAGCCATCAGCGGCGAGGACAGGCTGGTGCCACCGATGGCACCCTCGCAGTACTCCGTGGTGTCCGAGATCGCGGTGCAGCCGCTGTCGCTGCCGGGGTCGCCGGCGATGGTGTAGGTCTCGCCGTACAGGTAGCCGGTGTACGGGTCTGCGACCATCGCGACGTCGGGGCTGACGCGGCGCGGGGCCAGGGGCACGCTGTAGCCGTTGCCCTGGTTGAGCGTGGTCGCCAGCGCCGCCGGGACGACCGGGACCTGGTAGTCCGGCTGCGGCTCGATCAGGCTGATGCCGCCGCCGGAGCCGGCGTAGAAGGCGAACGCGTTCTGGGTGACGCCGGCCACCTTGGCCTGGGCGAGGCCGCTGGTGGTGATCGAGGTGCCGCCGTTGACGGTGGTGCCCGCGAGGTAGGCGCGGTAGGTGCCCCAGCCGTACTCGGCCTTCTTGCCGGCGGCGTCCGTCACCGCCAGCGAGGTGCCGCCGACGCCGGTGACGTACGGGCTGGTGGCCTCCCACGAGCCGGTGGCGACGCCGTTGAGCTGCGACAGGTCGCCGGAGTCGCCGGAGCTGAACAGCACGGTGATGCCCATGGCGGCGGCGGCCATGAACGCCTGGTCCTCCATCGCCACGTCCGCGGCCGAGACGGACTCGCCGTTGTTGCCGTAGCTGTTGGTGATGATGTCGGCCTGCTGGTTGTAGATGGTGTTCAGCAGGGCGACCGTGAGCGCGCTGCCATTGTCTCGCGCGCCGACGTAGACGATCGAGGCGCCCGGCGCGGAGCCGTGCACCGCGGCCAGGTCGAGCGACTCCTCGCCCCACCAGCCGTACGCGTTGCTGACCTCGGCCGGGTTCAGGTTGTAGATGCCCTTGGGGATGATCTGCGTGAAGTTGGCTGAGGTGAGCGGCGGCAGGCCGTGGTTGGCGGCGTAGCGGTTGCCGTCCGCCATCAGCGTGGGCGAGGCATAGGCGTCGATGATCGCCACGGTGACGCCGGTGCCGTCGAGCTTGACCTTGTCGAAGCCGTAGGCGGCACGGATCTGCTGCGGCGTGTAGCCGCACACCAGCCAGGGCATCGTCTTGGCGTAAGGACCCGGCTTGGTGCTCAGCGTCGCCTTGAGGTCGCCGTAGTAGGTGTCGCAGAACGGCGAGGGCAGGCTGGCGGCGACCGGCGGCGGCGTCACCGCGGGCTGCGCCGCGGCGAGCCGGTCGCTGCCGATGGCCGCGGCGCCGGCGGCGGGCGACGTGCTCGCGCCGGCCGGGGCCAGCAGCGCGCCGGCAGTGGCGGAGACGTGCTGCGGCTGCTTGAGGAACGTCGTGTCGTCGAGGCCCTCGATGTAGACGATCTTGCCGGCCAGCGCGGCGGGGATCGTCGGCTCCTCCGCGTTGGCGCGCATCGTGGTGGCGCCGGTCCTGTAGAGCTGCTGGGTGACGTGGAAGGTGGCGCGCAACTGCGCCACCGTCGCGGTCGCCGACACGGTGGCGCCGGCCGCGCCCACGGAGATGTCGGACATGCCGGCGCCGGCCAGCATCGCCTGCACCGCCGCGACGTCGGCCGCGGCCGGAGCGAAGGTCGCCTTGAAGGTGGCGGCGGAGAGGTAGTGGCCATACGACTGGCTGCCCGGCCTGGAGACCTCGTCGGCCACCTGCTTCAGGTCGTCGGCATGTTGCAGCCGCATGTGCACGACGATGGCGACGCTCTGCGCGGCAGGGGCCTCGCCCGCCGCGACGGCGTGGCCGACCCACTGCGCCACGTTGCCGCTGACCCTGGACGCCTCCGCGGCACCGGCCGGCGAGGCGGAGAGAGCAGCGGACCCGATCGCTGCAATCGCAGGTAGAATGTTTCTTGTTCTTAACAACACAAACGTGTCCCCGTTTTGCAGAATTCGCCAGCGAAGTTGCCGGCTGGCTTCATGCCGAAGAAACGACCTGCAACACTCGTGCCACACTATTGTATGGTCGAACGGGGCGCTCGCCTGCTGCTCCGCACTCGGCTGGGTCCTGCTTTGGCTCCAGACCCTGCGAGGCCGCGCCTCGGGCCGGGGGGCCAGGGATGGGGCGTGCACCGTCGGAGGACCCGCACGCCGGCCGTCGCGGCGGCAGGCAGGGCTGGGTGCCCTCTGAAGTGGCGGGTGGAGCAAGCAAGGTTGAGGCTCTGCCTCAAACTCCGCCAAAGGCTGGGCCTTTGATTGCCTTCCTTGAAGAAAGGCAGGTCCAGGTTGCCTGCCTCCGCTCCGCCCTACGCCCGGATCACCGAGCCCGCGAAGCTGGTGAGCGCGTCGCCCGCGATTGCGCCCGCCGCGAACACCTCCATGTCGCCGCGTCCCGTCTCGCCCGCCCGGCGCTCCCACGCCAGCCGGCACGCGATCCCCGCCACCACCGCCCACCCCGCCAGCGGCGAGTCCAGCAGCAGCCCGGTCGCGAACATGATGCCGATCTGCCTGCGCGAGCCGCCGAGCGCCTGCAGCACCCCGCCCGGGACCGCCCACAGCATCAGCGCGTGCGCGACCGCGGGGCTGCTCCCGGCGCGGATCGCGGCGACGAACACGCGGTCCACCGGCGCCACCTCGCCGCGCGCGAAGTAGCCGGGGTAGAGCACCAGCACGGTCAGCGCCGCGACCACCAGCGCGAACATCGCCGCGTAGTATTGCTGTCGCCGTCCCTCGCGCTCGAACGCCAGGTCGGCGCCCTGGTCGCGGAGCAGGAAGCCGGCCTTGAGGTCGCAGCCCATGTCGGCGAACGCCGGTCCGGTCGACGCCGTGAACCCCACCAGCAGCGCCAGCGCCGGGGCCGGGAACCCGATCAGGATGCCGATCGCGAGCGAGACCACCGCCACCGCGAAGGCCGGGAACCACCCCGAGTGCATCCCCGCCAGCCCGATGATCAGCTCGTGCAGCAGGGCGGCGAAGGCGGCGTAGACCACGAACAGCACCAGCATCCCCGTGCTCATCCCGCCCGCCAGCCCGCCGAGCGCCGCGATCCCCGCCGCGATCACCAGGTACAGCCCCGCGCCCAGCCCCAGCGTCGCGCGCAACTGCCGGGGCGTCGGCCCCGCCTCCGCCTCGCCGCCCGCCGCGACGTGGCTCGGCGACTCGCCCGCCGCCCCCACGGCGTCCGGCCCGTAGCCGCGTCCGGCCCGCTCCTTCGCGCCCAGATCCTTCGCGCCCCGCTTCTTCGCATCGGGCGCCGGGCGCAGGATCGTGAGCACCACCTGCCCCAGCGCCACCAGCCCTGCGCCCAGCATCATGCCCTGCGCCACGTGCGCGGCCTCGATGTCGCCGCCCGGCACCAGCCAGGCGAGCCACGGGTGGTCGAGCAGGGCGTGCTCGTAGCCGCGCAGCAGCAGCCCCGCGCCGAACACGCCGAGCGCCCAGGCGTTGCCGATGAACGCCACCCCGAAGCCCGACATCGGCACCCCGAACAGCGAGCCGACCACGCCCACGCCCAGCCCCACGCCGAGCACCACCGCCTTGCGCCCGCCCTCGTCGCCGGCGCGGATCGCCTCCGCCGCCGCGACGCCGGGCGGCCACGCGCCGTGCGCCGGGAACACGTCGGAGGCGAACATCCGGTACAGCATGGTCGCGTCGAGCAGCATCGCCGCCACGGCGCCCGCCAGCATCGCCGGCACCAGGTCGGGCCGCCCCAGCAGGAACGGGATGCCAATCGGCAGCAGCAGGCTGTTCGCCGCCCCGAACGTCGCGGCCGAGATGGCGCTCTGCGCCAGGTTCTGCACGTGGATGTCGCGGTAGCGCCGCAGGAACCCCAGCGGCACCCGCCCCAGCCCCATCGCCGCCAGCGCCCCGATCAGCGCCGTGTTCGTCGTCACCCCGAGCCGCACCAGCACCTGCATGCCCACCACCGAGCCCAGCACGCACAGCGGCGTGATCAGCAGCAGACTGGCCCACGAGAAGAACCGCGGGTGCGGCGCCCGCACGCCCGGCACCATGCCGCCCTCAGCCACGCGCGCCTCGCCCATCCGCATCGCTCCCAACAGCCCACGCCAGGAGCCGAGTCATAGGCGCGGGGGAGGCAGGGGTGAAGCAAGCAAGGTTGAGGCTCTGCCTCAAACTCCGCCAAAGGCTCGCCTTTGAAATCCACTCCTTGAGGAAAGCCGGTCCAGGGCGGCTCGCCCTGGCGGATCCCCGCTTCCAAGCAGTGGGGCGGAGCCATGGCCTTGCTCGGCTTCCGCCGCGCCCCGCATTGCTCTACGCAACGGGCCATGACCGCCAAGCGCCCGACCATCGGCCTGACCCTGGACTCCGAGGCCGCCGGCGGCTGGTCAAAGTACCCGTGGTACGCCGTGCGCGCCAACTACGCCGACGCCATCGCCGAGGCCGGCGGCCTGCCTGTGGCGCTGCCGCACCACGCCGGGCTGGCGGAGGCGTACCTGGACGCGCTCGATGCGCTGGTGGTGACCGGCGGCGCGTTCGACGTCGACCCGGTGTTGTACGGCGAGGCCGCGCTGCACGCCGCCACCAGCCTCAAGCGCGCGCGCACCGAGGCGGAGCTGGCGCTGCTGCGCGGGGCGCTTTCGCGCGACATGCCGGTGCTGGGGATCTGCGGCGGGCAGCAGCTCCTGGCCGTGGCACTGGGTGGCACGCTGGTGCAGCATATCCCCGACGCGGTGCCGGGCGCGCTGGCCCACGAGCAGAGCACGCGCCACGACGAGCCGGCGCACGCGGTGCGGATCGCGCCTGGCACGCTGCTGGCGCGGCTGGTGGGGCGCGACGCGATGCGGGTGAACTCCTCGCACCACCAGGCGGTGCGCGACCCCGGGCCGGGCGCGGTGGTGGACGCCGTGGCGCCGGACGGCGTGATCGAGGGGATCGAGGACCCCGGGCGGCGGTTCTGCCTGGGCGTGCAGTGGCACCCGGAGTTCCACACCGACCCGGGCGACGCGCGCATCCTCGCGGGGCTGGTGCGGGCGTGCCGGCCATGAGCGGGCGCGGCCCGGGACGCGGCGACAGTCGGGGCGACGGTCGGGCCGACAAACGGGGCGCAGGGCGCGGCGGCCGTGGCGCGGGACCGACGCCGGGGCGCGATGGGAAGGCCCCTGGATCTGCGGGTGGCAAGGGGCCGCGGCGACCGGTGGCGGGGGAGGCCGGGCGCGCGCGCGACGCGGAGGCAGGCGGCCCGATGCCCGTGCGTGGGGCAGGGCGCATTGGCGAGGACAAGGACTCGGCTGGCGACACCCGTCCCGGGCGTTCCGGCCGGTCGTCGCACCCCGCGGCGCGGCAGGCGACGCAACAGGCGGGCGTGGCCCCGACGCGGCCTGCGCCGGACGCGCCCTGGCCGACTGGCCGGCGTGCCTTTGCGGCAGGGTCGCCCTCCCGGCCAGCGAACCCGGAGCAACGCGCGGTCCCGCCGCAGCGGTCCGGGCGGGCGCCGCGGGAGTCGGCGTCGCGGGAGTCGGGCCGATCCGCACCCGCCCCGCGTCCCGGGGCGGCACGTCGAGCTGCCTCGATGGATGCGCCGGCTCGACAGGCCGGGACGCCGCCGTTCGGCACGTCCGCGTCCGTCACTCCCCGCAGGGCGGCCCGCTCCGCCGCCATCGCCTCCGATGTCGCCGGTGCCGACGCTGCCCTGCCCGACGTTGCGCCACCCGACGCCACACGGCCCGGCGCCCGCGCATCCGGCCCGGACGCGCCGAAAGGGCCGGGCGCCCTGCGCCGCTCCCGCCCCGTCCGCCAGACGCGCAGCCACGCCGCCCCGTCTCCTGCCGCACGCCCGCCTGCCGCCGCGTCCGGTCCCGACGCTCCGCCCGGCGAGCGGGGCGAGCGCATCGCCAAGTGGCTCGCCCGCGCCGGCGTCGCCAGCCGGCGCGACGCCGAGAAGCTGCTCGCCGAGGGCCGCGTGCGCGTGAACAACGCGGTCATCACCCACCCCGCGACCTTCGTGACCGCGGGCGACCTGGTGCAGGTCAACGGCGCGCTGGTCGAGGCGCCCGGCCGCGCCCGCCTGTGGCGCTACCACAAGCCCGACGGCCTGGTGACCACCCACCGCGACCCGGAAGGCCGCGACACGGTGTTCGCAGCCCTGCCGCCCGGCATGGGCCGCGTGGTCAGCGTCGGCCGCCTCGACCTCAACAGCGAGGGCCTGCTGCTGCTCACCAACGACGGCGGCCTCGCCCGGCGCCTGGAGATGCCGGCCAACGGCTGGCTCCGGCGCTACCGCGTGCGGGTGTACGGCGTAGTGGACGAGGCGGCGCTGGCCGGGCTCGCGTCGGGCATCGAGATCGACGGCGTGCGCTACGGCCCGATCGAGGCCGGCCTCGACAGCCGCAAGGGTAACAACGGCTGGGTCACGGTCGCCCTGCGCGAGGGCCGCAACCGCGAGGTCAGGCGCGTCATGGAGCACCTCGGGCTGCGCGTCACGCGGCTGATCCGGGTGGCGTATGGGCCGTTCCAGCTCGGGCTGCTCACGCGGGGCAGCGTCGAGGAGGTCACGGCCAAGGTGCTGCGCGAGCAGATCCCGGACCTTTGAGGAGGCAGCAAGCAAGGCCAGGGCTCTGCCCTGGACCGGCCTCCATAGGGCCACGCCGCCCGGCCGGGTGCTCCCAGGTTGCGCGGGTCTGGGGGCGCTGCCCCCAGCGGGTCCCCGCTTCCAGGGAATGGGGCAGAGCCCTGGTCTTCCTGCCCTGACCCGCATCATCGCCGGCGCCTTCCGCGGCCGTGCCCTGCGCGTGCCCGCCGGCGCCGCCACCCGCCCCACCGCAGACCGCGTGCGCCAGGCGCTGTTTGACGCGCTCGCGCACGCGCCGTGGGGCGGGCGGCTCGACGGCCTGGCGGTGCTCGATGCCTTTGCCGGCACCGGCGCGCTCGGCCTGGAGGCCCTGTCGCGCGGCGCCGCGCACGCCTGGTTCCTGGAGTGCCACCGCCCCGCGCTCGACGCCCTGCGCGCCAACGTCGCCGCGTGCCGGGCCGAGGCGCGCGCCACGGTGCTCGCCGCCGACGCGCTGCGCCCTCCGCCAGGGCAGGCGTGCGCGGTGGTGTTCCTCGACCCGCCGTACGGGCAGGAGCTGGTGGCGCGGTCGGTGCGGGCGCTGCGCGGCGCGGGGTGGGTCGCGGCGGGCGCGCTGGTGGTGGGCGAGGTCGGGCGCGACGAGGCGGTGCCGGAAGTGGGCACGCTGCTGGACGAACGCAGGCACGGAGCGGCGAGGGTGTGCGTGTGGCGGATGGTCGCGTAAAGGCAGCAAGCAAGGCTGGGCTCTGCCCAGACCCGCCAGGGGCGAGCCGCCCCTGGACCGGCCTTTCTTAAGTATTGGATTCAAAGGCCTGCCTTTGGCGGAGTTTGAGGCAGAGCCTCAACCTTTCTTGCCTTGCTCAGGGAGCCGGCATTGCCTTCCCGCTTTTCCTTGCAGGCGGGGCGAGCGCCTTGTCGGGGTAGCGGCACCACGCGGTGGCCGGGCAGCGCCAGCACTCCGGCAGCCGGGCCTTGCACAGGTAGCGCCCGTGCAGGATCAGCCAGTGGTGGGCCGGCCGCAGGATGTCGGGCGGGATGCACGCCACGAGCGCGTCCTCGACGGCGCGCACGGTGGCGCCGGGGGCGAGGCCGGTGCGGTTGGCCAGGCGGAAGACGTGGGTGTCGACCCCCATCGTCGCCTCGCCGAACGCCACGTTGAGCACCACGTTCGCGGTCTTGCGCCCGACGCCGGGCAGCGCCTCCAGCGCCTCTCGGTCGTGGGGCACCGCGCCGCCGTGCCGCTCGACGAGCCGTGCCGCCAGCGCCGCGACGTTGCGCGCCTTGGACTGCCACAGGCCCACCTGGCGGATGTAGGGGGCCACCCCGTCCGCGCCGAGCGCCGCCATCGCGGTCGGGGTGGGCGCGGCGGCGAACAGGGCGGGCGTCGCGCGGTTGACAGAGGCGTCGGTGGCCTGCGCGGACAGCACCACCGCCACCAGCAGGGTGAACGGGTCGACGTGGGCAAGCTCGGTCTGCACGTCGGCGTCGGGTGCTGCGATCGCGTCGAGGAACGCGCGGACCTCGGCGGGCGCCATCGAGGCGGGCGGTGTCGAGGCGGAACGGTCGGGGCGCGGGGAGTCGGACATCGCGGCAGTGTCGGTGCCGCAGGGCGGGGCGGCAAGCGGCGGAGCGCGGCAGGAGGTCGATCTGGTCGATGGTCCCATGGCAGCGAAGCCGAAAGCTTGATCCAGAATGCGGGCTGGCGGCTACCGCGTCCCCGGCCACGGACGGCCGTGCATGTCGGTCGAGGAGCGTGGAAACGCCTGACGAGACGTTCCGGACGCGCTAGGCTGGCCTGTGCGCATTCATGTCCACCTCGACCCTGCCCAGTCGCGGAGACAGCTCACCCCCGCGATATGGGATGACGCCGTTGCACGTGCCCCTGATGCCGGAACCGACCATGAGGTCAGCTTCGGCTGCACGAGCGATGAGCTGGCGATGGCCTTGCCTCACGTCGAGTTGCTGGTGACGACCGGCAGCCTGCCGAGGCCGCTTCCTGCCGAGGCACCCAGGTTGCGTTTCATCTTCTGCACGTTCGCCGGGGTCGAGTCGTTGCTGCCGGCCGACTGGCTCCCGGATGGAGTGGTCGTGCTGAACAACAGCGGCGCGCATGAGGCGAAAGCCGGCGAATATGCGATCATGTGCATCCTGATGCTCGCCAATCGTGTCCCGGCCTACACAGCCGATCAACGGGCACGGCGCTGGGACCGCCAGCTTGGCACGGTGCTTGGAGGGCGACGGCTTACCGTCGTCGGACTGGGAGGCCTGGGAAGCGGCGCCGTTCGCCGCGCCAGGCAGTTCGACATGCACATCACCGGCGTACGGTCGCGTCCCAACGCACACGAGGCGTGTGATCGGGTTGTCGGCACCAACGAGTTCGATGCGGTGCTGACCGGGACGGAGTTCCTGCTGCTGGCCTGTCCCCTGACGGACGCGACGCGGCACATCCTGGATCGAAGGCGGATCGCTCTTCTGCCGCGGGGTGCTTTCGTGGTGAACATCGGGCGTGGCGACCTGGTGGAACAGGACGCGCTGTGCGATGCCCTGGACGATGGTCAACTCGGCGGCGCAGTGCTGGACGTGGTCACGCCGGAGCCGCCTCCTCCGGATCATCGCCTCTGGACGACGCCGAACCTGCTCCTAACCCCTCACATCTCATGCGACGACTATCGCAACTACCTTCCGAACAGCATGGATGTCCTGATGTCCAATCTTCGCGCTCTGCGCAAAGCTTATAAGCCTCCCAACCAAGTCGACCTCAAGCGAGGTTACTAAATTTCCTGCGTCATTCAATCTTGAAATTATTGTTACACGCACGGCTTCATTGGGTAACACATGCCCATGCCCATGTTCGGGTTCGGGTTCGGGTTGAGGTGATGCGGTCGGGCTGTGCGGCGAGCCAGTTCCAGGCGTCGGAGCAGGCGAGGGTGATGTCGTCGCAGGTATCGAACACGCGGTTGCTGAGCATGTTGCTGCGCAGGT
>JAABUU010003035.1_pt1 | contig 22200 bp, 17 predicted proteins | sample 5559301 | NCBI WGS metagenome assembly JAABUU01 (sample SAMN10711884, study PRJNA513360) | rock metagenome | isolation source: Antarctica rocks | place: Antarctica: Victoria Land, Richard Nunatak white | reverse complement strand
GCCGAGCTGGTCCGGGCCCACCGCACCACCCTGGTGTTCGTCAACGCCCGGCGGATGGCCGAGCGCATCGCCCACCGATTGGGCGAGCGCCTGGCGCAAGGCGAGGATCTCGCCCCCCTGGTCGCTGCCCGCTGTGTTGCTGCACACCATGGCAGCCTGTCCAAGGAGCGCCGCCTGGCGGTGGAGAACCGCCTCCGGGCCGGAGACCTGCGGGCCCTGGTGGCCACCGCCTCGCTGGAGCTCGGCATCGACATCGGCCCGGTGGACATGGTGTGCCAGCTGGGCTCGCCTCGCAGCCTGGCCACCTTCCTGCAACGGGTGGGCCGGTCGGGTCACAGCCGAGCCGGCACACCCAAGGGCCGGCTGTTCCCCATGACCCGCGACGAGCTGGTGGAGTGCGCCGCCCTGCTGGGCGGCATCCGGGCCGGTCGCCTGGACGCCATCCATCCCCCGGTGGCACCGCTGGACATCCTGGCCCAGCAGGTGGTGGCCGAGTGCGCCGCCGAGCGCTGGACCGAGGACGACCTGTACCAACTGGTGCGACGAGCCGCCCCCTACGCGGAGCTGACCCGGGACGCCTTCGACGAGGTGGTCGCCCTGGCCTCCGAGGGCATCCTCACCGGCCGGGGGAAGCGGGGAGCCCACCTGCACCGGGACCAGGTCAACGGGGAGTTGGGGGGACGCCGGGGGGCCCGGCTGGCCGCCCTGACCTCCGGCGGCGCCATCCCCGAGACGGGCGACTACCGAGTGGTGGCCGACCCGGACGACACCTTCGTCGGTACGGTCAACGAGGACTGGGCGTTGGAGTCCATGGCCGGCGACGTGTTCCTGCTGGGCAGCACCTCATGGCGAATCCGCCGGGTCGAACCGGGAACGGTGCGGGTCACCGACGCCCAGGGCGCCCCCCCGTCGGTGCCGTTCTGGCTGGGAGAGGCGCCGGCCCGGACCGAGGAGCTGTCGGGCGAGGTCTCCGCCCTGCGGGCGGGCGTGGATGCCCGCCTGGGCGAGGGGGACGGGACCGCCGCCCGGGAGTGGGTGGCGCAGCGGTGCCGCGTGGATGGTGAGGTGGCCGCCATGATCGTCGCCTACCTGGGGGCCGGCCGGGCCGCCCTCGGACGCCTCCCCACCCTGGATGGCATCGTCATCGAGCGGTTCTTCGACGACACCGGGGGCATGCAGCTCATCGTCCACGCCCCCTTCGGCGGTCGGGTGAATCGGGCATTGGGGCTGGCTCTGCGCAAGCGGTTCTGCGTGTCGTTCGACTTCGAGCTGCAGGCGGCGGCCAGCGACGATGCCGTCCTGCTCTCCCTCGGGCCCCAGCACAGCTTCCCCCTCGACTCGGTGGCCCGCTTCTTGGCCTCGGCCACGGTGAAGGACGTGCTGAGCCAGGCCACGCTGGCCTCGCCCATGTTCGCCGCCCGCTGGCGGTGGAACCTCAACCGCTCCCTGGTGGTGCTGCGCTACCGGGGAGGCCGCAAGAACCCGCCCCCCATCCAGCGCATGGAGGCCAACGACCTCATGGCTGCGGTCTTCCCCGCCCTGGCCGCCTGCCAGGAGAACGTCACCGGCCCCATACCCATCCCCGACCATCCCTTAGTGGCCCAGACCATGCACGACTGTCTGCACGAGGCCATGGACATAGACGGCCTCATCCGCCTGGTCCGGGGCCTGGAGGGTGGTCAGGTGAGCGTCACCTGCTGCGACACCACCGAGCCGTCACCCCTGGCCCATGAGATCCTCAACGGCCGGCCCTTCACCTACCTCGACGACGCCCCGCTGGAGGAGCGCCGCAGCCGGGCCGTGAGCCTGCGCAGGGGACTGCCGGTGAGCGCCTGCGACCTGGCTGCCCTGGACCCCGACGCCATCGACCGGGTTCGCTCCGAGGCCAGCCCCGACCCCCGGGATCCTGACGAGCTCCACGACGTGCTGGCGTCGCTGGTGGTGTGCCGGCCGCGGGTCGAATGGCAGGAGTGGTTCGACGCCCTGGCCGGCCGGGGCCGGGTGGCGGTGGTGGCTGGCGGCGGGGGGCAGCTGTGGTGCGTGGCCGAGGGGCTGGAGGTGGCAACGGCCCTTTTGCGCGATGGACCTTCCTCGGAGGCGGAGGAGGCGGCGGTCGCCGCGGTGCGGGGTCATCTGGACACCCTGGGGCCGGTGCGCCTGGCTGAGCTGGGCACGGCCACCGGGCTCCCGGAGGGCACGGTCGCCATCGCACTGGGACGCCTGGAGCACGAGGGCTTCGCCCTGCGGGGTCATTTCGACCTGGCGTTGGGCGGGGATCAGTGGTGCTCCCGGCGGCTGCTCACTCGTGTCCACATCTACACCCAACGACGCCTGCGGGCCGAGATCGAGCCGGTCACCGCCCAGGACCTGATGCGCTTCTTGCTGGCCTGGCACCACGTCGCTCCCGGCACCCAGCGTCACGGTCGGGCCGGACTGGTGGCGGCCATCGAGCAGCTGCAGGGCTTCGAGCTGCCGGCCGGCGCCTGGGAGTCGGCCGTGCTGCCGGCCCGGGTGGCCGGGTATCGCAGCGAATGGCTGGACCAGCTGTGCGTCGGCGGCCAGCTGGCCTGGGGGCGGTTGGGCCTGCGGGATGCCGGCGCCGATCCCGGGCCGCGGCCGAGCGCCGGGACGTCGCGGGCCACGCCGGTCACCATCGTGTTGCGGGCCGACCTGAGCTGGTTGCTGCAGGCGGCCCGGGGAGATGTCCGACCAATCCTCCCGGTGGCGGGCGCCACCCGTGACGTGCTCGACGCGCTGGGCGAGCAGGGAGCGCTTTTCGTCGGTGACCTGGCCACCGCCGCCCGGCGCCTGCCCACCGAGGTGGAAGGTGCCCTGTGGGACGGAGTGGCCCGGGGTCTGGTCACCGCCGACGGCTTCGCCGGCGTGCGGGACCTGTTGGCCGGGAGGATCCCGGTCAGGTTGCGTCGATCACGCCACCGGTCAGGCGTGAGCCGGGCATCCAGCCTGCGCCGGGGGTCCGCCGGGCACACCGCCGGCCCCGGGCGTTGGGCGCTGCTGCCACCCGCGGGGGCAGTCGAGGACCGCGACGCATTGGCCGAGGCGGTGGCCGAGCAGCTCCTTTCCCGGTGGGGTGTGGTCTTGCGGGACCTGGTGACCCGGGAGAGCTTGGCCGTGCCCTGGCGTGACGTGTTGTGGGCCCTGCGGCGAATGGAAGCGCGTGGAACGGCACGCGGTGGACGGTTCGTCACCGGGTTCTCCGGTGAGCAGTACGCCCTACCCGAGGCGGTTGACCAGCTACGAGCCATCCGGCGGGCGCAGCGTTCGGGGGAGGTGGTCCACCTATCGGCGGCCGACCCCCTCAACCTAGTGGGCATCATCACGCCCGGCCCCCGGGTGCCGGCCATTCGAACCAACACGGTCACCTACCGGGACGGCCTGCCGGTAGACGACTCGCCAGCCCGGTCTGGGCCGCTGACCCGAGAGCAGGCGGGCGCCGTCGGACCGGCGGACGCCTGACCGGGGCGGGACGCTCGGGTGGACGAGCGGCGGTGGCGGGCGGCGGTGGCGGGCGCCGGGTGGTCGGGTGGTGACGGGCACGCGCCGGGTGGTGGCGGCGGGTGGCGGCCTGCAGCGGTGGCGGCTACGCCAGGTCGCGCAGCACCTGAGTGGCGAACTCCTCCACCCGGCGGCGTCCCTGGTCCGGCCAGCCACAGACCAGGTAGCCCCAGCCGGCCTCCCTCCAGGCCAGGGCTGTCCTGCGCACCTCGTCCAGGGGGCCGTCCAGAGACAGGGATCCGGCCCGCAGGATGTCCGACGGCTCCCGGCCGGCCTCCTCGGCCAGGCGGTCCAGGCGATCCGACGTTTCCCGCAACGACTCGGGCGAGCCGAAGGCGTGCCAGGCGTCGGCCCACCGAGCAGCCAGCGGCAGCGTGCGGCGAGGCCCGGTGCCGCCGATCCAGATGGGCGGGTGGGGGCGCTGGATAGGCATGGGCCGCATCTGAGCGTCCCGAAGGTGGAAACGATGGCCGTCGAAGGAGGCGGGCTCACCCGTCATGAGACGGGTGATTATCTCGAGGGTGTCCTCCAGGCGGTCGAACCGTTCACCCGGGGATGGGAAGTCGATGTCCAGGGCACGGTGCTCGGGCTCGAACCAGGCCGCCCCCAGGGCCAGCTCGAGGCGTCCGTGAGAGGCCTGGTCAACGGTCAGCGCCTGAGCGGCCAGCATGGAGGGATGGCGGTAGGTGGCTCCCGTTACCAGCAGGCCGAGGCGGATCCGGGTGGTGGCGCCGGCCAGGGCAGCCAGGGTGGTCATGCCCTCGAAGCAGTTGCCCGGGCCCTCGCCGTACATGGGCTGGAAATGGTCGAAGCCCCAGGCGCCGTCAAACCCGAGGTCCTCGGCCAACCGGGTGCGACCAACCAGCTCGTCCCACTCCATCCGCTGTTGGGCGATGTCGATCCCGAAGCGCATCAGCAGGAAGCTAGTCGGGGCTCGCTTCCTGCCGGGCTCGACTGTGGGGTAGGACAACGGTGGAGTAGGACATGGTGGTGAGCGAAGATGCACTGCAGCCGTACCGAGAGAAACGGCGACCCGATGTCACCCCGGAGCCGGCGGGGGTAGTGAACGCCGGGTCGGACGACAGCTTCGTCGTGCAAAAGCATGCCGCCCGGCGGCTGCATTACGACGTCCGCTTCGAAGTGGATGGGGTAATGGCCTCTTGGGCGGTGCCCAAGGGGCCGAGCTATGACCCCAGGGCCAAGCGCCTGGCCGTGCAAGTGGAGGACCATCCGCTGGACTACCGCCACTTCGAGGGAACCATCCCCGACGGCAACTACGGGGCAGGGACGGTCATCGTCTGGGACCAGGGCACCTACCGCAACCTGACCGAGCACCACGGCCGACCCGTGCCGGTCCGCCAGGCCATTGATCAAGGCCATCTGTCAATCTGGCTGGAGGGCTCGAAATTGCGGGGCGGCTGGTCGCTCACCCGCACCGGCCGGGGTGACGACGCCGACAAGACCTGGATCATGGTCAAGCGCCGGGACGAGCACGCCGACCCGTCAGTGGATATCACGGCCACCGCCGGTGCCTCCGTGCAGTCCGGGCTCGACCTGGACGAGGTGGCGGCTGAGCCGGAGATGCCCACCTGGACCGCCGCCCGGGCCACCTGGCAGCCGCCCATGCTGGCCGAGCTGACCAAGGCGCCGGCCTGGCTGGCCCGGGCCGGGACCGGGTGGAACTACGAACGCAAGCTGGACGGTCTGCGCTGCCTGGCGGTTCGCAACGGCTCGGACGTCGGCCTGTGGTCGCGCAACCACAATTCCTTCACTGCCCGTTTCCCCGGGGTCGTCGGCGCCCTGGTTGGCCTCCCGGTCGACAACTTCTGCCTGGACGGGGAGCTGGTGGCCTTCGACGGCCAGGACTTCGCCGGCTTCGGTGCCCTCCAGCAGGGTACGGCCAAGCGGACCGTCTACTGCGTGTTCGACGTCCTGCACCTGCTGGGCCGGGACACCCGAGATCTCTCCCTCACCGAGCGCAAGGGGCTGCTGGAACAGATGGTGGAGCCAGCTACGCATCTCCAGTTGGTGCCGGTCCTGGAGGGGGAGCCGGACGAGCTCCTTGCCCGGGCGTGCCAGCAGCGGTGGGAGGGGCTGATCGCCAAGCGGGATACCTCGACCTACACCGGTGGGCGGTCGCCGGACTGGCGCAAGCTCAAGTGCTCCGCCAGCCAGGAGCTGATCATCGGGGGGTGGACCGCCCCCCAGCGCAGCCGGTTGGAGTTCGGCGCCCTGCTGGTCGGCTACCACGAGGGGGACAGCCTGCGCTATGCAGGCAAGGTGGGCACCGGCTTCACCAACCAGACGCTGCGCACGCTGCATGCCGAGTTGGTCCGCCATGAGCGGCCGACCTCCCCCTTTACCGACCAGGTCCGCGAGCGCACCGCTCACTGGGTGGAACCAGAGCTGGTGGCCGCCATTACCTTCGCCGAGTGGACCCGGGACGGTCGCCTGCGCCATCCCAGCTTTCAGGGCCTGCGCCCCGACAAGGATCCCCGCTCGGTCACCCGGGAGCGCGCTGGCGAGTGAGCGGTCGCTGTGGGTTCTGAGGCGAGTCGAGGCGTGGACATTGTGGTCGGTGGTGGCCACAACGGGCTGGTGGCCGCCTGCTACCTGGCCCGGGCCGGGCGCCAAGTGGTGGTGCTCGAGGCCCTGGACCGTCCCGGGGGTGGGTCACGCACCGAGGAGACGGTGCCCGGCTACCGCTTCGACCTGCACTCCGCGGCCCACAACATCATCAACATGACGGCCATCCCCCAAGAGCTGGACCTGGCCGGCGTTGGTCTGGTCTACCAGGAGATGGACCCGTTCTCGGTGGCTGTGCATGCCGACGGCCGACGGGTCCGCTTCCACCGCTCCATCGAGGCCACCGTGGCCTCCATCGCCGAGACTGACCGGGCTGAGGCTGAGGCCTACCGGATGTTCATGGCCCGCGCCGTACCCATCGTGCGAACCATCCTGCCCGCCATCAGGGGTGAGATGGGCCTGTCGGAGCTGCCCAGCGGCACGGCAAACCTGGTGCGGGCACTGCGCCATGATCCGCTCTCCACCCTGCGAGATGTCCTTGGGCCCTACCACTCCTTACTGCGCCGGTGGTTGCCGTCGGACCTGACTCGGGGCCCGGTGGCCGCCTTCGCCGCCCATGCCGGAGTGGGACCGGCCAGTGGGGGCGGCGCCCTGTATGCCTTTTGGCAGGCCGCCTACCACCTCTTCGGGCAGTGGCACGGTCGTGGAGGGGCGCAGGCCCTCACCGATGCCCTGGTGCGAAGGTTGGAAGCGCTGGGAGGCGAGCTGCGCTGCTCAGCGGCGGTCGAGCGCATCGAGACGTCGGGGGGCCAGGTCCGGGCAGTGGTACTGGAAGGGGGTGAGCGGCTGTGCGCCCGGCACGTCATCACCGCCATCGACCCCAAGGTGGCCCTGCTCCAATTGCTCGACCCGCCGCTGGGCGGGCGCGACGGTGCCGACTTGGCCGCGTCCCGGCGCTCCAACGTGGTGCAGGCAATCATCCATGTCGCCACCGATCGCCTGCCGGCCTACCCTGGTGTCCGCCCCGAGGATCACCACGGCCTGCAGAGCTACGTGGATCACCTCGATGAGCTCACCGAGGCGTGGATCGCGGCCGAGGCCGGTCTCCTGCCCGACCCGCTCCCGCTCTACAGCTTCACCCCCACAGCCCTTGACCCAACCCTGGCCCCGGCGGGCCACCACACCGTCTACGTCGCCTGCCCGGCCGCACCGGCGCGCCTGGGCGGCGGTTGGGAGGCCCACCGAGACCTCTTCGTCGAGCGGGCCCTGGCGACCATCGACTCTCGTGCTCCGGGCTTTCGCCGCTCCATCGTCGGCCTGGCCACCTGGACGCCCGACCAGATGCAGGCATCCGGGCGCTGGCCGGGCGCCCATCCCATGCACCTCGACATCACCCTCGACCAACTGGGCTTCTTTCGCCCAACTCGTCGTCTGGGCAACCACCGCACTCCAGTTGGCCACCTCTACATCAGTGGCGCCGGCACCGCCCCATCGGGCGGAATCGCCGGCACACCAGGTCGGTCGGCGGCACGAGCTGTATTGGCCGACCATCGCTGATTCTTACCTGGCGTGGTCAGCCGTTGCCTGGCCCTACCCGGTCGCTGCCATGGCTGACCCGATCCGGCGGTAAGCGGCCGGCCAGATGCGGGCACCCCTAGCTACTCACCACCGGGAACTGGCCGGCGGTGCCATCCATCCACTCCCGTAGGGCCCGGGTGGCACCCACGTCGTTGCGGTTGTAGGCGAGCAGCCAGGCTCGGGCCTCCTCCTGCTCAGTCCGGTCCCCGGAGACCGCCGCGTCGTGGCGAAGCATGGACAGGTCCCCACCGGGGTCCTCCACCTCCCAGGTGAAGCCGGCCAGGGGCGCCACTGCCTTGAGCCCGATACCGGAGCCAGTGATGAGTTGGCTGTCAAAGACCCTGAGCAGATCGACCCAGTAGTTCGAGGCAATGAAAGTCTCGACCTCGGCGATGAGCCCGGTAGTCAGGCCCAGTCGGCGCAGCTGACCGTTCTCGGCCCCGGCGTTGTAGCAGTAGGCCCCAAAGCTGGCTCCCGAGCCGACCACCGCCTCGACCGTCTGAACCAGCCAGGACCAGAAGCTGGTGAACAAGGCCTGCTCCACCTCGGGCCTCATCTCGTCAAAGCTGACGAAGGCCCGATAGCCCGGCTCCACCAGGCCCGTGCCACCCCGGTCGCTGACCCAGGTGCCCCACAGGTAGACGCCGTCCTCGGTGTTCTCCATGTCCAGGTCGAGCTCGACATCGGCCCGGTGAACCCGTACGGCGTCGACCCCCCGGCGGCGATAAACGGGCTCCGAGCCGAGGGCGGCTCGGGCCAGGTCGATGTGCTCCACCAGGGCCGTCAGCTTGGCGCCAGAGTATGAAGCGGTAGCCGGGTCCAGGGCCAGGGCCCTGGCGGCGTCGTGGACCCCGATCTGCTCCAGACGGGCCAGCTGGGCCCGGCGCCTGGCCGGCACCAACTGGGCAATCGGAGTCTCCGGGTCGGCCACGCGGGCAGCAGCCAGCACCGGGGCCAGGTCCACCCCGGCGCCCACCAGATCGGCGGTGACCACATCCAGGGCAGCCAGGGAGGCGCGGTTGGTCACCCCGTGGTCCCGATGGATGCGCCATGGTCTCCATCCCACTCCGGGTAGCAGGCTCACGTCACCCGAGCCTGCCCGCAGCTCGGAGTCGCAATACGCCCACCACGGGCACTGGGGGCACTCGGCGATGCGCACCGGCACCATCAGGGGATTGACGGAGGGATCGTCCAGATGGGCCGCGGCCACGGCCATGATGTCGAGGCGAAAATCGAACTCGAAGTCGTAAATCTCCAGGGAGGAGCGAGCCTTGCGGCGCCCCGAAGAGGATGGCGTCTGCCATAGCGGGGCCTCCAAGTCGTGCCAGACCACCCGGCCCTCGGTTCCGATGATGCCACCCCAGCATCCGGCCTCCGGCTCCATCCCAATGGCTTCGAACATGCGCTGATAGTGGGCCAGCTGCAACACGTCCTGCCTGCGCCGCCGGACGGCCCAGTCGGCTTCCATCACCGCCACCTCCAGACCCGGGTCGCCCAGATCGGCGCAGAGGGCCGACGGGCTGGCGGTCCCGTCAGTCGGGGCAGCCTCCAGAGACATGTGGTGCTTGATGTCCACCGCCCGATAGGCGGGAGACCCGACCGGCGCGGCCCGCACCAACAGGTCAGGCTCTCCCACCCGTCGGCCGCCCTGGTCGGCGGGGAGACGACCGCCGATGATGAGGGCGATGCCTCCGGCCATGGCTTGGGCGGTGGCCTCCTCCCGGCACTGTCGCTCCAGGCAGGAGTCGATAATCAGCGCTTGCGGGTGCAGGTCCATCAGGGCGGCCACCACCTCGGCCTCGAAAGCCCGGCCGCGGGCCATGCGCCGCTGGGCGGTGGCCGAGGGCGCCAGCGGCTCGACCGGGTGAAGCACGTCGAGCTGGGCGCGTACCGGGCAGCGCTTGGCCACGTAACCGCCCTGGGGGGCCACGGTCGAGATGTCGTAGCGGCTAGGCACTGACCGAGATGCTACGCAAGCCATGTAACGCCGCCGCGGAGCGGGGTCATGACCTCGTTGGCTGATACAGCCCACTGGTAGGGTGGGGTCGTACTCATTCAGAGGGCGCGAGGGTCCTGGCCCGTCGACCGCCCGGCAACCGGCCAATCCGGAACGGTGCCCCAGCCAGGAGCGATGAGGAGGATTCATGTCCCAACCCGATCTGTCAGCGTCCGACGCCCTGGCTGTTGTGAGGGCCGCGGCTACCCAGGCCTACCCGCCCCGAGAGGCCCCGAGCAGGCACGTCATCTGCGGCACCTGTCACCAGGTCCGCGGTCGGGCCGAGGGTGCCCAGTGGTGCATATGCCCCACCGGAGCACCACCCGGTAGGCCGCTGAGCACCGCCTGGGTGGCAGAGGTCGAGCTGTGCCGGTGTTGTGCCGCAGAGGCGGTCCCGGTGAACAGCCAGTGGGCGCACTGGTTCTGCGACGAGTGCCTGGTCAGGGTGCGCGCTCTCAACCAGGCCCTCAACCGGTGCGTGGTCCCTGTCGGGTTCCACCCGCTGGTCAATGAGGTGGTCTGGGACCCGGGCCGCCAGCCTGGCCCGGTCGCCATATCGGCTCTCTCCGACCAGGTCCTGGCCTTCCTGGAGGAATGTGGCGGGATGGAGGAGTACGCGGCCGCCCTGGTGGGACGCACCTGCACCCGGCTCGGCTTCCCCGAGGGTGCCGACGTCGATCTGGACCGCTACCTGGCCAGCTCCCATCTAGCCATGGCCCTCGGCGTCTTGGACAAGTAGGCAGCCTTTGCCCATTTGGCCGAGTGCATCGGAGTTCCCCCGGACTAGACGGGCCCGGACGATCGCTCCTGGCGACCCGGCCCGCGCCGACGCCCGAGTAGCGACTTCGCTCATGGCTCGGTCGCCACCAGCCACGAGGAACGCCGAGGATGGGCCAAGACCCAGCCTCGGCGACCTCCACCGGTAGGCGGCAGACAGAGAAACGCCGTTCAGCCACGTCTAAGGCGGGTGGGCACTCCTCATCGAGACCATACGGCCCGGGACATTGTGCATGACGCCAGCACCTCTACCGTTGAGGAGCAGCCGAGGAAGCGACCTATAGTCTGGTCTGCTCATGCCAACCGAGAAGGCGTCGCTCCGTGCGGCGGCTCGGCGTCCGACCCCGCGGTATCCTTACATTTACTGATTGGTAAGGAGGCGCATGGAAGTCGCCGCCCGGTTGAGCTCAAAAGGTCAGCTCACCGTCCCGAAGTCCATCCGCGAGGCCCTCGGCCTTCACGAGGGCGACGCCGTGGTGTTCCGTGTCGAGGGGGGCCACGCCGTCTTGGCTCGCACGCCTGATCTTCTCGAGTTGGCCGGCAGCGTCAGCGTCGCCGCTGACAAGCGTGGCACGCCATGGAACGAGGTCCTTCGCCGGACCCGCCGGAGCCGGGCCTCAAGCCGTCGATGAGTGCGTTCATCGATACCAACGTGGTGATCCGACATCTCACCGGTGACCCTCCCGACTTTGCCGAGCGCGCCACCCGCTTTCTCGCGGAGGCCGAGGACCTGCTCCTCACCGACGTCATCGCGGCCGAGATCGTCTACGTCCTCGAGTCGTTCTACGAGGTCGAGCGACCTCGGGTGGCAGAGGCACTGCGCGCCATCGTCGCCTTCGACGCCGTGAGCGCGGTGGATCCCGACCTTCTACTGCGAGCGATCGAGGTCTATGGACTCGATCGTCTCGACTTCGCCGAGGCCTATCTCGTCGCCTGCGCAGAGCGCAGCGGTGTCCGCGTAATTGCTTCTTTCGACCGCAACATCGACAGAGTAACGACCGTCAGCCGCATCGAGCCACCGGCTGCGCCCACCGGCGATGCAAGCACGTAGGTGCCGATCTGGGACGATGCGCCGCAAAGCCGAGAGCGCCGTGGTTCGGGAGCGGCGATCGGTGCGACCGGGTCCGGCGCGCAACCGTCGATCTGCACCGGGAGGGCGTTCCTCCGGTCGAGGATGACCGCCGCCCAGATGAGGTTTCTAAAAAGGGCCGGTGAGCTGGGCATCGTCGTTCAGGCCTATCCCGACTCTATGCTGTCCCGTCGTCTACAGTTGGTCGTTGGGAGAGGTGCGAGAGCGGCCGAATCGGACTCACTGCTAATGAGTTGACCTGGGAAACTGGGTCCGAGGGTTCAAATCCCTCCCTCTCCGCCAGCCAACCAGGCAACGGTAGACTTCCGAAGACACTGGCGCTCGTAGCTCAACGGATTAGAGCATCTGACTACGGATCAGAAGGTTGTGGGTTCGAATCCCGCCGAGCGCGCTGAGTGTTTCCCTAGTCCGAGGTGGTTTCCGGGTAGCCGGCACACCCTCGACGCAGACTCGTCCTGTCGAAAGCCAACAGGAAAGCCAACAAGTTCGTTGGCTGGAGGAGGCGAGGAGATGGCAGGGAGCCTTCGGGAGGTCACCGGCAAGGCCGGCACCTGGCAGCTACGGGTGCCGCGACGTGCGTGCGCCGTCATCGCGCGTGGATGGCGCGGCCGTCCCGCAGTAGCTCTCCCCGTCCGCCTCGGGGGCAGTGATATAGCCGGGGTCGGTGCTGCTCTCGGCGGTCATGCCACGGCGGCTGCGAAGGCGGTGTAGAGGTCAGCGGGAAGGGGGTGGTGGAGTTTCCAGGTGATGCCGATGGGTCGGTCGCCCTGGTGGCGGACGTAGCTGGCGGTGCCGAGGCACCAGTAGGAGCGCGAGGTACGTCGAGGCGGGCGAAGAGTAGAACGTGGCTGCGGCGCTGTTCCTGGTGGAGGTAGCGCTGGCCGGTGGAGCTGCCGACGGAGGTGGCTGACTGGCTCTCCCAGTGGATGAGCTGCGGGCTGAGGGCGTAGTCCCGGTAGCGGGTGGTGGGCGAGAAGGATCCGGCGGTCTTGTCGAGCGTGAAGGCGAATACGTCGGCGGGGACATCGGGGAGCCATCGCACGCCTTCCTGCCAGCTTGGTGCCTTGAGTCCATCGCTGGCGCCGAGGGCGGCGAGGATCTCCATACGGGTGTAGCGGGCGTGGACTCGTAGGGGGATGGCATCACCCATGCTCAGGTCGAGGTCGAGATGGGCGATTCGAGCTGGGAGGACATCGAGCATCTCCAGCATTTCGGCCCGCAGCCGAGGGTGTCTCCACACTTGGCGGGTGCCATCAGCGAGGGATGCTGAAGCTGGCAGGTTGGATAGCGATCCGAGGAGCATCCGAGCGAGGCGCCGGTCTCCCTCGGGTACGGCCTCCAGATTTGGCGCCGACGGCGCCTCCAGCAGTTTCCGGTAGGCGGCAATGCGCGTCGGATCGTCGACGTGGATGAGCCGACCGGCTGCCTTCAGCAGGCTGTCGTCGTCGGGCCCCGGCGGAGGAACGCCTAGGCCGACTGCTTCGCGTAGCTGCGACCAGGAGTGGCCGTTGGCGTAGATATCCTCGAGGTCGAGCCCGGATTCGGAGAGGAACGTGGCCAGGTTGATGTCGCCGATGGATCGCAGTTCAGCGATCCGGGCCCGCCATGTCGAGGGCAGGGACTCCTTGATCGACCGCAGAACGATGTCCTGGGCGACAGGGTCGAGGTCGGCTGAGCAACCGGCTGGGAGGAACGGGAAGCCCTCTTTCACCTGCCGTTCCGCGGCCGTCCGGGAGCTGCCGCCCAGCAGGGCCCGGAAGCGCAGGTCGTAGCGGAACTCTCGTCGGTGGTGTCCGACGAAGTCCAACACGGTGCATACCGCCTTATCCTCAGCGCGCCGCAGTCCTCGGCCCAGCTGCTGGAGGAACAGCGTCCCGCTCTCGGTGGGCCGCAGGAGCAGGAGCGTGTCCACGTCGGGCACGTCGATGCCCTCATTGAACAGATCCACGGTGAACACCACAGCGACGCGCCCGGCGGCCAGGTCGCCCAGGGCCGCCCGGCGTAGCTCGGTAGGACTGTCGCCCCAGATGGCCACCGACGGGATTCCGGCCTCGGTGAAGCGATCGGCCATGAACCGGGCGTGTTCGACGGTCACGCAGAACCCGAGAGCCCGCATGCGGCGGGGGTCGGTCACCTTCTGGCGGACCTGATCGATGACCAGGTGTGCCCAGGCATGGTCCGCGGTGAGCACCCCTGCCAGCGCGTCGCGTTGGTAGCCGCCACGTTGCCAGGGCACCGCGCTCAGGTCGGTGCCGTCGTGGATGCCGTAGTAAGAGAACGGCACCAGGTGGCCGCCGTTGATGGCATCCCATAGGCGCAGCTCGGCCGCGATGCGCCCGTCAAAGCGGGCGAGGACGTCTAGGCCGTCAGCCCGCTCTGGGGTGGCGGTGAGCCCGAGCAGCTCGACCGGCGTGACATGGTCGAGAAGCCGGCGGTAGGTGGGCGCCTCGGCGTGATGGAACTCGTCGACCACGATGATGTCGAAGTGATCGGCAGGCAGGTCGTCGAGGTCAGCCGCTGCGAGGCTCTGGACAGAAGCGAAGACATGCTCGAAGCGGGTCGGCCGACGGCCGCGCACCCACAGCTCACCGAACGCGGGGTCCCGCAGCGCCTGTCCGAAGACGGCTCTGCTCTGATCCAAGAGCTCCTCCCGGTGAGCGACGAACAACAGCCGGGCCCGAGGCATAGCCCGGCGCAGGCGGGCGTAGTCGATAGCGGCCATCACCGTCTTACCCGTACCGGTTGCTGCCACCAAGAGGTTGCGGTGGTGACCTTGGTTGCGGGCCAGGGCGATGCGCTCAAGGAGTGCTTCCTGGTAGGGGCGAAGCTCGATCCCGACCGGGGACAGCTGGAGGAACGGCCCGGCGTCTTCGCTGGCTGTTCGTCGCCGGAACTCGTCAGGGTCGTAGGCAACGAAGTCGCCGCTTTCCCAGTAGCTGTCGAAGACCGCGGCCATCTTGGCGATCACGTCGGGATTGCGGGCCGCGGCGAGCCGGACGTTCCATTCCAGTCCGGTCTGCTGTGCGGTGTGAGTCAGGTTGCTTGACCCGAGATAGGCCGTGGTCGTCGACGTCGCCCGGTGAAACACCCACGCCTTGGCGTGCAGCCGGGTGCTCCCCGTCTCGTAGGAGACCCGCACCTCGGCCCCCAGGCCGGCCAGCTCATCGAGCGCCCGAGGTTCGGTGCTGTTGGTATAGGTCGTCGTGAGCACTCGCAGCTGCCGGCCCGCCTCGCAGTGCCGCCGCAGGTTGGGCAAGAGGGGGAGGATGCCGGAGCGGCGGATGAAGGCCATCACCACATCAATAGCCCTGGCGCTGTCGATCTCGGCCCGCAGCTCATGGGCGATCGCTGGCTCGCCCGGGGCGTTCGTCAGCAGCGTGGTGTCCAACAGCGGGGTCAGCGGCCGCTGCGGCCGGGCGGCGACCCCCGTCGGCAGACGGGTGAACAGCCCGTAGAGGACCTGCCCGTCGGGGAATCAGCGGGCTGTTGCAAGCGAGCTACGAGCTCGCGGACTAGTACCGTTCCCAGCCGGCTCTGCTGGTCCTCGGGCTGGTCGCGAATCAGTCGGGCCACTACCTCCGCCACATGCCGGGACAGACGATCGGCAGCCTCCGCGTTGCGGAGTTGTTCCACGTCTCGTTCCAGATCCAGCTGGTCGAGACGATCCTGCAGACCCTCGGTGACCAGCAACTCCCACAGGCCAGGGCCGAGCTCCTCGGTCATAGGTGCCCACCCATCGGCGCCACGGTAGACGACCGCTACGCCCGTGACGCAGTAGTGCCGCACTCCCGGTATCGCCCCATCTCTGGACCGAGTGCGAAGCATGAAGTCGCCCGGGATCTACCGAAGCTCGCGACCGAGGGACAGCGGCGGCTCGGCTTCGCGCGTAGGGCGTTGTCAATGTCCGTGATCAGCTCCTGAAGCGTCATCGACGAGCCTCCGCGAGGAGGGCACTCAGCGCAGCGTCGAGGGCTCCGGCGGCCTCGGCTCGAGTCCTCGCCTCGTCGAGAGATGAGAGGGTGCGGCCTCATCCTCAGCTGTCCCGTCCCGCAGCGCCTCCAGGGACCGGACAACCCGGTTGAGGCCGACCAGGGGGATCTCCCGGACAGCCGGGGTACCGGCCAGCACCGTCCGGTAGAAGCGATGCACCTGACGGCCCACTGCGGTGGCGGTGTACCTCCAGTTGCGAGCCAGCAGGTCGCTGTGACGCAAGATCCGCGATGTGTCCGTCGTCGCATGCGCCGCGCCCCACTGACGGAGACGTTCCAGGCGGTCCTCGACCACGTCATCGGGCAAGCGGTGACCGGCATCGGAGACGGCCCGGGCAACCTCGGCGGGTGAAAGCTCGGTCACCGACGCTTCGAGCACGTCCATCAGCGCGATGTAGTCGTCCACCTCGCCATACAGCAGGTAGCTGAGCGCCACCCGGGAGTCACGACCATCGCCGCCTGCGGGTCCGTCGAGGGTGGCGGGCTGGCCGGGCACCTGGGTGGGCGTGGCCTGCCGCAAACCCGGGACAATCGGCTCCACTCTCCCCGACCCGGTCAAGGTGGCCCCCGCCGCTGGCGCGCTGAACGGGCTTTGTACCGCCTACCCACGAGCTTGCCGTCAGTCAGCGCCGGCCGGGGTGAGCGACTCTTGGCCACACCGCCAACGGTACCGAAGACCTGTGACAGTCACTGGCCGTCGAAAAACAGCGAGTGACTCTGACCTGCACTTTCTCTGGAGCGGACGACGGGATTCGAACCCGCGACCCTCACCTTGGCAAGTAGACGCAGACTAGTTCGCCCACCTGCGTCGATGAGCCATACTGCCAGGTCAGAGGCCCTTTTCATGGGGCCACCATGAGCCACGGCATGACGCCAAACGCCACCGTTCCCGTCACGTTGGCGTCACGCTCCCGTCACGCCGGCCCCGAGCCTTGATCGACCGAGGGGATACCCCCACCGTCTCGCCACCTTCGGCCCGAGGCTGCACCTCCCGCTCGGTCCTACGCACACACCCTCAGATTGCCGCAGACCCCCCTTGTGTTGGTATCCGAACCTATGGCGCACTGTGGCCAACGTTGGGATATAGTAGTTACAGCATGGTGGTTCGTATGTCGCCCGCTCTTGTGTTGTGCGTGCTCGTGAACGTTGGCGCGGCGCTAAACCTCGCCTACCTTGTCCGCGCCTGGCGCAGGTACTTGGCGAGCCGGCGCCGGCTGGGAGCGGTAAGGATCACCGACCCCATGCGGGCCGAAGCGGAGCGGGTGGCCCTCACCAAGTGGGACGCCGGGATTGACCGGTTTAGCACTCCGCCGGAGGGTTTTTTCGCCCTCCTGGCAGCTACCCCGGTGCAATACCGCCGTCACCTGCGCAAGCGGCTTGCCATCAAAGCTCTTCAAACACACCACAAGGAAGTGCTAGGGAATCATCTGCCGGGAGCCGTATCGCCGGCGGAGCTGGCCGAGTGGAGCACAGTGCACGCACTCCTGAGGGAATCGGTCGCTAAAGCCGGCGCCCTTGTCGACGAATGTGCGTCGGCCATCCCGGTGGCCCTCCCGGTGCTGCTTCACCCGCTCCTCCTCCTCGCCCTGGTGACCCCGAGTACCTACCAGCCGGTCACTCGCCCCGACTCCGACCACGGCCCACCGCCCGGTCGTCTCGTCGCTGCTCGACCTGCTGCACCGCATGGGCCGCCGCTGGTCGTCGCGTCCGATAATCGGGTGACGACGGCCGTGGCTGCGTAAGCCTGGCCAGCTCCATCGCCGCCTGACGGGCGCGACCTTCTCTGCCCCGGAGCGTTTTCACACTCGCTCAGCAGACAGGAGGTAGCCCGACGTGGCCACCACAAACACCAGCAGCACCGCTTCACCCAACACCCGCGCCCAACGCCGGCACCCGGAGCCGACACCGCCCGCCGGCCTGGAGCGCTTCTACACACCCGAGGAGGCCGGCGCCGTCCTGCGCGTTTCTCGTCGGGAGATGTACCGCCGTCTCAGCCGAGGCGACATCGCTCACGTGGTGGTTCCCGGCTCCCGGCGAATCTTGATCCCCGAGTCGGCCCTCACCGCCCTGCTGGATGCTGGCCGCGTCGAGGGAGGTGGCGAAGTTGCCTGATCCCCGACGCGCCGCCGCCCCGGCCGAGGAGACCGAGGCGGGCGGTAGTTCATCTGGCTGCGACGCCAGCCACCATCGTAGCCCTGACCTGCTCGGCGCCGCCCTCGCCTACAGCGAGCGTGGCTGGCCAGTGTTCCCCTGCGAGCCAGGTGGCAAGCGCCCGCTTGGCGCCCTGGTGCCCCATGGGCTGAAGGACGCCACTACCGACGCGGCCATCATCCGTGAGTGGTGGGGCAAGTGCCCCACCGCGAACACCGGGCTACCCACTGGCCAAGCCTTCGATGTCCTCGACGTGGACCGGCCCAAGCCAGGCCAGCCGGCTGACGGCCAAGTCACCCTGTGGGAGCTGGTGGCCGAGCACGGCCCGCTACCGGCCGGCCCGACGGTGCTGACGCCCAGTGACGGGTTGCACCTGTACTTTGCCCCGACCGGGTTGGGCAACCGAGCTGGGCTGCGCCCCGGCCTGGACTACCGAGGCGTCGGCGGCTACGTGCTGGCCCCGCCGTCGGTGCTGGCTGACGGCACTGCCTACACCTGGCTGACCACGCCACTGACTGGAGTGTGGGCCGAGGACCGGGACGATCCCGACCCGGACCCGGCTGACGGTCCGATGTTCCTGTCGGCGCCAGCGTGGCTGGTCGAACTCCTGGCGCCCACCAGTCGGCCCACGATGGCGCCTGGTGACGTGCGTAGGCCAGATGGTGCAGTGGGGAAGCCCGGTGACCGGCGAGCCGCCTACGGCCGCACGGCCCTCGATGCTGAAAAGGGACGGGTAGCCCTGGCGCCGCCCCGTACTGGGAACGACCAGCTCAACCGCTCCGCCCATGCCCTGGGGCAACTGGTGGCCGGCGGAGCCCTCGACCTCGATGAGGTGATGGCCGTGCTGCTGGCCGCTGACGCGGTGCGCGGCGGCCGGTCCGAGGCCGAGGCCCGACGCACCATCGCATCTGGCCTGCGGGCCGGGATGCGCCAGCCACGGAGCGTGCCAGCATGAACGGCCGACCGATTGACGATCTCGACGCCTTGAAAGCGGAATGGCATGCCAGCCAGGACAACGGGACCCAGCCGGCAAGCGCTGAGGGGTTGTCCTGGGAGGACCCACTACCGCTGCCCGGCACGGGTGCCCTGCCAGCGTTCCCGGTAGACGCCTTGCCGCCACTGGTGGCCGAATATGCCAAGGCGGTAGCTGAGGCCCACGCGATTCCCGTTGACCTGGCCGCCCTGGCTTGCTTGGGTGCCCTCTCCGTCGTGGTGACTGGCGCCGTCGAGGTGGAACTCGCTCCGGCATGGCGGGAGCCAGCGAACCTCTACCTACTCGGAGTCGCTGACGTTGGAGAGGCCAAGACTCCGACATGGGCCGAGGTGGGTGAGGAGCTGTTCGCCATCGAAAGGGGTCGCCAGGAGCGAGCGGCGCCGAAGATTGCCGAGGCCGAGGCGATGGCCAGCATTGCCCGTCAACGGGCCAAAGACACCCAACAGGAGGCGGCACGGGCCAAGGGCGACAAGCGCCAGGTGGCCGAGGGACTGGCAAGGGAGGCCGCAACTGAGGCGGCAACCCTGGTGGTTCCTACGCCCCCCCGACTGGTGGCCATGGAGACGACGCCTGAGGCCCTGGTGAAGCTGGCCGATGTCAACCGAGGCCGTCTCGGGATGTGGGCCGACGAAGGTGGCGAGGTTTTCGCCATGATGTCGCGCTACTCGGGCGACGGTAAGGCCAACCTTGGCGCCTGCCTCAAGGGCTGGGATGGCAAGCCCTACAGCTCGGACCGCGCCGGCCGGGAAGCCATCGCCGTTCCAAAGCTCACGACGGCGATGGTGCTGGCGGTCCAGCCACAGGTACTCCGGGACCTGGCGCAGGACAAAGCTAACCGAGGCCGCGGCGTGCTGGCCCGATTCCTGTACTCGCTACCCCGGAGCAATGTCGGCAACCGCCCCACGGTGCGTCGGCCCATACCTGACGACCTGCGTGACCGTTGGCGCAAGCTGCTCCGGGATCTAGCGGCCGAGGCCGAGGGGAAGGACACTCCCGTAGTCCTGGAGCTGACCAGTGCGGCGAGCGAGCGCTTCGCCACCTGGCGGGCGAAGCATGAGCCGAGGCTTCATCCCAACAGTGGCGACCTCCGGGGTATCCGGGACTGGGGCAACAAGTTGCCGGGCCAGGTCGGGCGGCTTGCCCTCGTCCTCAGTGTCAGTTCGGTCGGTAGCTTGCGCCAGCCAATCTCAGAGGAGACCACGACCAACACCTTGACCCTGGCTGACTACTTCACGCCCCATGCCCTTCGCGCCTTCGGGGCCATGGAGGCTGACCCGGCAACTGCCGGCGCCGTCGAGGTACTGGCGTGGCTTGAGACTCGTGAGGACAGGTTGGCCACCTTCACCCGGCGAGACGCCATGCGGGCGCGGCCCGGTCGTCTACCAAACAGCGAGGCGGCCGAGGCTGTTCTCCGACTGCTGGAGGACACCGGGTGGGTGCAACCGGTGCATGTGGACCCTGGCACGAAGGGCGGGCACCCTCCAGCGGCTTACGCCGTAAACCCGAAAGTCGCTGACACAACTGACACAACCCCACGAAACTTGGCCCCACGGTCACCTGAAACCGCTGACACAACTGACACAACCCTTGTCGGCACAGGTTGTGTCGGTAGTGTCAGCCATTCTCCGGTAAGTCAGCACGACCAGGACCCGCCACCCACCGACGCCGACCTTGCCCGCTGGGAGGCCGAGATGGTCGAGGAGGTGGACCGGTGAGCAACGGCCGTCATCATCGCCGCCGAATGGCCGGCGCCAAGCTGGCCGCCACCCTGGCCGAGGCCGACGCTTCCACTCCCACCTACGTCGGGCCGGCCCCTGGAGGAGGCGAGATATGGCGGGCTGGCCCGGTGGCACTAGTGGTGGCCGGCATCCCATTCGGCGCACCACCGGAGCTGGCCCAGGCCATGGCTCGCCGCCGTGACGCCAGTCTGACCGGTCGGTGCCAGTGTGGAGGACGGCGCCACCTGCTCCGAGCCACCCACACTGGCTCGATCATGGCCGTGGTCCACCGAGAGGACTGCCCGGCAACCGATGCGGCCGTGGTCGAGGCAGTCGAAGCCTGGAGGCGAGCGGGATGAGCGTTACAGATGGGGCCATCCGTAACGCCTGCCAGGGATGCGGGGAGCGCTTCGAGGCGGCCCGCTCCGATGCCGCCTACTGCTCGCCGGCCTGTCGCCAGCGTGCCTACCGCACCCGAAGGACCCCAAGCCCACTACCGGCCACGGCCGGCGCCAGCGAGATGACCGAGACAACGCCAAGAGGAGAGACGAACGTGACTATGACCAAGACCGAGCGGGCCGAGCTGAGCGGGATCGTGAAGCGCAACCACCGGGTGGCCAATGCTGCCGTTACCCAGCGCAAGGCCGACCTCATGGGCGACTTCGAGGCGGCCATGGCTCGACAGTGGAAGGCGGACGATGAGGCATGGGCTGACGCCGTGGAAACGGCCCGCAAGGCCGTGGCCGAGGCGAACCGGGCCATTGCGGAGCGCTTCGAGGAGCTGGGACTGCCCGAGGAGATTGCCCCGAGCATGGTGGCTGGCTGGGCTGACCGGGGAGAGAACGCCAAGGCCCAGCGTCGAGCTGAGCTGCGCCGGGTAGCGCAGAGTCGGGCCGAGGCCGAGGCCCAGCGGGCGAAGCTGGAGCTGGATCGTTCGGAGGCGGACCTGCTCACCAGGTTGTCCGTCAGCGCTCTCACCTCCGAGGAGGCCTGCTCCTTCCTGGCCCAGGTGCCCTCCGTTGAAGCCCTCATGCCCGCCATCGACGTGGAGGAGCTACCCGCCGTCGTTGAGGCGGCCGTCGAGGCGGCCAAGGAGGCCAAGCGGGCCGAGCGAGCAAGGTGGGCGGCACTGCTGTGAGCGCTCCACTCTCAACCACGGGGCAAGCCGAACGGGCCGTGGCTGCGGCCGAGGAGCTGGGACGGTGATGGCCGCCTTTGAGCAGGGAGACGTCCGATTTTACCGACGCAAGAAAGGGCGACCGCGCGCCCCCACTGTGGCTCGACTCGGGTCACACCACCGTCGTCATTCGACCGGGCCGCCCGGTGGAGGTGCACGACCTGCGGGGCAACGTGGGCCGACCCCATGCACCACGACCGAGAGGCTGGACCCCATGCACGCTGAGCGCCGATGCACCTACGCTCACCGACGTGGCGACCGGGGGGAACCTGCTCTACTACGGCGACAACCTCGACGTGTTGCGCGAGCACGTGGCCACCGAGTCCATCGACCTGATCTACCTGGACCCCCCGTTCAACTCGAACCGGTCCTACAACGTGCTGTTCAAGGCCACCTCCGGCCTGGAGTCCCAAGCGCAGATCGAAGCCTTCGACGACACGTGGCACTGGTCCCAGCAAGCCGAAGCCCTCTATGACTCTCTGGTGGCCGGCGGGGCACCGATCAAGGTCGCTGATGCCATTGAGGCCATGCGCAAGCTCCTCGGGCCGAACGACGTGCTGGCCTACCTGGTGATGATGGCCGCCCGTCTCGTCGAGCTACACCGGGTCCTCAAGCCGACCGGAAGCCTCTACCTCCACTGCGACCCAACCGCCAGCCACTACCTCAAAGTCCTGCTCGATGCCGTCTT
>JAABUU010003034.1_pt1 | contig 22205 bp, 24 predicted proteins | sample 5559301 | NCBI WGS metagenome assembly JAABUU01 (sample SAMN10711884, study PRJNA513360) | rock metagenome | isolation source: Antarctica rocks | place: Antarctica: Victoria Land, Richard Nunatak white | reverse complement strand
ACCGCCGAAGACGCCCTCGACACCGCCTGCGGCCTCTACCTCACCGACCCCACCGCCTGGACCTGAACCCCCGACGAACTTACGGGCGTGACCACTAGCTGCTGCACGCGCAATGCCTGAGAGGTGCCTCCCGGGCCTGGGAAGGTAGCGACGTTGCCTGACGTATCGTCTCGAAGCTCGAGGGAGACAGAGGCTTGGCTGCCGGCATACTTCCTGGGAACGTCGATCAGGGCAGCAACACAAAGTGGCGACGTCAGGCCGTTAGGACCCACCCCTGCCACCTGGAACCCGACGCCAAGGGCGTACATCTTCCCGGTGGCCTCAATGGTGATGTGCTCAGCGATGATCACTGACGCATGAGCGTCCTCGAACAGAGCCATCTATCGGACGAGGTGCTGCGCACTGAGAGCGCTGACGGCGTACGTAGTTGGCCGGAGCGTCTCGGCTCCTGAAAAGGTCTCCGGCCCGCTGACGATGCGCCAGGGAGTTGGCTCTTCCGTGAGGCGCTTCTGACCCTCGTTGTAGGCAGCCAAGACCTCGTCGACATCCTCGTCAACCTCGAAGAAGTCGCCGGTGCCCATGTTCGCCATCGTGCCACCCCTTACCTGTCAGATGCGATAAGCACTGCCCAAGTTCAACGTGTAAGGAGGGTCGCTGCGTTCCGGATAGAGCACGACGAGAACCCGCTGCCGGCGGATCTGGATCGTCACGAGAGCACGCACGCCCCTGTCCGGATGATGGTGCCATACATAAGACAGCCCCGGGCGGCAACCGATGGCATCGCGAATCTCCTCCGGGTCCAGTCCGTGGCTCGTCCTGATCTTGTGGGCGGTGGCCCTGCTGATGAACACCTGCGACACCCACAGCCCGTGCCCCATAGTCACAGGACTATAGACAGGCGCACGAGTCGGCGAGGCTGCGAGCAGTCACCGTGGGTCCGGGGGCCGGCTCACTCCAACACGGCGCGCCGTGGCGCCTACGGGGACAGCGCGAACGCGGTCTGAGTGAGGGTCGGGCCGCCCCCGCCACCCAAGTGGGAGGACACATGCAGGTGGCCTGCACCTGTTCGCGCAGGCCACCGTTGGGGTGAGTGACGGGACTTGAACCCGCGACATCTGCGACCACAACGCAGCGCTCTACCAGCTGAGCTACACCCACCATGCCGCGAGCGGACCGGCCGTCGCGATCGGGCGGCGCCCATCGTACCCAATGCCGGGGGTGCCCACGACCGGCACCGCCATGGGCGAGAATGCTGACCATGTTCATGGGCAACGACCGACGCAACCGGATGATCGCGCTGGTGCTCGCCGGCGTCCTCGTCGCCAGCGTGATCCTGGCCCTCCTCGCCACGGCTGCGTCCGCCGCGCCGGCCGCGGCGGTGTCGGGACCACCGGCTCGTGCCGCCGTGCTGCCCCTGCACGCGCAGCTCGCCTCGATCACGCCGGCGGACGGCGCCCGACTCGACACGGCGCCGATCACCGGCCAGCTGTCGCCGGGCGACTACCGGATCGCGTGGCGGGCGACGAGCGACGACGGCCATCCCGTCTCCGGCGAGGCCACCTTCACCGTGACCGGCCCCGCAGGCGCCGCCGGCGGCGCGGTGCCGCTGGCCACCCCGACGTACAAGACGCCGCAGACCCAGGCGACGTCCATCGGGCACCCCGACCACCTGCCCGGCCTCGTCGTCGGTGGCGCGCTGCTGCTCGCGGGGGTCGCGCTCCTCATCCACGAGCAGCGTCGGCGCCGCTCGCACCTCGACGAACCGATTTCATGACGGGTATGCCGTTGTAGTAGCCTCGATCCTCGTCGCGCCGCTAGCTCAATGGCAGAGCAAGTGACTCTTAATCACTGGGTTCGGGGTTCGAATCCCTGGCGGCGCACCACTTGGGCACCACCGGATGGCCCCGACCTCAAGGTTGGAGCCCGTCACCGTTCATCTGCCAGCTCTGGCGCCGACCAGATCCCGAGAGCACCGAGACGCCGTCAGGTGCGGCTCGTGGAGGCCGACGCCGTTCATGACCTCGATGGCGGCGGGGTTGACCTCGTTGGCAGGGGTCGACCCGGCAGAGCGGTCGTGGCCCCGGCCCGCGGCGTAGAGCTCGAGCAGGGCTGCTGGCATTCGGGATCGGCCGGCGTTGTGGACGCAGAGGAAGAGAACTTCGGGGATGGTGGTCAGGTCCACCGACTGGCGGAAATGGTGCTCATCTGCTCACCTGGTCGCGGTAGTAGCGGCGGCGGAGCCACAGCGCCACGTAGACGAGGGCAACCAGGACGGGGACCTCGACCAGCGGGCCGACAACGCCGGCGAGGGCTTGGCCGCTGGTGACGCCGAAGACGCCGATGGCGACGGCGATCGCGAGCTCGAAGTTGTTCCCGGCTGCGGTGAATGCCAGGGTCGCGGTCTTGGCGTAGCCCAGGCGGAGGCGGTGTCCCAGGGCGAAGCCGCCGCCGAACATCAGGGCGAAGTAGGCCAGCAGCGGCAGCGCGATCCGAGCGACGTCCCATGGCCTCGAGATGATCGTGTGGCCCTGCAGGGCGAACAGCACGACGATGGTGAAGAGCAGCCCGTAGAGGGCGATGGGGCCGATCTTCGGCAGGAACCGCTCCTCGTACCAGGTGACCCCCTTGGTTCGTTCGCCGACGGTGCGGGTGAGGACGCCCGCGAGCAGCGGGATGCCGAGGAAGACCAGCACGGAGACGATGATCGTGGTGAAGGAGAACGAGGCGTCGGTGATTGGCAGGCCGAGCCAGCCGGGGAGGATCCGGAGGTAGAACCAGCCGAGGCCGCCGAAGGCGGCGATCTGGAACACCGAGTTGATCGCGACGAGGACGGCGCCGGCTTCCCGGTCGCCGCAGGACAGATCGTTCCAGATCAGGACCATGGCGATGCAGCGAGCCAGACCAACGATGATCAGACCCGTCCGGTAGCTCGGCAGGTCGGGCAGGAGCAGCCAGGCCAGGGCGAACATCAGGGCCGGGCCGATGACCCAGTTGAGCACCAGCGACGAGACCAGCAGGCCGCGGTCACGGGTGACCCGCTCGAGCTGGCGGTAGCGGACCCTGGCCAGCACCGGGTAAATCATCAACAGCAGACCGATCGCGATTGGGAGGCTGACCGAGCCGACCTGGACCGCGTCGATGCGCTGCGGCAGCGACGGGATCGCCCGGCCGAGACCGATGCCGCCGGCCATGGCCACGATGATCCAGACCGGCAGGAACCGGTCCAAGGTGGACAGCCGAGCCAGGACCGGCGTCTCCTCGGCTCGTGCTGAGGGGGCAGCCGTCGGCTTGGTGAGTGGGTCGGCCATCAGGCAGGTCTGACGGCGCGCACGGTGGCCGAGTGCATGTCAGGCTGCCTCGTAGGTGAAGGTGACCTCGGCGTTAATGAAGCCGACGGCGGCCGCACCGTCGAGGTACTCGCCCTTGGAAAGGGCGCCGGCGATGCAACCGAAGTAGGAGCCCCGCTCGCCCCGGTCCGAGGCGCTGAGGTGGTTCTCGGCCACGACGCCGTTGAGGGAAGCCCCGAACGCCTCGTCGACCTCGACACCGGACTCTCCGCAGCACGAGCCAGCTGAGTCGGCGCCCCCGCCACAGCATGAGCTGGTATCCGCTGCAGAAGTGCAACACCTGGCTTCGACGACGTCCAGGAGCCCGTGGGCCCTGCTGGTGACAGCCGTCGCCGCTGCGGCGTAGCGCTGGCGCACCTGCTCAGGAAGGTCGGAACCGCTCATGACACTTGCTCCAATCGACGTGCTTCGATGGGTCGAGAATCGTCCATGCATCGACGTTTGTCAATGTGTATGGGACGATGGATGCATGGCCACCACTCAGCTGCCGTTGATCGACGCGCAGACGGCTGCTGCTCGAGCGTGACGGGCCGCGTCCTCGACGTCGAGTCGGCCGAGCGGCTCGCGCGATCGTTCAAGGCGCTCGGCGATACCACACGCGTCCGACTGCTCTCACTGATTGCCGCCACCGCCGACGGCGAGGCTTGCGTATGCGATCTGACTAACCTCGTGGGCCTCTCCCAGCCAACCGTCTCCCATCACCTGCGCCTCCTCGTCCAGGCCGGGCTCATCACGCGCGAGCAACGCGGGAAGTGGGCCTACTACGCCGTCGTCGACCACGCACTCGACGCCCTCGCGGGCGCGCTCACCAGCCGCGTCCGAGCAGCCCAGCCCGGCTGAGTACCCGGACCACCACGCGGTTCGCTTCCCTGCTGGGTTCGGGGTTCGAATCCCTGGCGGCGCACCACCCGAGACGGCGGCCCCAACGGGGTCGTCGTTCTGCTCGGGGGGCCTACCCTCGTCCCATGAGCGGCCAGCCGATGAGCGATGCGAACTTCCGACGTGCAACCGGCATCCACCGGCTCCTCCTGCGTCTGAGCGGCGGCCGGGTCGGCCATCACCTCGCCGGCATGAAGGTCGTCGTCCTGCACACCGTCGGGCGCACGTCGGGACTCCCCCGCGAGACGGTCCTCAGCACCCCGATCCGGAGCTCGACCGGTGTCGTCCTCGTCGCCTCCAAGGGCGGCTCACACGGCCAACCTGACTGGTACCTCAACCTGCAGAAGACCCCCGACGTCGAGCTGACCATCGACGGGGAGCGCCGCCCCTACCGGGCAAGGACGGCGTCTCCCGAGGAGAAGGCCGCCCTCTGGCCAAGGATCGTCACGGCATACAAGGGGTATGCGGGGTACCAAGAGCGCACGGAGCGCGACATTCCCGTCGTCCTCTGCGAGCCGCGCAGCGGCTGAGGGACCCTGAGGCGCAGCGGGCCGCGCGACGAAAGGCTCAGCCGCGCCGGCGGCGGACCAGCCCGACGAGGACGAAGAGGGCGGAGAGGGCCGCGAGGACTCCCGCGACCCGCTCGGAACGCAGCTCGCCGTCGGGCGTGTGCGTCGCGTCGTAGAACGCCACCTTCGCGCTCTCGCCCTGGCGTCGGACGATCTCCTTCGGCTGGGCGCGGACCATCAGCTCGTCCACGGTGCTCGTCAGACGAGCCCGCGTCACGGCGATCTCTGCCTCGATCTCGTCGGCCGTCGGCTTGCGCGTCCCTGGTGAGTCGCTCATGAGCGGGCTCCCTTCACTCTAGTAGCCACCTTACAGACCGAGGTCCTGCCGCAGCCTGGCGACGTGGCCGGTTGCCTCGACGTTGTAGCGGGCATCCACCACCTGCCCGGACTCGTCGACGACAAACGTCGAGCGGAGGACGCCCTCGACGGTCTTGCCGTCGAGCTTCTTCTCACCGAAGGCGCCGTAGTCCGTCAGCACCTTCTTGTCCGGGTCGGAGAGCAGGGTGATCGTCAGCCCGTCACGCTCGCGGAACGTCGCAAGCCTCGCCGGCTGGTCCGGACTGATCCCGAGCACGTCGTAGCCCCTGGCCTGCAACGCGTCGATCGAGTCGCTGAAGTCGCAGGCCTGCGTGGTGCAGCCCGGGGTCATCGCCGCCGGGTAGAAGTAGACGATGACCTTCCTCCCGCGGAAGTCCGCGAGCGACACCCGCTCTCCGGTGTCGTTCGACAAGGTGAAGTCCGGGGCGGTGTCGCCCGGGCTCAGCTTCGCGCTCACGTCGGCTCCTCATGCAGTTTAGGTATGCCGTGCGGCCGGGCCCGGCCGCACGTCGCCCAACGTAGCCGACGGCGGTGACGGGCGGTGACGGGCGAGTCCGTCGCCGCGTCCTAGACTCAGCCGGACGCCAGAGTGGTGGAATGGTAGACACGCGGCACTTAGGATGCCGTGCCCGATGGGTGTGGGGGTTCGAGTCCCCCCTCTGGCACGCTGCACTCTCGGACCCGCTGTGCTCCGCACCGAATGACCCTTGCGCATGCCGTCCCAGGCGCACGGCCGCGTCACTCGACGGTGACGTCGACCCGGGGGTACCCGCTCGCGCCGTCGGGAGCCGGCGGCGCCTCCTGTTCGGTCTGTACCGTGCCGGTGCTGTCCGTGGCCCGGACCCGGAGCGAGTGCTGGCCCGTGCTCGCGGGCCATTGGTAGACCCACTGGCGCCACGCGTCCGTCGTCAGCTCACCGCCGAGCTGGGCGGCCTGCCACGGCCCCTGGTCCACCTGCACCTCGACGCTCTTGATCCCCCGGTGCTGGGCCCAGGCGACGCCGGCCACCGCGACGGTCCCGGCCTTGACCCGGGCGCCCAGCTTCGGGACGTCGATCCGTGACGCGGTCTTGATCGGGCCCTTGGCCGACCACCCGCGCGGCGTCCAGTAGCCCTGGTCCGCCGAGAACCGGGTGACCTTGAGCGAGGTGAGCCACTTCGTGGCGGAGACGTAGCCGTAGAGCCCCGGCACGACGAGGCGCACCGGGAAGCCGTGCTCGAAGGGCAGCGGCTGACCGTTCATCCCGATGGCGACCAGTGCGTTGCGGTCGTCGGTGAGCGCCTCGATCGGCGTCCCCGCGGTGAAGCCGTCCGAGCTGCGCGACAGGACCATGTCGGCGCCCGCCTTCGGCCCGGCCATCGCGAGCAGCTCGCGCACCGGCCAGCCGGTCCAGACCGCGTTGCCGACGAGGTCGCCGCCGACCTCGTTGGAGACGCAGGTCAAGGTGACGAGCGCCTGCTGCATGGGCTTGGTGAGCAGGGTCGCCCAGTCGAGGGTCACCTCGTGGTCCACCTCCCCGGTGACCTTGAGCGACCAGGTGGCCGTGTCCAGCCGCGGCACGACGAGCGCCGTGTCGATCCGGTAGAAGCTGTCGTTCGGGACAATGTAGGGGCTGAGACCGGGCACGTCGAGGCCGCCGCCCGAGACGCTCGGCGGGTCTCCTGCCGGCGGGAGGGCCACCCCGGCCCGGGCCTCGGCCGCCTGGCCGCTGCCGCCGGACAGCCTCGAGCCGAGGAGGGCCGCGATCGCGGCGCCGCCGCCGGCGAGGACCCGACGCCGGGTGAGGTTGCCGGCTGCCTCCCTGGCCGCCCGGTCGAGCCGGCCGAGGGTGCCGACACCGGCGAGGACGCCGACAGCGGTGGGGATGGCGTCCTGCGGCGCCGCGCCCGGCCGGCTGAGGACGGCGGCGGCGCCGAGGGCTCCCACCAGGGCCAGCAGGACCAGGGCGAGCGTGCGGCGGGAGCGGGACAGCAGCCCGATGGCCGCACAGAACGCGACGAGCACGACCCCCATGCTGACGAAGAGCGCGAGCTTGTCGTTGGTGCCGAAGGTCGAGATGGCAAAGTCCTTGAGCCACGCGGGCGTCCGGTCGATGAAGGCACCCCCCACGGCGGGGATCGGCGACGGCGTGCCGCCCGCGAGCCCGACCCAGCCCATGACCCCGGCGAGCAGGGTCGCGAGGCCCAGCGCGACACCGCCGGCGAGTATGCCGTCCAGTGCAGCGGCCGCGGTCGACCGCGTGGTGCGCTCTGGCTCCGGTGCCTGCGGAGGCGCGGCCTCCCGGTTGACGGCGCCGAAACGCGCCTCCGACATGGTCATGACGTCAACGTGCTCCTCAACAGTGGCACCATGGCGCGGAAGGCCTTGCCGCGGTGCGAGATGGCGTTCTTCTCCTCGTCGGTGTACTCCGCGAGGGTCCCCGTCCCACCGTCCACGAGGAAGATGGGGTCGTAGCCGAACCCGTTGCTGCCGTTGGGCTCTCGAGCCAGCCGGCCGGTCACCCGACCCTCGGTGGCCACCGTGCTCCCGTCGGGCATGGCGAGGACCGCGGCACAGACGAACGCCGCGCAACGGTGCTCGTCGGGCACGTCGGCGACCTGCTCGAGCAGGAGGGACACGTTGGCCCTGTCCCGGTCGGCCCGGGGCAGGTCGGCCCCACCCGTGGTCCCCGACCAGCGGGCGCTGAAGACACCCGGCGAACCGCCGAGCACCTGCACGGCGAGCCCGGAGTCGTCGGCGACGGAGGGCAACCCGGAGGTCTGGGCCAGCGCGAGCGCCTTGAGCCGGGCGTTGCCCTCGAAGGTCACCTCGGTCTCCGCCACGTCGGGGGCCCCGGGGACGTCGGCCGCACCGATCACGTCGAGGCCGAGGTCGATGACGAGACCGCCGAGGATCGCCCGCAGCTCGTGCACCTTGTCCTCGTTGCGGGTGGCCAGCACGAGACGGGTCACCTGCGCTCCCGGGCGGGCTGCGCGAGGGCGTCCTGCTGGGTCGTCGTCAGGTCGCGGATGCCCTTCGCCGCGAGGTCGAGGAGCTGGTCGAGAAGGTCGCGGTCGAAGGGCTCGGCCTCCGCGGTGCCCTGCACCTCGACGAAGCGGCCGTCGCCCGTCATGACGACGTTCATGTCGGTGTCGGCCGTCGAGTCCTCGGGGTAGTCCAGGTCGAGCACGGGCATTCCCTTGACGACACCGACGCTCACCGCAGCCACCGACCCGTTCAGCGGCTGGGCACTCCTGCCGATGAACCCTGCGGCGCGCGCGTGCTCGATGGCGTCGACGAGCGCGACGTAGGCACCGGTGATGGCCGCCGTGCGGGTGCCGCCGTCGGCCTGGAGGACGTCGCAGTCGAGGACGATGGTGTTCTCCCCCAACGCCTTCGTGTCGATGACGGCCCGCAGGCTGCGCCCGATCAGCCGGGAGATCTCGTGGGTGCGCCCGCCGATCCTGCCCTTGACGGACTCGCGGTCGGACCGGGTGTTGGTGGCCCGCGGGAGCATGGCGTACTCGGCGGTGACCCAACCGGTGCCCTTCCCCTTGAGCCAGCGGGGCACGCCCTCGGTGAAGGAGGCGGCGCAGAGGACCCGCGTCCGGCCGAACTCGACGAGGACACTGCCCTCGGCGTGGTCGAGCCAGTTGCGGGTGATCCGCACCTCGCGGGTCTGGTCAGGGGCCCGGCCGTCATGGCGCTGTTCGCTCATGACCGCAAGGCTAACCATCCTCAATGGTAGGTTCTCCCAGCTCCACGGAGGCCTCGCTCCGCCCTTACCGGACGCTCACGATTCCTGCCCACCCGCTCCGGTTGCGTCCGGCACGTCGGCGGCTACAACCACCCCGTTGCCGGACGCGAGGGAAACCGGACGCAAGCGGAACCGGAGCCGGAGCCGGAGGGAAAGGTGGCCCGGACCTCAGAGGTCGTAGGTCGCGCCGGGCTCGGCCAGCTCCACCTGGCCCGGCCACTCGGCCGCCGCCTGCGCGCGGCACAGCTCCCGGTCGTTCCAGGCCGGGATGTGGGTGAGCACCAGCCGCTCGACCCCGCCGGCGCCCCGGGCCGCCCGGGCGCACTCGGCGCCGTTCATGTGCACCCCGGGGAGGGTGTCTCGCCCCTGGACGAACGCGGAGTCTGCAAGCACCAGCGCCGAGCCGGTCATCAGCGGCGCGAGCGCCTCGCACAGGCCCGTGTCCCCGGTGTAGGCGAGGACGGCCCCTCCGGCCTCGACGCGCAGGCCGTACGCCTCGACGGGATGGGACACGGCATACGGGGTGATGGTGAAGGGGCCGACCGCGAAGGGCCGGCCGTCCACGAGGTCGCGGTAGTCGAACTCGTCGTTCATGGCCGGCGGGTCGTCGATGCCGTAGGCCTCGCGCATCCGTCGCGCCGTCCCCGGCGGGCCGTGGACCGGCAGCGGCCGGGACGCGCCCTCGGGGTGGTAGCGCTGGATGACGTAGAGCCCGCAGAGGTCGATGCAGTGGTCCGCGTGCAGGTGGCTGAGGACGACGGCGTCCAGGTCGCGGGGGTCGATGTGCCGCTGCAGCGCCCCGAGGGCCCCGGACCCGAGGTCGAGGGCGACGTTCCAGGTGCGGCCCTCGTGCTCGGCCCGGACGAGATAGCTCGAGGCCGGCGACTCGGGCCCGGCAAAGGAGCCGGAACACCCGACGACGGTGACCCTCACGCCGTCCCCGTGCGGTTGCCGAAGACGGTGCCGACCTCGGGGCCGAGGAAGCGCCGCGCCCGCTGCCGGAACTCCTCGGCGTCCCCGGTCGTGGAGAACGCCAGGGTGGGGGCCGGCAGGTCGTCCGGGCGCAGCAGCTCGGCGTCGGCGAGCACCCGGTAGACGTCCTTGGCGGTCTCCTCCGCCGACGAGACGAGGGTGACGTCGTCGCCCATGACGTAGGAGATGACCCCGGTCAGCAACGGGTAGTGGGTGCAGCCGAGGACGAGGGTGTCGACATCGGCCTCCGCCACCGGCTCGAGGTACTCGCGGGCCACGTCGAGCAGCTCCTTGCCGCCGGTGACGCCGGCCTCGACGAACTCCACGAAGCGCGGGCAGGGCCGGCTCACGACCTCGATGTGCGGCGCCGCGGCGAAGGCGTCGAGATAGGCCCGGGAGTTGTGCGTGCCCTGGGTCGAGATCACGCCCACCCGTGAGCTGCGCGTCGCCGCGGCCGCCCGCCGGACCGCGGGGCGGATCACCTCGACGACGGGCATGTCGTAGCGCTCCCTCGCGTCGTGGAGCATCGCGGCGCTCGCGGTGTTGCAGGCGATGACGAGGATCTTCACCCCGTGGTCGACGAGCCGGTCGAGGCACTCCAGCGCGAACCGGCGGGTCTCGGCGATCGGCCTCGGACCGTAGGGCGCCCGCGCCGTGTCACCGAAGTAGACGACGGACTCGTGGGGCAGCTGGTCGAGCACCGACCGCGCGACGGTCAGGCCCCCGTAGCCCGAGTCGAAGATCCCGATGGGTGCGTCAGCCACCCCCAAAGGATAGGGAGGCGGGCGCGACATCACCGCACCGGCGGCGCGTCGCCTCAGTCACAGTGGGCGGCGGCGCCTCGGTCACCGTGGGCGGCGTCGCCTCGGTCTCACCGAGCGTCGCCTCGGTCACCGTGCCCCCGGGCGCGGTGGCGACGTCGGGTCGGGCTCGCCGCGACCGCAGGCACCACCTCGGCGAGGAAGGCCTCGTGGAAGCGGGCTTCGTCCGCATCGCCCACGTGCGGGCTGGCGAACTGCACCGCATAGAGGGCGGTCTCCGTGAGCCACCACTGGAGGTCGAAGAGCTCGACCATGTCGGCGTCCAGGTCCACCGTCCCCCCGCTGGCGACGTAGGCGGAGAGCGGCTCGGCGCCGTCGGCGTCACGCAGGACGACGCGCAGGTCGCGCTCGCGCGGCGCCAGACGCAGCGACTCCCAGTCGACGAGCACCGGCCCGCCGAGCTGCCAGAGGACGTTCGCGGTGTGCGGCTCCCCGTGCGTCAGGACCCATCCCTCGCGGCGAGCCAACGCCTGCGCGGTCAGCACATCGAGCCGCGCCAACAGCCGCAGGATATGGGTTCGGTTGTCACGTAGGGCGACTCGCACCGACTCCCCGAACGGTCCCGACTCCCACGGACCGCCGTCGACGGTCTCCAGCAGTCGCTCGAGCTCCGCCCGGCAGGGCAGCGTCGGCTCCCACACCGGCGCGCGACGCGGCGGTTTGGCGGCGTGCAGCTGGCCGATCTCGTGGGCGATGAGGGCCCGCTGGTTGTCGTCGGCGTATGCGCCGGGCCCGGACTCCCCCTCGAGGTATGCCGTGACGGTCACCAGGTAGCGCCCGTGCCGGACCCCGACCCCTCCGTTCGTGGGGGCAACGGTCGGGACGACGAAGTGGAGACCCTTGTGCGCCAGCCGCCGCGCCACGGCATACGCCGCCTCGAGCTCCTCCAGGCGGCCGCGGGCGGTGACGTCGTCAGCCGTGACGAACCAGTGTGGCTGCCGTGGGCCGCCGCAGACCCAGTGGTGCGCGCCGGCCCCGCGCGGGACGAACGCGCCGTTGCGCGCCTTGCCTTCCCAGTGCTCCTGCACGAGGCGCAGGACGTCCTCGGCGGTCAGGTCCTGCGCCTCCACGAGCATGCGCGTCTCAGCGGGAGCGGCCGCGCCCGGCCGACCGCATGAGCGCGTTCGTCAGGGACTCCTGCAGCCAGGTGAGGAAGTCGTAGAAGGAGACCGCGTAGACGGTCGGGTCGTCGTCGTCGAGGCCGGCGAGCCGCTCCTCGAGGTGCGTCGCGTCCTCGTCGGTGCGCAGGCCGAGCCGCTCGCCCAGCAGCAGCCGGGTGTCGGTCAGGGCGATGACCGTGGCTTCGGCCTCCTCCCGGGTCAGCTCGAGCCGGTCACCGGTGGCCCGGCGCAGCGCCGCGACGGCGGTCGCGAGGTTGGTCGCCTTGCGGTCGCGCAGGCCGTGCTCGGTGAGGCGGCGGAACTCGGCCGCGACCTGGTCGTCCCCGCGGTGCGCGGTGGGCAGGAGCCGGTCCAGGGCCGGATCGCGGTGCGCCAGCTCGTCGGGGGTGTCGGGCGTCTGGTCCTGCGCGGCCAGCGAGACCCCCAGGCCGGCGACGAGGTCCTCGAACGGGTCACCGGTGGACTCCCGCTCCGGTGGGGCGATCAGGTCGCGGGTCTGGTCCATGAGGCCGGCGACCACCCCGCGCTCCATCTCGTCGATCGTCGCGACGTAGAGCCGCCCCGTGCGCCGGAACCCGCGCGCCACCGCCTACTCGTCCTTCTCGAACGTCGCCCACAGGCCATAGCCCTGCAGGGCCTCGGCGTCGCGTTCCATGGACTCGCGGGCGCCGTTCGCGACGACCGCCTTGCCCTTGGTGTGGACGTCCATCATGAGCTTCTCCGCCTTCTGGCGGGAGTAGCCGTAGTAGGACTGGAAGACGTAGGTGACGTAGGACATGAGGTTGACGGGGTCGTTCCAGACCAGCGTGATCCACGGCGTGTCGGTCTCGACCAGCTCGTCCGTCCGCTCGGCGGTCGAGGTGCGCTGTTCCTCAACGGGGGCGATGGACACGGTGCCCACAATATGCTGTCCGGCGTGACGAGCACCGAGTCGACCGCCCGCGCCGAGCAGCCGGCCAGCACGGCGCTGCTGACGGACCACTACGAGCTGACCATGGTGCAGGCGGCCCTGCGCAGCGGCGCCGCCGAGCGCAGGTGCGTGTTCGAGGCCTTCGCCCGGCGGCTCCCGGACGGCCGGCGCTACGGCGTCCTCGCCGGCACGGGGCGCCTGCTCGAGGCCCTGGAGCGGTTCCGGTTCGGCGAGCCGGAGGTCGAGGCGCTGCGTCGGTCGAAGGTGGTCGACGACCGGACCTGTGACTGGCTGGCCGGCTACGGCTTCAGCGGCACGATCAGCGGGTATGCCGAGGGCGAGTGCTACTTCCCCGGCTCACCGGTGCTGGTGGTCGAGTCGTCCTTCGCCGAGGGCGTCGTCCTCGAGACCATCGTTCTGTCAATCCTCAACCACGACACCGCCGTCGCGTCCGCTGCCTCCCGGATGACCGCCGCCGCGGGCGAGCGACCCTGCATCGAGATGGGGTCTCGGCGCACTCACGAGGAGGCCGCCGTCGCCGCCGCCCGCGCGGCATACATCGCCGGGTTCACGACGACGAGCAACCTCGAGGCCGGTCGGCGCTACGGCATCCCCACTGCGGGGACGGCGGCCCACGCCTTCATCCTCGTGCACGACGACGAGCGGGAGGCCTTTCAGGCGCAGGTCGACTGCCTCGGCGTGGGGACGACCCTGCTCGTCGACACCTACGACGTCCACGAGGGCGTGGCGACGGCCGTCGACGTCGCCGGACCCCGGCTCGGCGCGGTGCGCCTCGACTCCGGCGACCTGCTCAGCCAGGCGCGCGAGGTCCGGGCCCAGCTCGACAGTCTCGGGGCGACGGGCGCCCGGATCATCGTCACCTCCGACCTCGACGAGTTCGCCATCGCCGGTCTGGCGGCCGGTCCCGTCGACGGCTTCGGGGTGGGGACCCAGGTCGTCACCGGCTCGGGCGCCCCGACGGCGAGCATGGTCTACAAGCTCGTCGCCCGGACCAACGACGAGGGCGTCCTGCAGCCGGTCGAGAAGAGGAGCAAGGACAAGGCGTCCGTGGGCGGACGCAAGTGGGCCCTGCGCCGGCGAAACCCGCAGGGGGTGGCCGAGGCCGAGGTCGTCGGCACCGGGCAGCCGCCCGGGGACGACGGCAACGACCGGGCGCTGATGGTCGACCTAGTCCGGGACGGCCGGGTCGTCGACCACCAGGACATCCACCATGCCCGGGAGCGCCATGCCGCCTCCCGTGCCGAGCTGCCCCGAGCGGCCCTGCGGCTCCAGCGCGGCGAGGTGGCCATCCCGACGATCCACGAGACGGGCTGATCCGCGCCCACAACCCGCACGTGCGCAGCTGTGGACGCCTCGACCAGGGCTACCCCGACCACGACCCGCACGTGCGGACTTGCGGACGCCGCCACCAGCGCCGTGACGACCAGGAGCCCGCACTAGGGTCGGCCGCACCCGCCCCGACGTGCCCGAGAGGTTGCCATGCCGTTCCTCGTCCCTGCCGGAAGCTCCACCTGGTCGGACCTGTTCAGGTTCGAGATCCCCCCCCACCGAGAAGGTCCTCCGGACGGTCATCGTCTACCTCGTCATCGCCCTGCTCATCCGCGTGGCGGGCAAACGCACTCTCGCACAGCTGAACTCCTTTGACCTCGTGGTCATCCTGCTGCTGTCCAACGTGGTCCAGAACGCCATCATCGGCCCCGACAACTCCCTGCTGGGAGGCATCCTGGGCGCGGTCGTCCTCGTGGGCTTCAACGCCGTCATGGACCGGGTGGCGTTCCTCGGCCCCGTCGCCGAGAAGGTCTTCGAGGGCTCGCCGACGGTGCTGATCAGGGACGGTGTGGTCGACGCCGCGGCCCTGAGCCGGATGGGGCTGCGCCCGCACGAGCTGGACCAGGTGCTGCACCGTCAGGGCGCCGACAGCCCGACGGAGGTCCGGCGCGCCGACCTGCAGCCGGCGGGCAGCTTCACCGTCGACCTGCGGCGGACTTCCAGGCCGCCAGCTACGGCGAGCTGCATGCGGTCCTGGCCGAGTTGCAGGCCCACCTCGACGGGCGGCTCACCGAGCTCGAGGCGCGCCTGACGCAGGACGGTCGCTGAGCCCGCCGGTGGGACCATGCCGGCGCCAGCACGCCGGCCATCACTCTCCATGGGGATCGACGTGCTGCGACCTCCCGAGCGATCAGGCGGTGATCGTGATCGGCGCGCCGCCCGAGACGAGCCTCCAGTCGGTCGTGGAGAAGAGCCTCGGGTCGATGACCTTGTTGGCCGTCACCCAGTCGATGAGCAGCTGGCGGATCTCCACCTGGGCGTTGTAGACGACGGGAGCCGTCGTCACGCCCGGGAAGCTGCCGCCACCGGACTGGCGGTAGTTGTTGATCGCGACGACGAAGGAGGCAGCGGGATCGACGGGTGACCCGGCATACGTCAGGTTCTTGATCCGTGAGCCGACCGCCTGGGCGATGTCGATGTCATAGGTGAGCCGCGCGTCGAGGCCGCCCATGATGTCGTAGTTGTAGTCGGGCGTGCCGTTCAGTGCGTTCCCCGTGACGGCGTTCGTGACGTCGGCGGCGGTGAACGGCCCGGTGCCGCTGACCTGCTTGAAGTACTCGACCGACTTCTCGAGGTAGGCCTTGACGTCGTTACCGGTGAAGGTGATCCCGAGCAGCGTGTTGTCGAAGACGTAGAGGCCCGCGACGTCGCGCACGGTGACCTCGCCCGCCGGGATGGCGGCATCCTTGTTGAACGGTGCCGTGATGGACAGGATCGGCGTCCTGGCGTTGGCCGACCCGGCGAGCGCCTTCCGGACCGCGCCGGCCTGGACGTAGTTGACGAAGTCCATCGCCGCCGTGTCCTCGTAGCGGGACGTGGCCGCCGACATCGCCTGCAGCGACGTGCCGACGACCCCGTTGACGTAGGTCAGGACCTTCTGGTGGGCGGGACGGACCAGCGCCGCGATCTGCGGGTCCTCCGGCGCGGTGTTGGAGTTGAGCAGGGTGGCCGTGGAGTCCACGTCGTCGACGACCCACTGACCCCGCACCTTGTTGAGCCTGAGGTCCATGACGGCGACCCGCATGCCCCAGTAGTAGGGCTCGCAGATCAGGACCTGCTTCCCGGTCTCGAGGTTGGGAACCCGAAGCTCCGCGATCTCCTTGTGGGCGTGCCCCACGAGGATCGCGTCGATGTCGGCAACCTGCTGCGCCAGAAGGGTGCTGGCGTTCTCGGGGTAGGGCAGCGCGTCGCCGTAGGACGACGAGTTGTCGGCACCGGAGTGGCAGGAGACGATCACGACGTCGGCGCCCGCGGCCTTGAGCCGGGGCACGAAGACCTTGGCCTGCTCGACGATCCCCGGGAACCTCGCCTTGCCATCGACGTTGGCCTTGTCCCAGATCGCGACACCCGGCGTCACGAGGCCGAGGATGCCCACCTTGAGCGGCTTCTGCCCGTGGACCTTGACGGTCTTGATGACGTAGGGCGGAAAGATCGGCGCGCCGGTGCGCCAGTCGACGGTGTTCGCGCTGAGCAGCGGGTGGTTGCACTGACTCTCGAACGTGCGCAGGAGGTCGAGCCCGTAGTTGAACTCGTGGTTGCCCAGAGCCGCGGCGTCGTAACCGACGGCGTTCATCGCGGCCGCCATCGGGTGGATGACGCCCGGACCGATCGGTGTCACCTTGGCGTAGTAGTAGGCAAGCGGCGTGCCCTGGATCGTGTCGCCGGCGTCGAGTGTGAGGCAGTTCTCGGCGCCCCGCTCCTGGCGCATCGCGTGGATCAGAGTGGCGGCCTTGGCGATGCCGATGTCGTTGCGCGCCTTGTCGTCGTACTCCGCGTTCTTGAAGTAGTTCCAGTTGTAGACGTTGCCGTGCAGGTCGGTCGTGCCGAGCACGGTCAGGGTGTAGTCGTGCTTCCGCTGGCTGCCGGGCCGGCGCGGCCCGCTCGCGGCGTCCGCGGGAGGCGCCGCGGCGACCGCGAAGACGCCGGCACCGCCCACGGTGGCCATGGTCAGCAGCTGCCGGCGAGTTGCTTCGGTCTGGTTGAGCTGGTGCGTCATGTCTCTCCCACTCGAGCAGGTATGCCGGGACCGCCGGCTTCCCGAGGAACGGAACCCGCCGACCCTACCGAGACGGGTCGGCTGTGGGGTGGCTGCGAGACGTCGAGCTTGCCAACGGCTGTCGACCGGTCACCCACGCGCCGCAACCATCAGGTCACCGACATGCCACGTCCGTCTCCTCGCTGACGCGTCGTGTTCACCAGCTCGTCGTGCTCCCGAAGTAGATCGCGAACGCGGTGTAGGCATACCAGTCGTACCACTCGATGAGGTTGCCGAGGGAGCCTCGGATGACGTTGGAGATGACGCTCCGCGGGGGACGGGCGTCGGACTGGGTGGCCGTCATGGCGGACCTCCGATGTCGTATGCCGGGTGGGTGCAGCTCGTGGGCGTGGGGGCTGCTGCCCCTGTCGACCCTCTACCCGTTCGGCCCCACCACGCAACCGGAGGGCCCGCCGGCGGGGAGACCCCACCACGTCCTGGCGTGGTGCGGTTTCCCCACGGGCTCAGCCGTTGCTGCGGTTCCAGGACATGGCGTACCGCCCGTCGTCGACCGCGCGCCCACCCTCCCCCAGCTCGAGCGGCCGGAACGTGTCGACCATGACCGCCAGCTCGTCGAAGTAGTGGATCCCGATCGAGCCCTCGGTCGCTCCGGGCTGCGGCCCGTGTGGATGACCACCGGGATGGACCGAGATCGAGCCCCTGCCGATGCCCGAGCCCTTGCGCGCCTCGTAGTCACCGTCGACGTAGAACATGATCTCGTCGCTGTCGACGTTGGAGTGGTAGTACGGCACCGGGATCGACAGGGGGTGGTAGTCGACCTTGCGGGGCACGAAGTTGCAGATAACGAAGCCTCCGCCCTCGAAGACCTGGTGCACCGGTGGCGGCTGGTGCACCCGCCCGGTGATCGGCTCGAAGTCGCGGACGTTGAAGACGTAGGGGTAGAGACACCCGTCCCAGCCGACGACGTCGAGCGGGTGGAACGGCAGGGTGTGCACGGTGCCGACGACGCCGCCGGGTCCGTTGCCGCGATGTTTGAGGAACACCTCGGTCTCCTCGTCGGCCCGGGCCCCGGTGTCCTCGGCCAGCAGCGGCCCCGCCGGGACCCGCAGGTCGCGCTCGCAGTAGGGTGCGTGCTCGAGCAGCTGCCCGAACATCGAGAGATAGCGCTTCGGTGGGGTGATGTGCGAGTTGGCCTCGATGGCATAGGTCCGCAGCGGCTCCTTCGTCGAGCGCTTCGGGAGCCACCGGTGCGTCGTCGCGCGCGGGAGGACGACGTAGTCGCCCTCGGCGACGTCGAACGCCCCGAAGACGGTCTCCACCCGGGCCCGTCCCCGCTCGACGTAGACGCACTCGTCGCCGATCCCGTTGCGGTACCACGGACTCGGCCGCGCCGACACGGCATACGAGATCCGCACGTCGCCGTTGCCGAGGACGAGCCGCCGGCCGGTCACCGGGTCGCAGTCGCGGACCGCCTTCGCGTCGAAGAGGTCGTGCAGCCGCAGGTGCCTGGGCTGAAGCGGGTGGTTGGGCGTCGTCGACAGGTCGGGCACCGCCCACTCGCGGACCGCGCTGAGCGTCGACGGGACGTTGCGGTGGTAGAGCAGGGACGAGTCGCTGCTGAAGCCCTCCTCGCCCATGAGCTCCTCGTAGTAGAGCTCACCGCGCGCGCCTCCCCTGGCGGGCCGTCGGTGCTGGGTGTGCCGCTTGGGTGGAACGCTGCCGAACCGCTGGTAGTGCGCCATGGCCTTCTCTCTCCCTGCCGCCCTCGTGGGGCCTGTTCGTGCCGGCGTCCACACTGTGAAGTAGCCTGCGAGGCATGTCAACGCCGCCCGCCGACGCGTTGTCCGCGGACGGTGAGCTGGCCGCCCCGGCCTGCTCCAGGAGGACTGACGTGCCCACCTGGCTCGACGTCCCGGCCGGGCACCGCTTCGGCATCGCGACCCTGCCCTACGGCGTGTTCTCGACCGACGACCCCGGCGTGCGCCGGGTCGGGGTCCGGATCGGTGACCACGTCCTCGACGCGGCCCGGGCAGCCGAGGTCGCCGGGATGGAGTCGGGCGTCTGCTGGGAGCAGCCGACCCTGGGCCACTTCCTCAGCCTCGGCCCGCAGGCGTGGGCGGCGGCGCGCGCCTGGCTGACCCTGGTCCTGACCGAGGAGGCCTACCGCGACGCCGTCGAGCCGCACCTCCTGCCGCTCAGCGCCGTCACGATGCACCTGGCCGTCGACGTCGCCGACTACGTCGACTTCTACGCGAGCGAGCACCACGCGACCAACGTCGGCAAGGTCTTCCGACCCGACAACCCCGCGCTCCCGCCGAACTGGAAGCACCTGCCGATCGGCTACCACGGGCGCGCGGGCACCGTCGTCGTCACGGGCACCGACATCGTCCGCCCGAGCGGTCAGCGCAAGGGACCCGAGGATCCGGTGCCGCTCTTCGGGCCGAGCACCCGGCTCGACATCGAGGCGGAGCTCGGCTACGTCGTCGGGTGCGGGACCGCCCTCGGCGAACGTGTGGGTGTGCAGGACGCGGCAGACCACCTCTTCGGGGTCGTCCTGCTCAATGACTGGTCGGCGAGGGACATCCAGGCGTGGGAGTACGTCCCGCTCGGGCCATTCCTCGGGAAGTCCTTCGCGACAACGGTTTCCGCGTGGGTGACGCCGCTGGCCGCTCTCGAGGCGGCAAAGGTGGCGCTGCCGGGACAGGACCCTGAACCGCTGCCCTACCTGCGCGGGACGCCGGACCAGCTCTTCGGCCTCGACGTGCGCTACGAGGTGCGCATCAATGGCACCATCGTGGCCAGACCGAGCCACGCGGACATGTACTGGTCGCCGGTCCAGATGCTCGCCCACCTCACCGTCAACGGTGCCTCGCTGCGGGACGGTGACCTCTTCGCCTCCGGGACGATCAGCGGCCCGACGCGCGAGAGCCGCGGCAGCCTGCTCGAGCTGACCTGGAATGGCACCGAGCCCCTCATGCTCGACGACGGCACGGTCCGAGGGTTCCTCGATGACGGCGACACAGTCTCCCTCACCGCCTGGGCTCCGGGCCCGGATGGCGCTCGGATCGGCATCGGCGAGGCGACCGGCACGATCCGCCCGACAACCGCCTGAGCGGCACCGCCAGTCGGGCCGGCTGCGGCCGGTCTCAGCGCTGGCGCCCCAGGACGACGTTGGTGTCCGCGATCTTGTCGTGCAGCGCCTGGCGCTTGCTGTCTCACAGGGGCCAGACGCCGTCGATGAGCGGCACGAAGCTCAACGGGCCGAGGACCAGGCTGCCGAGGTTGCACACCGCCCACAGGGCCTGCCGCTTGAGGGCGTCGACGATGGTGAGTGGGCCGCCGTCGCCGCGCCGCCGGACCCGGATCCCGGCCGCCATCTTGCCGGGGGTGGCGCCGGTCCGGACGAGGAAGAACGTCTCGTAGACGAGCCCGGCCACGACGCCGATGATGGTCAGCGGCACGAAGTACTGGTAGATCTGGTCCTGCATGGCGACCATGTCCATCGGCGTCTGCACCCCGCGCGCCGCGTCCTGCGTCACCTGCTGGAGATATCGCCCGAACCACCCCGCATAACCCCGGACAAAGCTGAACCCGAGGATGCCCGTCACGATGAGAATGATGACCCCGTCGATGACGCGGGCCCAGAGCCGCGTTCCCCAGCCGGCGAGGGGCTCACCGTCAGGGGTGGTGGGCGCACCGAGGGTGTAACCGCCCGGCGAATGACCGCCGTTCGGCCCGTGGGCACCGGGCCCGTCCTGAGCTCCGTAGGCTCCAGGACCGGGTGCCTGCCCGTACGGGGTCTGCTGTCCGTAAGGCGGCTGCTGCCTGTGCGGAGGCGGCCCGGGCGGCGCCTGTCCGGGGCGGGCGACCTGCTTCGTCGGTGCGCCCCCCGGCCGGTCGTGGCTTCCCGACTGCGCCCGCCCGATCGTGGACTGGGCCGCGGTGGGCGAGGCCTTGGGCGCCCTGTTCCGGGTCCAGAGGATGCCGTCGAAGTAGCGCAGCTGGCTGGGGTCGTCGGGATCGTCGTACCACCCGGAGGGCTGACTCATGGTGCGAGCATGTCACAGCAGTCGCAGGTCAGAGGTTGCCGCGGAGGTCCTGCTCCCGCTCGATGGCCTCGAAGAGGGCCTTGAAGTTGCCCTTGCCGAAGCCGAGCGAGCCGTGCCGCTCGATGAGCTCGAAGAAGACGGTCGGCCGGTCGCCGAGCGGCTTGGTGAAGATCTGCAGGAGGTAGCCGTCCTCGTCGCGGTCGACGAGGATCCCGCGCTTCTGCAGCTCCTCGATCGGCGCCCGGACGTTGCCGATCCGCTCGCGCAGCTCGTCGTCCTCGTAGTAGGAGTCCGGGGTGTCGAGGAACTCGACACCATTGGCGCGCAACGCATCCACGCTCGCGAGGATGTCGTTCGTCGCGACCGCGAGGTGCTGGGCGCCGGGCCCCCGGTAGAAGTCGAGGTACTCGTCGATCTGGCTCCTGCGCTTGGCGATCGCCGGCTCGTTGAGCGGGAACTTGACCCGGTGGTTGCCGTTCGCGACGACCTTGGACATCAGCGCCGAGTAGTCCGTCGCGATGTCGTCACCGATGAACTCGGCCATGTTCACGAAGCCCATGACCTTGTTGTAGAACCCGACCCACTCGTCCATCCGGCCGAGCTCGACGTTGCCGACGATGTGGTCGAGCGCCTGGAACAGCCGCTTGGGCTCGCCGTCACGCCTGACCCAGCTGCTCGCCCGGGCGACGTAGCCCGGCAGGTACGGGCCGGCATACCTCGTCCTGGCGCCCGGGCCGCCGCTGACCCGCTGGATGAGCGTGTGCCGCGTCTCGCCGTACGTCGCGATGGCGGCGACGCGCACCGTCCCGTGCTCGTCGGTGAGGTCCTCCGGCTCGCGCAGGACGGTCGCGCCGGCCTTCCGCGCCTGGGCGATGCAGCGGTCGACGTCGGGCACCTCGAGGGCGATGTCGACGACCCCGTCGCCGTGCCTGCGGTGGTGCTCGACCAATGGGCTGTCCGGGTCGACGGCACCGTTGATGACGAACCGGATCGAGCCGGACCTCAGGACGTAGGACGTGTGGTCACGGCTGCCGGTCTCGGGACCGCTGTAGGCGACGAGCTCCATCCCCCACGCGGACTGGTAGTAGTGCACGGTCTGCACCGCGTTGCCGACCACGAAGACGATCGCGTCCCAGCCGGTCACGGGGAAGACGTCCTTGTCCTCGTCGTACTCGACGAGCCCGACGAGCTGCTTGAGCTGCTCGATGTCGAGGTTGGCCGCGAGCTCCTGCTCGGTCAGGTCCACGATGGTGTCAGTCATGGGGCTGAGCGTGACGGACGGCCGGTCAGTGGTCAACCGGGCCATGATCTGGTGGTCAGAGTGCGCAGACTGTTGCCCGTATGCCGTGAGGTGCTGGACACTCTGTCCATGCCACGAGCGCGCGGTGCCATTGACGAGCTGGACGCCAGCATCCTC
>JAABUU010003030.1_pt1 | contig 22219 bp, 19 predicted proteins | sample 5559301 | NCBI WGS metagenome assembly JAABUU01 (sample SAMN10711884, study PRJNA513360) | rock metagenome | isolation source: Antarctica rocks | place: Antarctica: Victoria Land, Richard Nunatak white | reverse complement strand
GGGTGGCCGCGCGTCCTACTACATTGTATTGCTTTCATGGGGTCACTGTCTCGGGTCACTTCTCGAAACGGCATACCCACCTTTACTATTACAGACTTGCATCTGCTTGATGCACAATGTCACATATGCTGTATGGCACAGTGCGGTGTTTTACTACAACCCATGTAGCAGCATCAATGACAGCAACAGCAACAGCGACAGCGACAGCGACAGCGACAGCGACAGCGACAGCGACAGCGACAGCGACAGCGACAGCGACAGCGACAGCGACAGCAGCAGCAGCATCAGCAGCTGTACAACAGCGGTAGTGACAAAGGCAGCAACAGCCAACAGCGCATGTTGCCATCACACTGCAATATTGGGGGCAGTCTGGAGCCCTGTTTGGGCCTGAGGTGAGGGCATCATCGACCAGCAGTTAGCTGGTGGTGTATGCCTGTTCACATTTCTGCTTGCCCTTTTTTTCAATTGTTCAGTTTGCACGTTTCTGTATGTTGTGTGCTAATATGCACAGTTTGCCCTGCATACATAGCCTACACATTTCACATCAGGTCATATGTGATGTCAGTCATGCTACCTCGTGCCTCTTTGATTTGATAGCCGATCAAGATACAAGTCACATGCATGTGGGGTGCAGGTTGTATATTGCAATGCACTTATGTGCTTTTGGGACTTGCCACTATTGCCCTGGGCGTTACAGGGGTAATGCGACCTTTCTGTGCTAGTTAAGTTGCAGGGGGCTTCTTCACTTTTCACGCAGACTGAGGGCTCAAGCACATACAGACAGCCAGCAAGAGCAGCTTCAGCGCGCCGGTCACGAGCCTGTTTGCCTTGTGCCTGGTTCTATGGACGAGTACCTGCCTGTGCCTGATTGCACTCTTCAAAAGAGCCTCGACACACATTCTGAGGGCTTTTCACTCTGCTGATATAGGTATACCCTCTGACACAACCTCCAATTTTCAGCTCTACGTGCGTTGTGCTTGCGCTCGTAGAGCTGGCTCGTAGAACTGTCAGCCTCAACCTAACAGTCAGCAACAGACGCTACGATGTTGTCAGCAGCTTTCAACGTCAGCGGTTCTACTTGACTGTAAACATAGCCTCCGAGATGCATTGCAGTGCACTGCGCAGCCTAACACAGCCTTGCATGACTGCATACTGTATCTGCCACAATATCTATGATCCAGGCATTTCACCGGGCTCTGCAAATCATGCATTCTTGGGGACATGTATCTGAGATCCAATCTATCAAGGAAACAAAAGCTTCTTAGGCAATCTATCGTTAGGCATCCTGAAAACATGACCTAGCCACCTGAGTCTTTTGCCTTGCGGCTGAGACTCCATAGATAGGGTGTTGCACCTATTCAGTATGACAACATTTGGCACATGATCGCAGGGTATCATGACTGGTAACAGGACTGCAGTACAGTTGCATGCCTTTGTTTGTTGAGACGTGGCAATCGACGGCGCAGGTTTGATCTCATGTGCGGTGCATGCCTGAACTTGTTAATTTCACATAACCAAATTGCTCCAGAGAGTTGATCGACCACAAGACCTCTAGAATTACTAGACTAGTAACAGCGTGCTCACCGTGTTTCTAGTTGACTAGTCAGTTGTGCATGCACATGAAAGCCTAGATGGACTCCTGCGTGACAGCAGTTCTGTGCTGGATTGCATCACCGCAACAAGGACTGCAGGAAAGCACTGCACGATGATGTCTTGTATGCAGACGAGAAGCCTGCAATGGTGAACACAGCCACGTGTCATTTTGCTGTCAGACAGTGCCCTGTAGGGCCCTTTCTAAAACTTTTAGCAAGGGCCCTAAAGGCTTTGAAAGGCCCGAGTCAGACATCAGCTGCAGCCTTGGTTGCAGGCAATCTTGCTGCTGCTTTGTAGCGACTTGCCTCAACACAAACGCATGAAAGTTCGACAGCCACTTCCAATAAACAAGACATGCGGTTGTGCTTTTGAAAGTTGCAATGCTCAGCAGCTCAGTGATAACGCAGGTTTTGTATCTGCCAGTAAGTCACAACCATTTAGGAGCAAGAGTCAGGCCTCAGCATGCAAGCTACCATGTGCACAGAAACCGGGGGTGCCCTTGTATGCTCACATTCAAATGAGCAGGACGCACCAACAATAAGATGAACTCTGCCAAAGCTGTCAACAGCAAACTGGCGTCGCTTGCTGAATGTGTCAGTAATTGGTAGCAGCCAATCTTCTGCCTGTGCCGATGTGCCTGGATCAGCAGCTGTGCCATAGTTTGGCTTGCAATAGCCTGTTTCTGATGATTGCTCGTGGCTGCCTTCCGTGGGCTTGCTGACAAAACGCTCATCCTGATGGGGCTCATGAGGACAAGTGAGAGCAATTGACCGCTCAACTGATAACTCCTCAAGGCCTGCAGACCACTGCCACTTGCCCAACGTGCTCAACGCAGGACCTGAGATGGCACATGCGTCTCAGCTTAATGCAGACATCAAGTGCTTACTTTCACAGGTCATTGATTTGTCACAGGAGGTACTTACTCAGCAACCGGCCTCCGTAGGCAAAGTCTATGTTCAGTGCGCTGTCCTGGCCGTTGCGGAATCTATACATTTCCCATACCTGCAGACGCAATTTGCACTTGTGTACCCTATGCCAACAGTTTAGGCCCATGGCTTGGCACTGTGCATGTTTATCAGCGCAGAAGGAAGCCTGTCAATGAATAGCACTGAGCCATGGTGATGGTCATACACAAGGAGCACTTGCCTGATCCAAGGCAGGCAGAGACAACACTGCTGAGACTGTGCATCAATACCTGCCAGGGCAAAGTGATGCCTAGCCTCTGTTCACAAGCTTCCAATTGCTGGACAGTTGCTCCTGAACAAAGTCCACTACAATGAGTCTGACAAGATGATGAGGCATCGTTATACTGGAGGTGTCAGCAGCAACTTGCACGTGCCTGTGAGCAGAGCTGCTTGACTGGTGTAATCAAGGAAGGGAATGACCTGTTTGAACGCTGACCTGCATCAGGAACGACTTTTCAACATTTACACATACAAGTAGGCAACATGGTCTCAAGGTACAAAGTACCTGACTTGCAAGCGCATCAGCATTCGTCTGCTGTAATGTTGAAAGACTGTTCCTGATTGTGTTGCTCTCTCGTTTTGAGGAGAGCCAGGTCTCCTGTTGAGTACATTCCTAGTGTAAAACTGCTGCTCAACAGGAGGGAAGTACCAAAGGGGAGAACACACGATGTCAGAATGGCGTGTAACCAGTTGCTTATTCGTTTGCTAGGCGTACTCATCAGTCACCCTCCAGCCCTGCTTCTGGCACTGCTGCAACCAAAAGGGCTCCATGGAATGCAGTGCTGCTCTCAGCCTTTTGCAGCTCTGCGGACACGTCATGGCAATCGACTGCCAGATTCTGCGTCGGGTTTTGTTAAAGGCTGTGCAATGTCCCCTACCAGCATGAGGCGACATACGTCACCGGGATTGCCAAGTGCATGCAGTGTAAGGGCGTTGATCACCGTAGCGAGCACTTCATCCGGTAGCTGAATAATGCTGCTTGAGCCCTCAGGTGTTTGTGGGTGCTTCATTGTGCAATGGCATATAGTGAGGCACAGCAGTGTCGCTGCGATTTATCACTACAGCCTGAGGTTGATTAGTATTAGTAAGGCTGGCAAGGCTCGGGGCGTTTCGAGGCTGACATCGAGCAGGTTCATCCCATGCTTAGTTAGGTACTCGGTATCACTTCCTTTTCCTGCTTGCAAGCAGAGGCAGCTACAACAGACATAGACAGTGCTGACACAACCAAAAGACAATTACACTTCTGAAGGATCACATAGGTTCAGAGGCACAACAGCCAGGAACTGTAAGTTCTCGTCCCTGTGTATTTCCTTTGTGACAACTTCACCGATCATGCCTCCTTTTTAAGAAGTGCGACCAACACACAGTCAATCACACATGTGTAGGCCACAAAGTATGTGTGCTGATCATCTAAAACAGCTACACGTGTACGGCTTACTGCTATAGCAGCTCACCTTTAGCACACTAAATTGCCAATGTCTATTGTACACAAGAACATTCTTGCCTGAACAGTGCTTCTCTCTGCTGGCACTCAGCAACTTATGGCGCTCAGCAATACGAGTCCTCGTGAGGACCCCACGATTGTGCTCACTCTGTGCATGACAGTCTACCCTGCAATATCATTGGCTACAAAAGGTCAAGCTCAAACAGTTTTGCATATGCCAGTACTGTCATGGCAACTTATGTCACTGTCACTGCATGCAAAACTTCTGTGAGTTGTAGTTCTGCACCAAAGAATAGACTAAAAGAATTCTGTGAACTTTGCAGACAGCATAACTTTGGCTTGCAGATTGGGCTCACATGCTGAGGTGGCACATACAGCTTGAACTGTGACATATGCAGCACATGGCACTGTCAGATGCAACAGAAGTACAGCAGACGTCAAACATGAAGTACAGCAACCACTTAAAATTCTCACCAGACAGAAATTCTGCACGCTTCATACTACAACAGCAGCAGCTGAAGCCCGTTAGCCTGGCTCACACAAGCAAGCATGCATGATGCGAGGAAGCTAAGCAGAGTGGCACTGACCTATAGGTCTGGTGCAAACAACGCATCAAACAAGGAGCAACAGCCACGCACCTTGATTTGGCAAATGGTCACCAAAGTTGGTGCACCCACCTACTGTTGATGCACACCACTGGGTACCTGTATTGCTTGTGATATAGCCCCTGTGCCGTTCGCTTCGATTGGTCCCTGTTTGACAACACACTAGCATCAGTTCTGACTTGTGCAAACAGGCATGAGAGACAGCTGAAATGCAAGTAGAAGCATAATGTATAGCAGACAAGGCGTTTGGGCACAGCTCTGCACTGGCTCTGAATGCACGCAAAGATGACGGTTTGAAGGTGACAGCACAATTAGAGCCCTTCAGCAGTGAACGGAGTGCTTATTGAAAGCACATGGAAATGTACCAAACGACCAAATGACAGAGTTGACATTCTGCACCTGAGCCTGTGTTTGCCTTGGAGCATACTTGGACAACTGGGCTCGCCTTTCCTCCTGCAAGCACACACACCACACACACAAGACCGATGGGTCCTGCTGATGCGATGCTTCACACGTAGATCAGTATGAATACTGCAATGCAAGCAGCAGTACACATCTTGCTGAACTTCCTCAGTCTGCAAACTGTGAAGCAAGCTGGCACATTCATGCAGGTGTCTTGCATTGTCAAAGTCTCAATGAAGGAGCTAGAGGTTCAGATGCGCACAGAGAAAGGCACAGACAGCTACATACCATTGATACATTCTCCTCCTGCCATACCAGATCAGCATCACCAGCTGTGACCGCGGAAGCTTCTCCCACGCTTTTGAGATCAGCTGGTTGCTGTGCTCCAGTCCCTGCAGATGCTTCCGTGCACAGTGATACCAGAAGCTGTTGTGATTCTTGCAAAATGAGCAAGCTGTATGATGGAAGTCATGCTGTGGCAGAATGCTTGGCAGAGCTTGCAGCTTGGTGTACTGATGCAACTATGGGGCCTCTCAAGATGTACATCAGCTGCTGGCACGTTGGGAGCTGCTGATGCAATCCTGGAAAAGTATGTCAAGACATCTAGAGGAAGTGATCAAACCGACCAATGCTGTGCAGCTGGCCTTGCAGACCTCAGCAACAAAGTTGCACTGGATACTAGAGGTACTGGCCATCGTTCATTGCAATGCTCACCAACACCTCACCATGCCAGATGAGACCTTCACCATGTGCAGCCAAGCCAAGCACGTTTTGCAGCTCAGCTCTCGTGATATGTCACACAGCAGCTTGCAACAACTGTTTGTGGTACACAGCAGACTACAAATGCTATGATGCCGGGAAATGCAAGGGTATGTTGCGCTTACCAGGATGTGTAGCTATGGCTGGCCTTGTACCAACATCTTGCACACTGATGGGGAACAAGGAACCGCCAGGAGGGCCGGCTCCCACTGCCTGTGGCTGAGCCCCAGGCTGAGGCTGCACAGAGCCAACGGCTGCAGGGGCGCCCCCAATGGGGAACAGAGGCTGCCCTGCTCCTGGCATGCCACACAGACATGAGCCAAACAATGCCTGCATGTCCTTTCCAATCAAGACTGACAATACAAGCAGAGTGAATGCAGGCAGAGAGCCTGGTGTTGAGTATTTGCCCAAACAGGAACAGAACAAAGTCAGCTGTGCCTCACCCTACTGCAAATCAGCAAGAGAATCCAAAATTGTTTTACTGAAGAGTTGCTTTCCTGTGGCAAAAGCCTGCATGCTCACCTGGAGCTGAACTAGGAGTGTGTCCAGGGGGGGTGTAGGCAGGCTGGCCATTTTGAGGGGGCATAGAGGTACCACCAGGGCCTTGGAAGGGCATTGGCTGCCCTGGCAAGGACATGCCTGGGGGAGGCCTCATTGGAGGCATGCTCATGGGGGGCTGACCAGGCCCGGGGGGAAACATGTGGGGTGGCATGCCGGGGCGCATATACCCTGGGGGTGGCATGCCAGGCGGTAACATGCCTGCAGGTGGATACCCATAGGGCCTGCACAAGGCATAAGACAGCTGTGCATGCCTGGGCATTACAGTAAGCTTTGCACCAGTATGGAAGTTGGGCAAAGATGGTGTTGCTAGAGAGTAGTTGCCAATGCAGATCTGGCTACTTCAGGAGATTTTAGCATGCATACTGCATCTTAGCACACACAAGTCAGTCCAATAGCATCAAACACAATGCAAACACATCAAGATCAGGGATCGACAATGCACTAATTCGCAAAGATAGGCAGGTCTCCATCTCAGGCAAGACACTACAGATGTTGCCTGCACTATCAAAATTTAGGCCTGCAGCTTACGGAGGAACGCTATATTGAGGAGGATAGGCAGCTTGGGCTGTTGGGGCAGGGTAGCCAGGCGCAAGGATGCTAGGTGTAGTGATGCCTTGGCCAGTGGCAGCTCGCTTGGCATCTGACTCATCCTCTGCAAATGCAATCAATCATTTGGTGAAAGGTGGCTTGAAATGATGGTAGTGCAGTCAGTTCTAGGTTGCATTGATACGATGAGCAGATGCAGCTGGTACAGGGTTTGCTGATAGTGCAACTTATCCTGTGCCACAGCAGGCAATGGTCATGCAGGATGCTATAGTGTTGGCTGCTCACCAATGGGAACAGTCACGCCAGGGGCTGCACCCTCAGGAACCCCTGCCATACCAAAGATTTCTATATTTACGCTGTCCCGTCCAGGCATTGCATTGGGGACCCTGATGACACAGCCACATATCAGATAGGCTCTGAGCAGCATGCAAAGTCAATGATGCAGCCTGAGGCGTGCTCACGCTTCCACATTGATCTTGTGCACTTGGCTGCAGTGGATGGCTAGGCCTTGTATCGTATTCAACTTCTTGTGGCATGTGCTACACCTGCGCAAATGTGCTTAGCTTTCAGCACATTCCTGTACAGGAGCGGCATTCACGGCAGCACAAACACCATAAGCCTCACTTATAGTGCCTAGCTTTTTGATGCTGTATTAGTGTGGTTTCGTCCGAGAATATTCTGTCGCAGTAATAGCAAAATGTGACAGTCTCCTCTTCCCTTTTCTTTTTCTTCCTGACCATGCTGGTGTTTCTGTTGACTGTCTACGAAATAAAGCTGAAAGTACTCGCTGCGATCAGGTGGCTTTACGCAAACTAGATCACTTGTTCAAGGCAGGAAAATACATTCCGTAACTCCAGTCAGCCTTGAAGTGCAGCTCTACATCAGCATTAAGAAAGGCGCCACACTGATGCAGCAAGTCGGCAGCATGCTGAGCACCGTAACCATGCTTCTTACGAACAGACCGTAGATTACGCTCTTTGTCAGCACATGTGAACTCAATGTTTGTTGACATGCTCTGCGCGAGAGGACCTTAAGTCTATTGACAGCACTCGTTCTCAGGCTTGAATCTGGTTTTTCGAGTTGTGACACGACAGTTTGCCAGAAGCGTAATTTGGATTGAGTCTTTGGTCCTTGCTTGCCTGATCCATGCAGTGCACTGCAATAGCACGCTCGGCGCAAGTGTATCACTCAGGGGTGTTTCGAACAGGTTGGATCCAGTCACCACGTGGTTTTCTCATGTCTAATGATCTGAGACGAAAGTAATTTTTGAGATGCTGCAGGGATACCGTCTGCCAGCATCAGCTCAAAATCCTTTTTGAGCGGCCACATTCCTCGCAAAAATAGTCAGCGATCTGAAAAGGTGCTGCGCAGAGGGTTTGGTAAAGACACCGTCGAGGGCTGGATCGATCTGTCTAAACTGGTGTCTGGTTCTGGTGGTGTCAAGACTGCATATGAAGACCTATCCTACAAGATAGGCATGTAGCATTCACTAGGCATCCACTGCACTTACTGTCAGGTCGAAATCAGATATCTTAGCTTCTCAACGCCTGATCACCATGAACATACATCCACTGCAGGTCATGATGTCTACATTGATGTCGGTGGTTGGCACCTGTTTCTGAGAGAGGTCAAAGCTGCAAAAGGCCTCAACCTAGCGCAAGCCCTTGCACAGCAGTTTGGACAGGATATCTCCAGCAAAAAGTACAGCAAGAGCACCTTTGAGGAAGTGCTCAAAAAGGTGCCCATTAAGCTTGGCGGCGGGAAAGCACAACTGCCACTGATGGACCTTTTGCCTTCTGGGTGTGTGCAGGATCTTGAGCGCATCCTGGAAGACTTTGAAAGGGATAGCTAAGTTTGGCGTAGGCACTGTTTCTGAAGATCTAAGTACAAGATTTACACAAAGCACACCTGCAATGACAGTGTTCATTTACTGTTTTAATTCAGTATTTGCATACCCAGACAAGCTTGCAGTTTTGAGTTGCAGCTAGCTATGTCATGAAGTCAGTTAGTCCACGTAAAAGCCCATACAGTCACTGTATTACAGTGCATTTATTTGAGTACATCAAATTTATTGAGTTGGCCAGCAGAACCTTTCAGAGTGAGAGCCCCTAATCACCTTCATGACAAATTTCATTGCATAGCTAGAAGTCAAAGTTGTAACATCATCCTTTCTGCTGCAACTTGGACCTTGTCCTGGATTGAAGAGATGTCTGTCAATACATTACAGCACAGTATGTCAGTGTGGAGCAATGCTCTTGGATGCACAAAGTGCAGCAGTGACGGGTACAGTGGGAAGTAATGCAAACAACCATCCCAACACTTAGTTACCATACAATATGGTTCAACATCAATTTACTTCAGGTAAAACTGCAATGTATGATAGGTTGTGTGCAAGGATGGTGTCAATTTGACTGAGCAACAAAGCAAGAAGCAGAATAGGCCAGACAAGGTTGCAACGCTGTCAGCAGAGAGCGGATTTTGCTATACTGTGCATCCCTCAGTCCATGTCCATCCTCATGCTGCTACGCATGCCGGGCGGTCTGACTGCTCTACCCCTGCAATGACACAACGCACTTCATCACACAATGCTCTATCAAGGCATATGCTTGGCACAAACATCAGCGGTAGATGGACCAGAGCTAGAAATCAAAACACACATTCCCTCCAAAGCAGTAATGCAACACTGCAGAGCTTTCCCAACAAAAATCGCGTATTAGGGTGCGTGAACATAGACTTATACAGCCTGTAGTCAGGGTCTAAAAACATACCCTATCTGTGCCTTCTCAGCTGCATTCTGGAAGAGACGCCCTCCCTGCACCACAACGCGTCCCGAGCCACTTCGACTACCAACTCTGCAAACATAACAGTCCTCTCAGAAATGAAGAACTGGTTGACCACAAACAAACACGATGCTTGCCAAAGGTCAAAACGTCAAAGGAGAATGCAACGACTAGATTGTGGCGACAAAGTGATGTTGCAAAATTGCACCAGGTCCAAGGTCATAAACAAACGTACCGAACCCCACTGGTCAGAATCTTCTCGGAGTGGTCAAATTCAATTCGCATTGGTTTGCCATCCAAAGCAATGTTGTTGTACTTTTGGAAAGCGTCCTGTGCCGCCTCAGGGTGCTGGAACCAGACAAAGGCTGTGCCCATGGAGCCGCCACTGCGCAGCGACCACACCAGTTACTTCATGAACCCATGTGCTGCTGCTGTGAAGTAAAGCAATTCCACCACACCAACTGACAAGGTAAGACAACGCATGTGCATATCTGCAGCAGCATGTCATGCTGCAGGAGGATAAAGCGTGAGCAAAATCAACAGCTTGATTATTGCACCTGTGGACAAGGTGCAGCTTACATGACATCACAAACTGGATTGGGGATGTAAACAAAAGCATCAAGGTACACAGCTGCTATAACTTACGCTGGTTCAAAGCGCACTCCACACTTCCTCAACTCTCCACATTCTTGGAACAGCTCCTGTAGTCACAAACCAGTCAGGATGGTCAAGAGTGTGATAACTACTCTTGACAAGCTGGGCAAGGCAGCTAAGCAGACGATACCTTGATGTCGTTGTCAGTCACATTGCGATCCAGGTTAGAGATATTCCTGCAAACACACAAAGTTGCTATCCTCAACACGCTGCGGCGCCAATCCCTTGCTGTGATGCTGCTGAGTCTGTTGCTGTAAGAGTGTGGGAAGAGTGAGCATGTGTCTGCTGCTTGAAGACTGTCTGACCAATTTGGAGCTGCTGGCAGGCCATGCTGACAAGGCTGAATGCAAAGGGCTCCATATGAGAAGGTGGCTTGCAGAATAACCCAGGATGGCTAGCAAGTAAGTAAGCCTAGGATAAGGCCAAAAGCTGCTTTTGAGCCTTGCAATCTAAACCAGGTGCCAGCCAGGCAAAAGGTATGGCGCTTGTGGCTGTGCTGGTAAGCGCATGTGTGTGCCACACTCCCCCATGTTGCTGAGGAGAGTTGCCTGAAGCCTGGGGCCTGATACATCATTGCTAGGTGTGCAGTTGCTTTTTTCAGCGGTGGTGCGCTTACAACTTGGTACCATCTGCAGGCTCTCCAATACGATGTTGAATGTCCCTCCTGGGTGCTGCCACAACTTGGGGGTACTGATCATTCTTCCAGGAGGCATCGCCATACAGTGCAGCATTGTCCCGCGGAGGGTCTTTGAGGTAGTTCGTTTCAGCCTACAGCACACTGGTATAGTTTCAGGAAAAGTCCTGAAAGATCTTACAAAACAGAATGCATGGCACCATTGAGCCTTGAAAACTGTGCTAGTCTCACCCTCGGTGCAACTCTGTCCCGTCCGCCTCTGCTTTGTCCCCTACCCCCTCTTATGGTTTTGACCACCCTAGACTGTACACCCAAGCCTTTGGGCTGGAAGCTGCTACCTCTGCCACCCCGTCCTCCTCTGCCTCCCCTTCTTGCTGCACCCGCGGATGATGACTTTCTCTTGCTGTTTTCTGCGTTACGTTTGATGATATCGTCCAAGCTCAGATTCAAGGCTTCTTCTGCCATTCTGTCAGTGCAGGATCGGGGTTGGAGTTGTGGCGAAAGGCCTTTCGCAATGCTCTGCTGATGTCGAGGAGAACCACAAGCAGCAGCTGATTAGAAAAAGCGTCGAGGGATGCAACAGCAACAACGAGTTCTGAAGCAGGGGCGCGGCACTCTTGCCAAACTTTTGGAAATCCCAATCCGACCTTGGGACTCGCCCTTCAAGTACACTTCCGCTCCTCTTCTTTGTTGGTGTCAAGGCTTGTTCCAGGGCATTGTTTGCCGGCACTTTTGAGTTTTCAATGAGAAGGAGGGCCTCGTGTACAGCCGAACTGACAGACGTCATCACAACAGCGTGCAGCAAGCGACTGTGGCTCACAATCTGTCTGTTTGGCTCAGGAGCAGTGATCATACAATCAAGCGTTTCTGAGTCGCGCTATCACCTGTCTGTTGAATTGATCGCTGCGCGATCACTTTTGTCTTCCAGCACAGCGCCGAGCTTTAAGCCCTTCGTTGCTTAAGCGCTTGCATTCGCCAAGTGTCCGGGAGGGCGGCACAAGACCTATTGTGCTATTCTTGGACTGACCCCTTTTTGTTCGTAACACCGCCTTTCGCGTGCGATTTCAGACAATCAGGTATCGTATAACACGCCTGTACGTGTCTGTCGCACAGCTGTTCACAATCTGTCTGCTTGCACGCTGAATACATGGCCTGGCCTGCAGCACCCGCCAACGCGTCGTCATCGACCAGGCCATCATGACAGCTGCACTGGACGACCAATGGTCACGATGATCGGGGCATCCTCGAAACTCAGCGAGGCTGAGGAAGAAAAACTGTTGTAACGCCATGCTTCGAACAACTCCTGGGCTGCTGCTCACAACCTTCGTGCTTGCCACGTATGGAGCAAGTGCAGCAACTGAGTTGCGAGCACTTGACACACCCACTCTTCATACAGTGGTGCCTACAGAATGTACTATGTACTTCAGCTGGCAAAGCTTGGGCATACAATATAGTCACAGAAAAGCTGGTCAGGCTGGACCTATCACCCGTATAACATCCTGCACTGATGAGCAGAAGCAAACGTACAAGGTGACGGTCTGCCTTTTGTCCTTTGCTCACACTGGTGCTTGTGCTCTGCATCCAGAAAATAAGCTGCCTCCAAGATGCACAAAATGATTTATGCTTTAATCATGCAATCTTGCTAGTGTACAGCTACTAATGCTGCAAGATACACTGACAAATCATTTTCAGTACTGCAGGACATAGACCTGATGCCGTCTCATATTGTGCCCTCACTCACGCAAGACAAGGAGCACAATGATGTGTACTCGGCATACAATAAACCTGGGGCAGTGATGTATTGGCTTAGGGTAAGCCAGATGGGATGCTGCTGCTGATTTTGATTGACTTCTGTCAGCAAGCAGTTTGTCATGCTCTGTGACATAGATTCAGCCCAGTTTGCCTTTACAGGGCTCGCTGCAATGTCAAAACTGCTCACATGATTACTCTGCAGCTTTGTGAGTCTTGGTATTGCACTTAGCAGTGCCAGGAGCAAGCTAACTTGAACACTGCATACCAACTGTTGGACTTTTGTTATGGTCTTACTGCGTCCAAATGGGCCTTGCTGCATGTAGGATGTGCAACCTACAGAAGACTTCATCTTGGTCATAGACGCAGACATGATCATGCGGCAGCCATTCAATCCAGTAGCCCTAGGGGCCGGTCCAGGCTGGGCCATCTCTGCCTTCTTCACTTACATGAAAGGGGTTAGCAATGAGCTAGCCATGCGACATGTGCCACAAGTGAAACCCAGAGAGGATAACCTAGCTGGTCCGCCTGGAAGGCGAGGGGACCAAGTCGGTGGTTTCACTTTGATGAATACTAAAGATCTGGAAAGGGTTGCACCCATGTGGCTGTCTTTCACCACTGCTGTCAGGAATGACCCCACAGTGAGTTTTTGTCATCCAAAAAGACAGTAACACATGTGACACATGTGCATGCTGATGCTCAGCTGTCATCTTGAGCAACAGAACTACTTGCATGTGCTGATGCTATGTTTGCTCATGGTTGGTCAAATTTGTGGCACTTGCTCAGTCTGCCCTGCCCTGTTGTTAGCATAACATCTACAGAGCAATCTACGGCCTCAGCCCATGAGTAAGAGCCTTGGCACTGCAATTTGTGCTTCATGCCAACTTTGCCTCATCAGCTTGGTCGCAATGCACCATCAGTGTGGTGCAAAGAGCAAACCGAGTCTCCAGCTCAGGAATGTGAGCAGCAACAATGCAACTTGTGCCGGAGCAGCATGCCAACCTGCAGCCTTCCCTTTCCTGCTGAAGGCACTGATGCTTGCGTCATGCTCTTGTTCAAATCATGATTGCCTCTGTTCAGCATGCCGAGAATCAATTTGGCTCACGCGCTGCATATGGATGCAGGCTTGGAACACGACAGGAGACTCATACTCCATTCACCCCGGTGACAAGCCCTGGATCTCAGAGATGTATGGCTACTCCTACGCCTGTGCTGCTGCTGATGTGTGGCACAAAGTGGACTTCAGCGCCATGCTGTACCCTGCCTACTTCTCTGCCAGTGAGTCCAGCAGACCTTTTCCCCTTTCCCTTCCCCTTTGCTGTTACCTTTACCTTTGCCTTTGCTCTTCTGCTGCCCTTTTACGTCTGCCATGTGATGCTTTGAATACTACAGACTGCAAGGTCACGTTGTAACTGCCGTTTCTCTGCATTGCTCGACTTCACACAGCCGTGCATAACTTTATGTGCACAGGTCGAGCTGTGTGCATCTGCACCTGACAGTGCAGTCTGCTCTGTGGCGCAAATTGTGCTTGGCGCATTTTTGAGTTGAGGCCAGACAGCAAGCCCCACAGGAGCGCTCGATATGCGGTGCTTGCATGCACATGCATTCCTTTGTTGCTTGAGCCATGTTAGCTTTGCACAGCATCAAGTCGAGGCATGTGCTGGATGTGCTGACTGCTTGGCATGCCCTGCAGCTCCCCCCAAGGTGCTGCACTATGGTCTGATCTACACCATAGCCAACACCAATTATACATTTGACAAGCATTGGCATTACGACTTTGATGCCACAGCCTGTCCGCCCTGGGACATGAACACCGACCACCCTAAGAAGGGACTCTTTCCCCACCCCCCCAGAGCCTCCAGTTTCAACACCAAGGCAAGCCACTGCAGTGCCATGTTGCCATTAGTCTGCCATCCTCAATTTAATCTTACAAGCTGCTGTTGATGATACATATGGCTGAAATGGCTTGGAATTTTCATGGAGTGTTTTCGTGTCTTGAACCTGCAGCTCTTCCTGTCACGACCAGTATCACTCTGCATCACTCCCATGTCACGGGGTTACAATGCTGTCTTTGCACAGTGTCAGGTGCATCTAGCATGTCAAAGTTTGACTGCTTGCTGCAAACTTCTTGACGCTACAGAGCTGGGCATGCCTACTGGATCCACATCTTCATATCTGGGCACAACCTCACAGCATCATCATGCCAGCCGTTTTGGCTGATGCCGATATGCAATACAGTGTTTCAAAAGACCAGTGCTACAACTGAGCATTTTGAGGCTGACATGCTGCAGGGAGAGGAGTTGTTGCGTGACCTGCTGGCCATTCAAGTCATTGTGGAGCTGAATGTGGCCTTCTGCGAGCGGCATCAGGTCCAATGTCCAGCGTCAGAGCAGCTGGAAAAGGAATGCACATATGTAAGCCTCCTGCAAGCGCATGTAGGCTGATGCTTGCAAGCTGCTACTTGGCACGTGTACACAGATACCTGCATGCACCACAGGACTTGGCCATTCACAAATTCATAGCTGCTCAGCACATGTCATGGTGTCACAGCACGTTGGTCAAGACACCACTGCAATGCAGGTGTTTGCATGGTCGAATGACAGGGCTGAATCATGGTAGAGATACAGGCAATTAAAGGTTAATGTGATATGCAGGCAAAGGAGCTTGAAACAGAGCTGGATGCAGCCTTCATTGAAGTTGAGTACCAGATCTCAGTGGACAGCTGCAAGGACCATGATGTGAGCCCCTTGTCTTGACTACTGCTCGTGATCTCTTGCATGCATCTATACAAGCGCAATCAAGAGATTTTTGCATCTCACAGCACATGCGCTCACCTATAGTTTTGTACAGGAAGATGTGAGTGCTGTGCGCTGTCAGATTCCATATATTGTGCCTGACTTCCTCAAACAGCATTGATGGTGTCTTGCATGAACATGGAGAGTGCACTCTGCGCACAAACACGAGCTTTGTAATGGGGAAGGGCAGCGTTGTGTGCTAAACCTCTTTCTTCTGTTACAGAAACGCTGCAAGACTTGGGCAGATGCCGGCGAGTGTGACGCCAATCCAGGCTTCATGACCAACAACTGCAAAGTCGCCTGCAAGAAATGCACCATACCAGTTCACGCACCCACTAAAAAGGCCAAGGCAGCTGTTTCCGCCTCTCCAGCAAATCTGGTGGCAAAAGCGGTCACCACCGCTCAGCAGGCCGCCAGCAATGCATCAGAAGCTGCTGGGAACCTGCTTAGTACTGGCAAAGAAGTTGCAGCCAGCGTGCTATCTAACGCAACAGCTATCAAAGACAAGGTGATAGGTGGCAGCACTACAGATGGCAGCAAGGAGCAGAATCAGGAGAGCGGCTCACTGCTGAAACAGGCGGCAAAGACCACAGCTGTGGTGGCTGATGAGGTCAAGCAGGTTTTGGCGGCGGCGGCAAACTCCAGCAGAGGAGACTCCGCTGATGATGCACCAGTGACAGCTGGTGGGAAGCCGTATGATGATTCTCAGGTGAATTCACATCTTGAGCCTGCCTCTCAACATGCTTTTCAGAGCAACCTTCATTTGCCCAGCAAACCTGTTTGCAACAAATAGTTGTACAAGGTAGCATGCTTGACATTGCAACAATCAGCTATTGATAGGTGGAAAGGCATAGTGATTCTGCAAAGTTCACCACAAGATGACACAGATAAAGCCTGCTGTTGCGATGTAGCACAGACACCTGGTGCTACATCCTTGCTTGCCTGCCTCAATTGTTGCACTACTGCTCAGCGTATACTCCAGCATCCTTGCAGAACTTGTTTTCAGAAACAGCATTCAACATTTGGGTCAGTGAAATGTTGGTCTAGCACAGGCAGCTGCTGTGGACTTGTGCTCCATCAGCACTGGCTTGACTGAGTTGTTGCACTGCTGTCACGATAAAGTTGTTCTGGTCTAGACCTTTGGACGCTGTTTGTTTTGCCTAGAAACTTTGGTCACTGTTGTTTTGGCCTAGAAACACTGGACACTGTTGACATTGCCAGCTGGGTCTAGCAGGTGTCAGCGCTATGTTCATGTTGATTGTTTGACAGGAGCTCCTTCTGAGAATTCCTGAGTGCAGAGTCAACTTGCACTCAGGAGCTCTCAGAAGGAGCTGTTGTCACTCAATCAACATCAACACAGAGCTGCCACCTGCTGAATAATGATAATGATTATGCTTTCTGGCTCAGTTCTACCTGCTCAAGGCCTGTGCTTGCCTGACTGATGCTACAGCGCTCAATCACTGTGGTTTTGATGCCACACAGTATGCCACAGTGAGTGCGATCTGGCTGGAAAACGTGTGCGACTGCCGTTGTCAGACCCAGCGGCGTCGTCAACAAGGTGTCAATAGCACAAGGCTCATCTTCTCTGAAACATAATTTCCCCTAAACCTCTACTTACACATGAATGCTTTTGTAGTGCATGTGTGACAGCAAGGTTATTGCAAACAAGCGGGGGGTGAGGCGTGTACAGGAACCTGTGTTTTGCAGAGGATTTTGTCTTGAGATCTTGTCCTACTGTTTGTAGTCCTATGCAGCAGACGCAAACAACGCCCAGCAGAGTGTCACAGTGACATCTACAATGTTGATTCAGGCATGCAGTATCAGCATTGGATGAATGTCATGATATGACTCTAGATATATATTTACTTGAATGTTATTGGCTGTCATTGCATGGACGTTCAGTGACGCCCTGGCAACTGCAATTGATGCTACCAGAGCGCATAAAATGTTTACCGTTTAGTGAACCTCGTCAAGCACGTCCAGTTGTCCTCCCAACAAGTCAACAGTGCCCTGGATGCTGCTTGCATGCACTATGAGAGGCACCCATTGCCATTTTTGCAAGCAGCAATTACAGACGCATCAGGTGCACTAACAGCCCGCTTTCAAAAGGTTGTCAGAGCATTTGAGGCATCTTGAGTGGCCGCTTGCAATGCAGTGCGATGGGTGCCGACTGTAAGACATGCAAGCAGCATCACAAACTGCTACTACTTGACGCATCACAGACCATGACAGGGCTGGAAGGCACTTCAAGGCTGATATGTCAGGCAGCACATGCTGTGGCAAAGCTTGCCTAGCACAGCGACACACAACGCATGTTGGCGCCCACTTTGAGCACCTATCATGTCTTCCATAACAGCTCACACAGATGCTGCCAAAGGATCTATGCTCTGACAAGTACCTGAGTCGTCTTCACTCCTGCCTGTAGACCGTCACCTCTGGCTAGTTGTGGTCACACTTCCAAAATCATCATCGTGTGCTGCCTCTAGCACTGCCGTATCAATGAAGTTGCCCTCACCGGCTGCTGTGGCCTGTCAGGCGCTTCTTGTGGGGCTTGAGCACAGGCAGCTTTCATGCACTGCACTGCTTTCATGCACTGCTTTTAGGGAATCTCGTTTGATTTTTAGCGCCCAAACAAGCTGAAGACACTGACAAGGTCCGCATGAAGCAAACGTTTCTCTAGTCTGCAGCTGGCATGCACTCAGTGTGTGGCTTATAACCAATATGCTTCACAAAAAGTGGATGAAATTACAAGCCATCTGACACATGTATTTTTCCTGTTGCAGTTCAAGCAGGCAGCCCAGCAAGTTGAGGCTGAAGACATTGCTGATGTGCTTGAGGTCCAAGCAGCAGACGCAGAAGATGCCCAGCTGGACGAGGAACCTAACACAGAAGCTGAGGCAGCAGTCAAGGCTGCAGCTGCTGCAGAGCGACAGAACCTAGCTGTGGATGCTAAAGCCAAGTCAGAGCCTAGGCTGGTTCAGGATAATCCTGCCAAAGCCAATGGTGGCCTTGTCACCAGAGATCTGCCCCATCCTCTTTTGGATGGCCAGGCAGCAGCAGCGGTGACTAAGGATGTTCATGAGGCTGACCTGGATTTGTCACATGCTGACTCAGCACCAGGTGAGGGCTGCTGCCTGAGATGTCCCAGTTGTTCTTGGTGCAGCTCATTTGCAGTTCGTCTGTGGTGCTGATGTGGTATAGGGATGGCAAACAGCAACAGCATTGCTTCTGTGTTACAGCATGCTGCCAACGGTTTGATGATTGCATGTCAAAATGCATGTCTCAGCTGCCTAAACATGACATCTCCTAGAAGACAAATCAGCCAAACATTTCATTTGGTCATGCAATCATGTTCATGTGATTGCAGGCAGGCATGACTCCATAGAGGCAGACTCTATAATCAAGAGCGCCAAAAACGCTGACTCCACACTCAGCCTTGGAGACTCTGACTCATCACTCGGCAGTGCTGAGTCAGCTGGTAAAGCTGCCTCAGTTGTCATTGCTGACAAGGCAGAGGTTCTGAGTGATCAGAAGAATGCAGTTGCTGACTCATTGGACCACATCAAGGGCAATGTTGTCACTGCTGCCAAAAGCGGCAAAATCACCGATCCTGAGCAGGAATTCCAGCAGGGTGAGTGGTGAGGGTTTAACACTTTTCCTTCAACTTGTCATCCTGAGCAGCAGCAACAGTGACAGTTTGGCGGCAGCAATTTGCAATTTAGAAAATGCTATGCTATTTGATGGAGCTTCCAAATCGACTCCTTTGGATGTCACGTTCTACAAGGCGTCATGGTCTGACTGCATGCATGTTGGCTTTTTGCACAGTTACAGCATCAGTGTATTGAATGATGATTGGCAAATTCAGCAATGGTTGCATTGCATTCTGACATGGAATAGCAGTGGATGGTCCTTGAATAGCTTGTGGTGACAGGTGATGCTGAAGGCGGGAAGCAGCCAGGCAGCAGGAGCCAAAAGTTAGAACTGGGCAAGGGACGCATGGCTAGTGTGGCGGCAAAAGACCCCTCCAGCTCCTTCTTTAGCAGGCTTTCTGGCGGCAAATCTAGATTTACGCGCCGCATCATCACCCTAGGTAAATGCAGCTTGCCCTGTTGTGCCACTTAAGTGTGAAATTACCAAACAGGAAGTGCAGTGTATGCCTCCTGCTATGACATCTAAAGGTGGTTGCATTGAGGATGCAAGGTTGCTGCAACATGTTTGGTGATAAAGTGCTGCCAGGCTCGTCACATTTGACAGCAAGATTGTGCTGCAGGGTTCTTCTTGTGGGTGTTGGCAGTGATGGGATTTCTCATGATTTTGAGGTTGCCCAGAGCACAGAGTATTCGACGAAAACCTTTGTTGCGCCGAAAGAGTCAAACTGCTCGGCAACTGTAGCTGTCGTATTTTAGGATAGATGTCATGCCATCTGTTCAGCACCAGATGTAGGCGACGTTTGGAGGCCACTCTACCGGGATGCAATGAATGTTGGCTATCCCGACGGACGCATAGTGTTCTGGGATCATGTGCCAGCTTTCAACATGATGAAGTCCATACTGGAACATGCATGACCTCTCATAAATGTTCTAGAGCTAGACAGGCCTCATCAAGTCACAGACGAACCGCTTACTAGATATGACCCAACAGAGTGCTTGGTCCTCTTCTCGATGACTGATGCCTTGATGACGGTAAACACGCAGCCACTTACAGATTCGTCACTTGCACGCAACTGTTTGACGGGCGTCGTATGCGCGTAGCGTGCCGCTTGTTGGGTCACTGCACTTCTCTTGCAAAACACATAAGCTGGTAAGCTCTACCGCACCCGAGAGATGGCTTCATTGGATCTAGCGCAGACAAACGGTGTGCCGAAGGTTGCATGGTGGGCACTGCGCTGCGCACCGGAGCCAGCCCCAGTTCCGAAGCTTGATCGCTTTGCCAAGAGTCATCGAAACCTGCGGTGCGTTTATTTGCGAGCACACCCACACGCATACGACTTTGGTTCAAGACCGGAGTCAGCTGTGTACTTTGCAGTCCAGATATGCTTCATCGGATGAACCTCGACCACTTGATCAGCGCTATGTGCAGCCCTAGCAACGGAAGCCAGGTTGCAACTTAGGTCCGTAAACTACTCATGAACACCTCATGAACCAAATCTTGTTGTGGTGTCTCTGGTTGCCTGACACTGGGTGTGCTTTTCGCTGCAGATAGTGCGCAGAGAGGACCCAGCAGCTCCACCCACATGCAGTTGCAAGGACTTTATAAGGGCAGTCGGTTTGTGCCAACACAGACTTCCGGCTGCTGCCAAATTTCACACAGGGTAATGCTGTGTCAAGTGCTGGTCTTTGGCCGCTCTCAAGTTATTGTTGTGCTGTTTACAAACCACCAATTTCAAGCTTACAGGTGCAGTGATATCCTCTTGTGTTGCTGCAGGGACGAGGTTTGTGCACGGCGAGCGTGAAAAAGACATGTACCTGTTGTACATTCACTGCACTAGTCCCGTCCTTCCCCGCTTGATTGGCTGCGGCTGGTCTTGATTGCTTGTTATACCATGCCTTGTGCTGTCTAAGACTGTGCATCATGCATGGCATGTCACGCTATAGGTCACAATACAGAGATGAAGGGGGATCCTACTGCCATATCAAGGCTTTTTAGTCATGCCTCATTGCCTGTAGTAGCTACTACAGGTGGTTCAAGCAGATCAAAGGACACCTGAGGGTAAAGGAGACATCCTTCTCCCACAATGAGCTGGCATTTGTGACTTGGAGGTCAGTGCTTTGTCCTCAGGAGCTTGCTTAGGAGTCTAGCTAGGTCTTGCTATAGCAGGCTTAACCCACAGTTCTCCTTCATAGACAGCTGTCACTGCATTGGAAACAGCAACATGCATACTATTAGGCTGCTATGGCATCAGCTGAGGGCATGTCATGCATGTCCTTGTGCTATTTGGCAAGACTTGTCAAAAGCACGCAAGTAACAGATGTAACCAGGTGCTGCAGCCTCTGGCATTCACGCTGCATAGCTAAATGAGATATTGGCAGATCTGACATGCAAAATTGACAGTCGTCTTCGGCACTGCTGCGGGTTCTCAAGGTATTAAATGATGATGTGGCCAAATCTGGCGTTCAAGCTAATCACATCCATACAAAAAACAAGGCCACCTGCAGCAGTGTCTTTGCAGAGTATGACCAGATCTTTGGGCAACCAGAGAATGAGCCCAAGTTAGGCATGTACATGGCATGCTGAACTCCATATTTGTATACGCTTGTAGCAGCTGAGATTGTGCTGCATCAAATTGCTTGACTTACAGTGGTCTCAATCCCTACATGTACACAGCCACAGCAGCATGCTCCAGGCTAGTCACCAATTGCAAGCATCTGGCAGCGCAGAAAAGAAACGTTAACGCTTTTCTGCAATCATAATCAGAGGCTCCTAAGGCGGCAGCCCAGGCCTCTGGCAGCTCAGACTTTTGTTTGGTATTGGCTAGTCTTGTGTGTGTTTGTTGTTACAGCAGAGGGTCAGACTGTTTACCACTGTTGAACCACTACTACAGGCTACTACAGGCTACAAAGTTTCGCCTAGACCTCTGAATTGGTATCTTCGGCTTCATATTTTGATGATGTGCGGTTAAATTGCAGTCAGGTACGAAAACGCCACAGGTTTACCAATTTCCCCAATTGCTTTGCACACTGGCGAAACCCTTTCGTCTATTTCCCCAATTTGCCAAGTGCCCAAATGATCTCG
>JAABUU010003029.1_pt1 | contig 22222 bp, 18 predicted proteins | sample 5559301 | NCBI WGS metagenome assembly JAABUU01 (sample SAMN10711884, study PRJNA513360) | rock metagenome | isolation source: Antarctica rocks | place: Antarctica: Victoria Land, Richard Nunatak white | reverse complement strand
GTGCCGGCACCAGGCGTAGAACAAGTGAACGCTGTCGCGCGTCGCGGGATCGAAGAGGCGCGCCGCGGCCGCGAAGCTCTTCGAGCCCGCCTCGATGCTTTGCCGGCTCGCCTCGGAGATGCCATCAGGACTCAAAATACCCCCGAGGAGCGGTTCGCATGTCGATCAACCCGGCCAGGGCATGTTGATAATGTTATTGACGTTTCCGTCTATTTTTACGGTATATAAATACCATCCGCCGGCATGACGTCCGAATATTACACTGTAGAACATGAATATTTTTGGATAACTAACCGCTATGTTGATTTTTTTCAGAAACGTACCAACATTCTTCTCATCAAACTGCTCAGCAAAATCTGCACTCTGATCGCCTACAACGCTCTTCACCGACTGAAGCATTTGAGGCATGCCGGACACATTGAACCCAGGGGCAGCAGCTTCTGAGAGAAGCCCGACAAGAGCATCAGCGTCGGTCTTGAGGGCAGCTTGCGTAAAGCGCTGCGCCCAAGCGGGAACGTCGTCGATCGGCGCGGCCAACGCCGCTGTCGTCATTAGACCGATAAATAGGAAAATGCCAAAAACTCTCATGCTAACTTCTCCAATGACGAGCTTTACCTCTTTGCTAGATCACCAACGTCATCGATTCGGAAGCCTATTTATCAGATCATGCCGGCGCGACGCCCGCCGTCGTCAGGGCCTCGGCCGCCTCAGCCGGGCCGACCAGTCCCGCATCGGCCAACATCAGCGACGCCGTGGCCTTGGCCGAGCCGACGACGCCCGGCACCCCGGCCCCGGGATGCGTGCCGGCCCCGGTGAAGTAGAGCCCGCCGATCTTGGCATCCCGGTTGTGGGGCCGGAACCAGGCGCTCTGGGTCAGGATCGGCTCCAGGGAAAAGGCCGAGCCGAGGTGGCTGTTCAGGTCGTCGCGGAATTCGAAGGGCGTCAGCATGCGCGAGACGACGAGGTCGCGCTTCAGGTTCGGGATGTAGCGCTGCTCGAGGTAGTCGAAGATCCTGTCGCGGTAGCGCGGGCCCTCGACCGCCCAGTCGATGTCGGCGGTGCCGAGATGCGGCACCGGCGACAGCACGTAATAGGCGCTGTGGCCGGGTGGCGCCAGCGAGGTGTCGGTGGCGTTGGGGGCGTGGAGGTAGAGCGAGAAGTCGTCGGCGAGCTTGTCGGCGCCGAAGATCTCGGCGATCAGCGCGCGGTAGCGCGGCCCGAAGCAGACCGTATGGTGCGCGAGGCCGCGATGATCGCCCTTGAGGCCGAAATAGACCACGAAGAGCGACATCGAAAAGCGCTTGCGGCCGAGCCGCCTGGCTTCGGCGACCCCGCGCGGGTCGTGGGCCAGGAGGTCGCGGTAGGTGTGCATGACGTCGGCGTTGGACGCCACCACATCGGCGTCGAGGCTCGTGCCATCCTCCAACACCACGCCGGTGGTGCGGCCGCCGGCCGTCGTGATGGTCCGCACTGCCGATGACAAGCGGACCGTGCCGCCGAGGCTCTCGAAGAGCTTCACCATGCCGCCGATCAGCGCGCCGGTGCCGCCCTTGGGGAACCACACGCCCCAGCGCCGCTCCAGCGCGTGGATCAGCGCGTAGATGGCCGAGGTCTTGAAGGGATTGCCGCCCACGAGAAGCGTGTGGAACGAGAAGGCCTGACGAAGGTGCTCGTCCTTGATGAACCGCGCCACCAGCGCGTAGACGTTGCGGTAGCTCTCCAGCTTCACCAGAGCGGGCGCCACCTTGACCATGGAGCGAAAGTCGAGGAACGGCACGGCGCCGAGCCCGACGTAGCCCTTCTCGAGCACGGCTTCCGAGAACCGCAGGAACTTGGCATAGCCCGCGACGTCGCCGGGCGACACGGCGCCGATCTGCCGGTCGAGGTCCGCCTGGTCGTTGGCGTAATCGAAGGTGAAGCCGTCCTCCCAGCAGAGGCGATAGAAGGGGTCGACGGGCACGAGTTCGACGTCGTCCGACATGCGGCGCCCGGACGCGGTCCAGAGCTCCTCGAGGCAGGTCGGATCGGTGATGACGGTCGGGCCGCCGTCGAACTTGAAGCCGCCGTCCTCGTAGACGTAGGCGCGCCCGCCCGGCTTGTCGCGCTTCTCCAGCACGGTGACGTCGAAACCGCCGGCCTGGAGCCGGATCGCCAGGGCGAGGCCGCCGAAGCCGGAGCCGACCACGACCGCACGCAGCCGGTCCGCCGCAGGGGCGGGTCGCGCGATAGGAGGGAACGGTGCATTCATGGGGTCTGGACCTGCAGAGGGGCCTCGCGCAGGCAGCGCAGGGCCCGGAAGATGGGCACGGGCGGCTTGCCGGTCAGCACGCGCACCTTGTCGAGGGTGGTGCTGCGGCCCGCGTAGAACCGGGCAACGAGCTCCGGAGAGAACCGATAGAATCGCTCGATGAGGCGGTAGCGGCGTTCGGGTTCCGCCGCCTTGAACAGAAGCCGGTCGAGCAGCCGGTAGAAGCCCGCAGCCTTCCAGCAGGCGATCGAATGGGCGCGTGTCTCACGGTAGAGGCTTTCGGCCGATAGGTCCTGGAGCATCGCGATCCTGTCGGCCAAACGCACCGCGTCGGGCAGGGAATAGCCCGTCGTCGGGTGGAACAGGGCCGCCCGGAGCCCGCTGCGCGCCACGCCCGGTGCATCGGCCCAGAAGGCTTCGATGTCGCCGCCGAGCGCGATCGGCAACACCCCGGTCTCGTCCCGCACGATCTCGGCGATCGTCCAGCCCCGTCGCCTGGCATAGTCCAACACAAGGCCCCGCGTCGCCGCGACATCGAGTTCCAGCCGGTCGGAATAGTAGGTGTCCTCGATCAGAATGCGGTCGGGCGCGAAGGGCAGCGTATAGACGAAGCGGAAGCCGTCGCGCTGCGGCACGGTCGCGTCCATGATCACGGGCGCGGCCTGGCCGTGCGGCCCGGCCGTGCGCACCTCGAGGCCGAAGAACTTCTGGAACGCGATGTCGAGATGCGGGCTCGGCCGGTAGCCGCGCCCGTCGATCACGGCATCGGCGGCCAGCTCCTCGCCGCCGGCCAGCGTCACGCCGTCCGGTCGCAACCGGTTGACCTTGGCGCCGGTGCGGATACGGGCCGCGAAGGGCGCCAGCACGGCGCGCAGCCGCTCGGCCGAGCTCGACCGATAGCCGAGGGGCAACCGCCGTTCGAGGCCGGGAAACGCCACGGCATAGTTCGGCCAGCGGGCCGACACGAAGGGTTCGATCCACGCTCCCTGGTCGGGCGAGAGGTCGCCGGCGTGAAACGACCAGGTGTGATTGCCGCCGAGTTCCTGCCCGCCTTCCAGGATCGTCCAATCGACGTCGGGTCGAGCCACCGCCAAGCGATAGGCGATCAGGCTGTTGGCGAGCCCCCCGCCGACCAGGATCAGGCGCATGATGATGGTTCCCGTGGATCCGAGATCGCCGGCCGGCCGCAACGGCGATCACGTGCGCGAACCACTCACCCGGTACGTTCCAGCGCATCGGCGCGGTATACGTGGTTTCGCAGATCGATACACCATAACGCTCGGCCTGCATCCGGCTGGACGGGCCGCCAGCGCGACGGCTGCGACGCGCGCCTGTTGCGGTGAGGCTGAAAAGCGACAAGGCCGTGGCAAAGGACTGCGTCTCCGCGACCGGACGTTTCCCGTGCTTGCGATGCCGGCAAAGCTCCGGCCGGAGCGCCAGACCTCGTCGAGGCGGGCGGAGGCCTTGCGATCCGCCATGGATCAGGGCGGGCTCGCGGCCAGGACGGCGGCGGCCTGTGCCAGCGCTCGCGTGATCGTGGCCGGGACGGCGGGGCTCGTGCAGACGAAGGTGGGGCTCGGATGCGGTATCTCCAGCACCGGCAGACCCGGCAGCATCGCCTCGATCGGCGATCGGGCTTCGGCCGCCACCCGCCCGGCCAGCACGGCGACAGCCAGGCGCGGCAGCAGGGCGAGCAAGCGCGGCAGCTCTGCCAAGCCTGCCGCGACCTCCGCGCGCCGCGGCGCACGGTTACGGGCGCCGGTCGCGTGGATCACCTGGGGCACGGCGTTCCAGATCAATGTGTCGGCCCGTGCGATCCCGGCCGCAGCGAAGAAGCGACGCAGGTTCGCGCCCGTCCCGGTGGCATTGTCGCGCGACACGAACCGGAGGGGTTCCGCCCCTGGCGCCGGGGTTTCGAGCAGCAGAAGCAGCCGCGCCGCGATGCCGCCGTCGAAAGGGTCAACATCGGGCACGACCCCGTGGCGTTCCCGCAGAGCCGCGACGAGGCGATTCAGTGGCAGCACGTGAGAGGCGCCGCGCGCAGTTGCGCGCTCGCGCAGCACCGCGGAGTCAGCCAGCGTGCCACGCAGGCGGGCCGGCAGCGGGGCGGCGTGCTGGTCCGAGGGAAGCTGACGGTTTCTACCGGAACAACTGTTCAGGTCGTTCATGTGCTCTGCAGCACCAGCGCGGTCCAGCACCGCACCAGAGCCCCGCTTTGACGAGACGAGACGCCGAGATCCTTGGCTCGGCATGTCGGCAGCGTCCTGCCTCAATCGCGATAGGACGGGTCCTTCTTGTCCAGCATGGTCTTCAGCGCATCGAAATGAGCGAAGGCCATGTCGTTGTAGTCCCGCCACCCTTCCGCGGTCTTTTCCGCGATCCGGTCCGACATGACGTTGAGGGGCTGGCCGCTCGCATAGGCGAGCATCAGCGTCTTGCTGGCCCGTTCGAAGAAATAGAGGTGCTCGAAGGCCTCGGCGACGGTTCCGGCCGTGACCGTCACGCCGTGATTGCCCATGAGAAGGACGGCATGGTTGCCGAAAGCCGAGGCCAACCGCGCGCCTTCCTCCGCATCGTCGGCGATACGGCCGAAGCCGAGATCCGCCCCGACGATGCCGAAGAACCGCGCCGTATTCTGGTCGACCGGCTTCATGGCCGGGTCGTTGAGGCAAGCCAAGGCCGTGGCGTAAGGCGGATGGCAGTGCAGCAGCACTCTGGCCTGTGGTCGGGCGCGATGAATGCTGCCGTGAATGCTCCAGGCCGAGGCGTCGGGCGCGTTCGGCCGAGCCATGACGTCGGCATCGGCGGCGTCGAGAAGGAGCAGGTCGCTCCCGCGGATGGTCGAGAAGTGCTTCCAGCGCGGATTCATGAGAAAGCGCGTGCCGTCCGTCGAGAGCGCGGCGCTGAAATGATTGCCGACCGACTCGTGCCAGTCGAATTCGACGGCCAGGCGGAAAGCGGCCGCCAAGTCGACGCGCAGTTCCCGCTCGAAAGTTTCGTCCGCTAAGGTTTCGGTCGCCAATGCCTTGTCGCGCATCTGAAACGCCCTTCCATCGTCAGGCCCGGCAACGTCAGCTGAGGAGACTTCCAATGTCTCGCTCGGCCTCGCTCTCCGAACTGCCACCCCGGATACAGGGTTCGACCACGCCCTTCAGCTTGATCGTCATGGGGCGGCCGAAGCGGTCCTTGGCGTTGCCGGCCGCGACCCTGATCCAGCCCTCGCTGACGCAATATTCCTCGACGTTGGTCTTGTCCTTGCCGTCGAACAGGATGCCGACGTCTTGCGACAGGACGGCCTCGTCGTAATGCGGGCTGTCGGGGTTGACCGACAGGCGGTCGGGCAGCGGTTCGGTCACTCTGCGGATCCTCTCGGAATGTTCGGGATTGGGTTAAACGCCCCGCGGCCGGAAACCAAGCCTCACGCCTCCTCCTTGGCGGCCCGCTTCAGCGCGTAGAGCGCTTCGAGCGCAGCCTTGGGGGTCAGGTCGTCGGGGTCGACGGCGTCGAGCGCCTCGCGCAGCGGATCGCGCCGCGGCGGGGCCGGCGGCGCGTCGAGGCGTGCAAAGAGCGGCAGGTCGTCAAGCATGCGTTCCACGGGCGAGGACCGCGAGCCCTTCTCGAGTTCCGCCAGGATCGTCCTGGCCCGCTCCACCGCCGAAGCCGGCATCCCGGCCAGTTTCGCCACCTGGATGCCATAGGAGCGGTCGGCCGCCCCGGCCACCACCTCGTGCAGGAACACGACATCGCCGTTCCAGTCCGTCACCCGCATGGTCAGGTTGACGAGGCGGGGCAGCTTCTTCGTGAGTTGGGTCAGTTCGTGGAAATGCGTGGCGAAAAGGCCCCGCGCCCCATTGCGGTCGTGGAGGTGCTCCACCGCGGCCCAGGCGATCGACAGCCCGTCGAAGGTGGCGGTGCCGCGGCCGATCTCGTCGAGGATCACCAGGGAGCGGTCCGTGGCCTGGTTCAGGATCGCGGCGGTCTCGACCATCTCGACCATGAAGGTGGAGCGGCCCCGCGCGAGGTCGTCGGCCGCGCCGACGCGCGAGAACAGCCGGTCGACGACCCCGATGTGGGCTTCTGCGGCCGGCACGTAGGAGCCGCACTGGGCCAGGAGGGCGATGAGGGCGTTCTGGCGCAGGAAGGTTGACTTGCCGGCCATGTTGGGGCCGGTCACCACCGCGATGCGCCCTCCGCCCGACATCCCCGCCCGCTTCGCGTGAGCGGACCCCTGCCGGTCGCCGGCCCGGGCCGCCTTGGCGCGGGCCGACCCCTCGGTGCCCGAGAGGTCGCAGCCGTTGGCCACGAAGCCCACGCCCTTGGCCTTCAGCGCGGCTTCCACCACCGGGTGGCGCCCCGCCTCGATGCGGAACGCCAGCGAGCCGTCGACGACCGGGCGCACCCACTGCCGCGTGTCCGCCACCTCGCCCAGCGCGAACGCCACATCGATTGCTGCGAGCGCATCGCCGGCGGCCCGGATGGCGGATGCTTCGGCCATGACGGCCGCGACGAGCCCCTCGAAAAGATCCCGCTCGATGGCGAGCGCCCGGTCGGCCGCGGAGCCGATCCGGCTTTCGAGGTCCGCCAGTTCCGCGGTCGAGAAGCGCATCGCTCCCGCCATGGTCTGGCGGTGGATGAACAGCGCGTTGTGGGGCGGGAGGCGCCATGTCTCGCCGACCGCGGCCGTGACCTCGATGAAGAAGCCGAGAAAGTTGTTGTGCTTGATCTTGAGGGTCCGCACCTCCGTGATCTCGCCGTACCGGCTCTGCAAGGCCGCCACGATTTTTCGGGTGTCGTCGCGCAACTCCCGCGCGTCGTCGAGCGCGAGGTCGTGGCCGGCCCGGATGAAGCCCCCGTCACGCGTGACGAGCGGCAGATCGTCGGCCAGCGCGGCTTCGAGCGCCGTGCCGAGCGCGATGTCGATCCGCCCCGCCGCGCCGGCCGCCGCGGCGAGTTCGGGCGGCAGGTCCGGCTCCTCCAGCAGGCGGGACGACAGCGCCGAGGCGACCGCGAGCCCGTCGCGCAGGCCGGCCAGGTCGCGTGGGCCGCCGCGCCCGAGGCTCAGCCGCGACAGGGCGCGAGCCATGTCGGGCGCGCGCTTCAGGTCGCCGCGGATGCCGGCGCGGCGGCGACGGTCCGCTGCCGCGAAGCCGACCGCATCGAGACGCGCCGCGATCCTTGCCGGGTCGGTCAGCGGGCCGGCCAGCCGCTCGGCCAGGAGACGCGAGCCGGCCGGCGTCACGGTGGCGTCGACGGCGTGGAGCAGCGAACCGCTCCGCTCGCCGCCGAGCGTGCGCGTCATCTCGAGGTTGGCCCGGGTAGAGGGATCGATCTCGACCGTGAGGCCGCGCTCGGCCCGGGCCGGCGGCTGCAGGGCGGGCCGGGCCGCGAGCTGCGTGCGGGCAATGTAGGCGACCGCGGTGGCGGCCGCGGCGATCTCGGCCCGGGTGAAAGAGCCGAAGCCGTCGAGCGTCTCGACCCCGTACCATTCGCGCAGGCTCCGCTCGGCCGATGCGGGATCGGCGACGTCCCGCGCTACCCGGGTCACGGCCCCGGGAGCGTCCTCGAGGATGGCGCGCAGCACCGGTTCGTCGGCAGCCGCGTCCGCCACCACGATCTCGCGCGGCTCGAGGCGCGCCAGCAGGGCGCCGAGCCCGGCCTCGGTCGCCTCGGCCACCGTGAAGCTCCCGGTCGAGATGTCGACGGCCGCGACGCCATGGAGCCAGCTCGTCTCGTCGAGGCGGACCCGCGACAGGGCCGCAAGCAGGTTGGCGCGGCGCGGTTCGAGCAGGCGCTCTTCCGTGATGGTGCCGGGCGTGACGATCCGCACCACGGCGCGGCTGACGACCGACTTGTTGCCGCGCTTCCTGGCCTCGGCCGGATCCTCGGTCTGTTCGCAGACCGCCACAGTATGGCCCCGCGCGATCAGCGTATGGAGATAGTCGTCGGAGCGCTCGACCGGCACGCCGCACATGGCGATATCCTCGCCGTTGTGGCGGCCGCGCTTGGTCAGCACGATGCCGAGCACCGAGGCCGCCAGGACGGCGTCATCGAGGAAGAGTTCGTAGAAGTCCCCCATGCGGTAGAACAGCAGCGCGTCCGGATGTTCGGCCTTGATGCCGAGATATTGCGCCATCATGGGCGTGACGCGCTCGGCCTCGGGCACCGGCGCGGCTGGCGGGCCGGGGAACGGCACCACGGGCTCGGACGATGCCGTGGCGGCGGGCGCGGCCGACGGGGCGGCTCTGCGGTCGATGAAGCGGATGGCGGCCATTGCGGCCATCATAGCGCGCTCGGGCGCCCCGTGCACGGCAACGGGCGATGCCGTCCACTGCCGGCTGTGCCCGACTCCCGAAAATCGCCGTCGACCCCGACCCGACCCTACATCGCCGCGCCTGCTTCGAACACCAGCACAGCACCGCTCTCGACCTCGCGCCGGAAGTCGGCCGAACATGTCACGAGGTCGACGATGTCGACCCGCCACGGCAGGTCGCTCTCCTCGAACGCGTCCGCCAGCGGCGCGGTGTCGCCGAAGGTGAGCGGGCGCCCGGCATCGACCGCGAGGTCGAGGTCGGAGAAACGTCGAGCTCTGCCGCGTACGCGGGAGCCGAAGGCCCAGACGCGGCAGGGCCGCGGCCCATGGAGGCGAAGGATATCCTCCACGATGCCGCGGTGAGTCGGATGGAGGTCGATTTCGGCCGTCACGGGGGAGGTGACCTCTTCATGGCGGCCAGCAGACCCTCCGCTTCCGCCAGAAAACCCGGAATGACGATGAAGACTTCCGCGGCCCTCACGCCGTCGTAGGCGTGGCTGGTCGTACCTCGGGCTTTGCGGAACTCGCGCCATGCATCCCAGCCGCCATCGAGAAGCCCCCTCTCCGATCCGAGACGGATGAGATTGGGGAAGCTCAGATCTTCCGGAATTTCGGGCGAAGGCTCCGTCGCGGCGAGATAGCGACGGAGCGTCTTGTGGCTGAGTTCGTACGTGTATTCGAAACGCTGGATCACGCCGTCGCGCAGCAGTTCGTTATCCGGCGCGGCGTTCGCTGCCGCCAGGCCGGCAGCGAGCTGCCGGACCGCGTTTTCGAGTGGGTTCATGTCGAACGGCATGGCGAGGCTCCGTGACGTCGCCCTTCCTATCCCCCGATGTTGAACGCCGCCAGCGCCGCCATGTTGACGATGTCGGCGTCGCGGGCGCCGAGCGACACGATCTGCACCGGTCTGTCGAGGCCGACGATCATCGGGCCGATCAGCGTGGCGCCGCCCATCTCCTGGAGCATGTGGGTCGAGATCGAGGCCGAATGGAAGGCCGGCATGATCAGCACGTTGGCGGTGTCGGTGAGCCGACAGAACGGATAGGCCGCCATGCGGTCGCGGTTCAGCGCCACGTCGGCCGCGACCTCGCCGTCATATTCGAAGTCGACGTGCATGCGGTCGAGGATCGCGACGGCGTCCTGCACGCGCCGCGAGCGCTCGCTGGGCGGGTGACCGAAGGTCGAGAAAGCGAGCAGCGCCACCCGCGGTTCGGTGCCGAGCCGCCGCGCCACGCTGGCGGCCTCGACCGCGATCTGGGCCAGGTCCTCGGCGTCGGGCATCTCCGTGATGGCAGTGTCGGCCACCAGCACGGTGCGGCCGCGCGACAGGACCAGCGACACGCCCATGAGCCGGTGGCCCGGCCGCGGGTCGATCACGCGCTGCACTTCGCCGAGCGCCACCGAGAAGTTGCGGGTGACGCCCGTCACCATGGCGTCGGCGTCGCCGTTGGCCAGCATGGCGGCGGCGAAATGGTTGCGGTCCTGGTTGATGAGGCGCTGGCAGTCGCGGAACAGCAGCCCGCGGCGCTGCAGCCGCTGATAGAGGAATTGCGCGTAGGTGGCGTTGCGGTGCGACAGCCGCGCATTGTGGATCTCGATGCCGCGTTCGTCGATGTCGACGCCGGCCGCGGCGGCCGATTCCTTGATGCGGTCCTCGCGGCCCACCAGCAGCGCCGTGCCGAGCCCCTGGTTGACGAAGGACAGCGCCGCGCGGATCACCTGCTCCTCCTCGCCCTCGGCGAAGACGACCCGCTTCGGGAAGCGCCGCACGCGCTCGACGACGCGCTGCAGAGCGCCCGTCACGGGATCGCGCCGCGCCGACAGTTGCGACGCATAGGCCTTCATGTCCGTGATGGGGCGCCGGGCGACGCCCGTCTCCACGGCGGCGCGGGCCACGGCCGGCGGGATCGTGTGGATGAGCCGGGGATCGAACGGCACCGGAATGATGTAGTCGCGCCCGAAGCGCGGCCGCGCCCCGCCATAGGCGGCAGCCACCTCGTCGGGCACGTCCTCGCGGGCAAGATCGGCCAGCGCGTGCACGGCCGCGATCTTCATCTCCATGTTGATGGTGGTGGCTCGCACGTCCAATGCGCCGCGGAAGATGTAGGGGAAACCCAGCACGTTGTTGACCTGGTTCGGATAGTCCGAGCGCCCTGTCGCCACGATGGCGTCGCCCCGCACCGCATGGGCCTCCTCGGGCGTGATCTCGGGATCGGGGTTGGCCATGGCGAAGATGATGGGTTTCGGCGCCATGGAGCGCACCATGTCGGGGGTGAGCGCACCCTTGGCCGACAGCCCGAAGAAGATGTCGGCGCCCTCGATGGCCTCGGCCAGCGTCCGCCTGTCGGTCTGGGTGGCATGGGCCGACTTCCACTGGTTCATGCCCTCCTGCCGGCCGTCGTAGACGACCCCCTTGGTGTCGCAGAGCAGCACGTTCCGGGGCTGAAAGCCCATGGACTTGATGAGGTCGAGGCAGGCGATGCCGGCCGCGCCGGCGCCGTTGCAGACGAGCTTCGTCTCGCGGATGTCGCGACCCGTCAGCATCATGGCGTTGAGCATGCCGGCCGCCGTGATGATGGCGGTGCCATGCTGGTCGTCATGGAAGACCGGAATGTCCATCAATTCGCGCAGGCGCTCCTCGATGAGGAAGCATTCCGGGGCCTTGATGTCCTCGAGGTTGATGCCGCCGAAGGAGGGGCCGAGATAGCGCACCGCCGCGATGAAGGCGTCCGGGTCTTCGGTGTCGATTTCGAGGTCGATGGAATCGATGTCGGCGAAGCGCTTGAACAGCACCGCCTTGCCCTCCATCACGGGCTTCGAGGCCAGCGCCCCGAGGTTGCCGAGGCCCAGGATCGCGGTGCCGTTGGTGATGACCGCCACCATGTTGCCCTTGGTGGTGTAGTCGTAGGCGCGGCTCGGATCCTCGTGGATGGCCTTCACGGGCACGGCGACGCCGGGCGAATAGGCCAGCGACAGGTCGCGCTGGGTCGCCATGGGCTTCGTGGCCATCACCTCGAGCTTGCCGGGGCGGCCCTGCGCGTGGAATTGGAGCGCTTCCTGGTCGGTTATGGTGCGGCGCTTGGCGCGGCCGCTTGGGGCGTCGTTCATCGTGGTCCGGGCTCGTCGTTCAGTGCGAGGAAACCGAGCATAGGCGGGGGGCGTGCGGCTGGGAAGGGCGGGAACATCGCTGTAACGCTCGTCACCGCAAGAGATCAGGCCGCAGTTGCTTATTGCCGTGTCGCCCATTCCACTATGGCTGGCGCGAGGCGCGCATGAAGTGGAACGCCGTCTGCTGTTTACGTTCGATGCGGTCGTCGGCGTCGATGTTGACTCCTTGCCGCCTCTCTTTCCCACTAGGAGCGCGGACGATCAGCTTCTTCTCTGCCTGCATCTGGCCGATGTGCTGCCGCAGCATCGGAAGGGTCACGGGCGTTGGGCCGCCGTGGTGTTCGAAGATGCCCCGCAGGGTCGGTGGACCGCTCGCCCGCGTCATGGCTTCCACTAAATCGGGAACCTGGCTCGTCAGCGCCGCGACCGTGCGTCCCTTTGCTGCCTCGTCGAAGGCGAAATCGAGGGTGAACTGATCGGGATCGAGAACGCGCTCCGGCATGAAACCGAGCGGTCGAAACCCTCCCGTCGCCCCGGTGATCCGCGAAGCCCTGGGCGGCGCTCCAGTGGATCTGACCGATCTCGTCCCGCGCCCGCCAGCTCTGAGAAAAGTGCACGAACCAGAGCGAGCGGTTGGACCTAAGCGAGTGGAGGAAGAAGGGCGTCGCATTCGGTGCGCCGACCTCCTCCCGAAGGTGATCGTAAAGGCTATGCTGGACGAGGGCGCGGCGCCCACGTTCCTTGTCAGCGAGCAGTCGCTGGACCAAGCCCGCTTCGAGCCCTACGCGGATCCCGGCGGCCGAGCTGCCAGCACCCTCGTTGAGGTAGGTGATCAAAGCGTCATATCGATCGGCTCTTCAGCATGGAGTCGCAGGGTGGGGCATCTCCGGTCGTCGACATCATCGTGCCGCGGTCCGCCGCCGCCGTCGACGGCCCTACTGGTCCGACAGAATGCGCAACAGGCCGGGGTTGATGAACAGCTTCTCCCGCCCAGCCCGCACGCCCTTCAGCACGCCGATGTCGACCAGCGCCTTGAGATAGGACGAGGCGGACTGCCGCCGGGCGAGGCCGGCCCCGACCACGTCGGAAATCCGGCAGTAAGGCTGCACGAAGATCAGTTCGACGAGTTCCCGCGTGTAGATCTTCGGGGCGCGCGTCCGCACCGTCTCGGCCGTGGCATCGAGGAGGGCGCGGATGGCCCCGATCCTGGCGGTGGTCCAGCGTGCCGTCTGCTCCACTGCGGCCAGCATGTAGAGAATCCAGGCTTCCCAGGCGCCGTCTGTCGTTACGGCCAGCAGAAGGCGGTAGTAGTCGCGCCGGTGCTCGATGATGTAATGGCTGAGGTAGAGTACCGGGATGTCGAGCAGCCCCGCCTGCACCAGGAACAGGATGTTGAGCACCCGGCCGCTGCGTCCGTTGCCATCCGCGAAGGGGTGGATGGCCTCGAACTGGTAATGCTGCACGGCCATTCGCACGAGCGGGTCGACCTCCTCGGCGCCATGGATGTAGCGTTCCCAGTTCGACAGCATGTTGCGCAGCCGGTCGGCACCCTGGGGCGGCGTGTAGACGACCTGTCCGCTCGCCTCGTTGACCAGCGCGGTCCCGGGCGTCGCACGGATGTCCATGTCGACACCCTTGATGAGGCGGCAGACGTCGACTGCGAGATTGGTGGTGAGTGGGCGGCGCTCCAGCATGCGGAAGCCCTGGTACAGGGCCGTCCTGTAGCGCAGCGCTTCCTTGGTGGCGGGATCGGCGTCCCCGCCGGCGTCGTTGGCGAACCTGAACAGCCGGTCGGCCGTGGTGACGATGTTCTCGATCGCCGAACTGGCCTGCGCTTCCAGGATGGGGATCGAGTTGATGAGGATCGCCTGGTTGGGGATGAGCTGGCCGGCGATCCGCACCTCCGCCAGGGCGGCGCGCGCTTCCACGCAGGCCTTGAGCACGGCCCGCGTCTCGACATCCCGGTCGGGCGGCAGGGGCGGCAGGGCGTTGAAGGGCTGGTCGGCGCGGAAAGGCACGGTGCTGAGTACCGCTCAAGGGAACCCCACCCTGTCACGACATGTCGAGGAAATCCATTTTCTTCGACACGTCCCGCGGACGTGTCGATCCCGTCGACACGTCGTTTCCTATTCGGCCGCGGCCTTCTGCCCCTTGTCCTCGGCGAGCTTCTCGTTCAGCCAGGCATCCAACCGGTCGAGCGCCGGGCTCGACACCGTGGGGGCGGCCGGCGGGTTGACGTAGCCCGCGGCCTTGAGCTTGGCGTGGATGTCGTAGAGGAGGTCGCTCGTCACCCGGATCCGGCTTTCCACGTCGTCGATGAAGCAGACGAGGTCGAAGGTCATGTTGGCTTCGCCGAGGCCCGTGAAGAACACGCTCGGGGTCGGGATGGTGAGCACCCGCTCGTGCGCCCTGGCGGTCGCGATCAGCGCCGTGCGGACCGCCTCGGGATCGGCCGAGAGCGGCACCACGAAGGGCAGCTTGATGCGGCCCACACGGTCGTTGCGCACCCAGTTCTTGACCACGCCCGACACGAGGCTGGCGTTGGGCATGATCACGAGCGCCCGGTCGAAGGTCTCGATCTCGGTCGAGCGCACGTTGATGCGCCTCACGAAGCCCTGTTCGGCCCCGACCTCCACCCAGTCGCCGACCCGCACGGCCCGCTCCCACAGCATGATCAGCCCGGAGACGAAGTTGTTGGTGACGCTCTGCAGGCCGAGGCCGATGCCGAGCGACAATCCGCCGACGATCAGCGTCAGCCGCTCGAAGGAGAGGCCGAGATAGGCCAGCGACAGACCCAGCGCCGCGATGAAGCCGACATAGCCGAGGCTCGTCTTGATCGAGTTCTGCAGGCCGGTGTCGAGCTTGGTGTGGGGGAGGTATTTGGTCTCAAGCCAGCGCTGCACGGCCCGGGTTGCGGCGACCGCGAGGACGAAGAGCAGCACCGCCACGACCAGCGACGCGATCGAGATGGTGGCGCCGCCGATCGCGAAGCCGAAGAAGGCCGCCTCGACCGTGGCCAGCATGTCGCCCGACTCGATGCGCCAGGGGGCCAGCACCAGAAGCGCCGCCGCGACCAGGAGCGACACCCGGACCACCGCCGAGGACAGGACGGCGATCTGGGCCAGCCCGTCGGGCCGCAGGCCGACCAGCGCCGCCAGTCCGCGCCCCAAGGCGCTCTGCGGGTTCAGCGCGGTGCCGAAGCCCTCGTCGGCCAGGATCAGCAGCACGTAGAGCATCGCCAGCGTGCCCGCGATGGCAATGACCTGTTCCACCAGGAAGGCCGCCAAGGCCACGTAGCCGACCAGCACGGCCACCAGCAGCACGATCGCGACGGCACGGCCCGTGACGCGCAGCAGCGCGGCCCAATGCTCGCCCTGCGGGTCGCCGAGCGCAGGGGTCTCGGCGCCGTGGCGGCGGAGCCAGGCCCTGCGGAGCGCGAGGCCAATCGCGACCGCCACCGCCAGCGCGCCGAGGCCACGCGTCGCGATGGCGGTCGGCACGCCCACCTGGATGAACGCGTTGACGGCCTCGACGACATGTTCGGCCGCCACGATGGCCGTGACGGTGATCGTGAGATGATAGAGGTTCTTGGCCGTGTCGTCCCCGATCGGCGGCAAGCGCCAGTTCGGACTTTTCGGCGCGAAAAGGCCGCGCGACAGGCCCGTGCCGAGCGCCACCACCACGACCCCGATGGTCAGGGATTCTCCCAGCGCCTGCAGCAGGTTCGGCAGGTCGAACAAGACCACGAGCCCGCCGAGCGCCAGCACGGCCGCCACCGGCACGATCGCGGTCGTGGCGGCCACGCGAACCGCTGCGACGGCCTTGCCGAACCGCGTCGGACGGGCTTCGGGATCACGGCTCCGCACCCGCACCGCGACCCGCCACACCGGGTAGTAACCGAGCGCGAGCGCGGCCAGAAGCAGCGCCAGGACGGGCTTCTGCCAGACCGACAGCCTGTCGGACGCGGCCTGGCCCCAGTTCCGGGCCAGCGTCGCGACCCGCTGGGCATCGGCCGGGACCTCGACCGCCACCGCGGTCCAGAGGCCCGGGCTGGCCAGGCTCCTCGACCGGGCGAAAAGATCGTGCGCGAAGAGGTCGCGGCGGCGGGTCACGATGGTGTCGCTGATCTGGGCGGCCTGGACGGCCAGCACCTTGGCGCGCTTGGCCGTGCCGTCGAGGTCGTCGAAGAGCTTCTGCTGCGCGCTGCGGTCCGCCGTGATGGCGGAGGCTTCCGTGGCGTTGCTCTTGGGATCGGGCGCGGGCCCGAGCTGGGCCAGCCTGTCCCTGACGGCGGCCATGCGCGGCACGAGGTCGGATGCGACCGCGTTCATCCGGGCCGTCACGGGATCGATCTGGTCGCGCAGTTGCTGGAGCACGCCGTCGGTGAGGCCGCCGCGGGCCAGCCTGGCCTCGATCTGGTCGATGGTCTGCTTGGCGCCGTCGAGGTCGCCGGTCGCCTGGCCGGGCACCTGCGCCCGGGCGGATGCCAGCGCGAACCCGAACAGGATCAACAGGACGGACAGGATGCGGAACGGCAAGGCGGCCTCTTGTCTGGGCGACACTCGTGAAACGCGCGGCGCCGACGACCCTTCTATAGGGGCGGCAGCGACAGGGCGGAATCTCGGCGCAGGTCGCAATCGATCAATAGAGTGGCGGCAGCCGCAACGCCGTCTTGAATGGCCCGATCGACATCGCGCCGTCGCCGAAAACGATCGGCAGCGTCATCGTTCCGGCCGCATCCGGTGCGGGCGGGGCGGTCTTGCCGCCGAGCAGCTTCGCGAGAAGCCCACCGATGGCGGCGGCCCGCACCGGGATGCCGAAGCGGCGCATCAAGGGCTCGAAGCCCGACAGGCCGGCGTCGAGCCCTCCCGCCACGCGGTGCCGGTCGTCGAGCCCCAGAGTTCCGGCGGCCGTAGCCCTGAGGTCGCCCTTGCCGAGCTCGAGGCTCGACACTTCGAGATGCCCGCCGCGGCTGCGCCAGCGTTCCACCGTCCTCATGCCGAGATCGGGAAGGTCACCGAAGGCCTGCGTCACCACGCCCGTGACGGCGCCATCGAACCGGGCACCCTCGCCCGTGAGGGCGTCGAGCGCGGGGATCATGGCTCCCGTGACGACGAGATCGACCGCGTCGGCAACGTCGTCGCCCGGTCGGCCGGCCGCCGGGCCGGCGTGCAACGCGACGCGGTCGGCATGGCCGCCGCGGCCGTCCGGCCGCAGGAGATCGGCCCCGTCGGCCACGAGCTCGATCCGCTTCATGCCGCCGACGAGGCCGCGAAGGGTGGCGTGCAGTGCCGCCCAGCTCAGGGTGAAGTCGGCGTGACCGTCCTGGCTCGTCAAGGCGAGCGGCCCCGCGAGCGCGATGTCGACGGAACTCGGCTCGTAGAGCCAGACCTCGGCCGACAGGCCGGCCAGATGCCCCTCGGCCCGCGCCCCATCGACGACGCCCGCGAAGCTCACGTCGCCACACGACAGGGCGATGCGGAACGGGAATCCCGACACGTCCCGGCCGGGGCAGGACCATTGGCGGCCGTGCGCCGCCTCAGCCGCGATCCAGCCGTCCATGGCCGAGATCGCCTGCTGGCGCGCCACCTCCCACAGCACCGACCAGCCGAGCAGGAGGATGAGGGCGGACGCGGCCGGCACCATCAACATCGCCCGGGGCCGCCGGCGGCTCTGACGGAGCGTGATGTCACTCATCTGGCTCCCCGCCGAACCGGGGCTGCCCAGAGGGCGCGAACCGTCCTATGGAAGGCCGAGGCGGCATCGCTGCCGAGGATGGAGCCGAGCCCCGATGCCGGACGCGGCCGACGACCTGTGGATCTTCGCCTATGGGTCGCTGATGTGGCGACCGGATTTTGCCTTCGAGGAGCGGCTGCGGGCGCGGCTGTTCGGTTTCCATCGTGCCCTCTGCATCTACTCGCATCACTACCGCGGCACGCCCGACCAGCCGGGGCTCGTGCTGGGGCTCGACCGCGGCGGATCGTGCGTCGGCCTCTGCTTTCGTATCGCAGCCTCGGCGCGGGCCGCAACCCTGGAGGCCGTCCGGCGCCGCGAGTTGATCACGGGCGTCTATGCGGAGATTGCGGCGCCCGTGCGCCTCGCCGACGGCCGCAGACGGTCGGCCGTGACCTATGTGGCGAGCCGATCCCACCCCCAATATGCGGGCGTGCTGGGGCTCGAGGCGCTGACGCGGCTCGTGGCCCAGGGCCGCGGCCTGTCGGGCGCCAACCTCGACTATGTGCGCAACACCCACGAGCACCTTATCGACCTCGGCATCGAGGACGACAGGCTCGCGGGTGTGTTGCGGCGGCTCGACGGCGAACTCCCGTCGTCAGCTGAGCCGCTCGACCGCCATGGCGGTGGCTTCTCCGCCACCGAGGCAGAGAGCCGCCATGCCGCGCCGGAGGCCCCGACGCTCGAGGGCCGCAAGTAGCGTCACCAGGATGCGGGCTCCCGAGGCTCCGATGGGGTGGCCCAGCGCGCAGGCGCCGCCATGCACGTTGACCTTGTCGTGCGGCAGGTCGAGCGCCCGCATGGCGACCAGCGCCACGACCGCGAAGGCCTCGTTGATCTCGAACAGATCCACGGCAGCGAGCGACCAACCGGTGCGCTCGGCGAGACGCCGCAGCGCGCCGACCGGCGCCGTGGGAAACAGGGACGGCTCATGCGCGAAGGTGCTGTGGCCCGCGACCAGCGCCAGCGGCCGCAGATTGCGCCGCTCGGCCTCGGACCGGCGCATCAGCACCAGCGCGGCGGCACCGTCCGAAATCGATGAACTGTTGGCCGCCGTCACGGTGCCGCCGTCGCGGAAAGCGGGCTTCAGGGTGGGGATCCTGTCGAGGTCGGCCTTGCCGGGCTGCTCGTCCTCCGCCACGCCCCGCTCGGTCCGGCCGCTCGTGACCGTCATGGGCACGATCTCGGCCGCGAAGCTCCCGTCCGCGATGGCGGCACGCGCCCGTCGCAACGACGCGACCGCATAGTCGTCCTGCTGGACGCGCGTGACATCGTGGTGGCGGGCGCAATCCTCCGCGAAGGTGCCCATCAGGCGGCCCCGGTCGTAGGCGTCCTCGAGCCCGTCGAGGAACATGTGGTCGAGGGTGCGACCGTGACCCATGCGGTATCCGGCCCGCGCGCGGTCGAGCAGGTAGGGGGCGTTGCTCATGCTCTCCATCCCGCCCGCCACGGCGATGTCGGCGCTGCCGGCCAGGATCAGGTCGTGGGCCAACATCGCGGCCTTCATGCCCGAACCGCACATCTTGTTGACCGTGGTGGCGCCGGTCCCCAGCGGCAGCCCGGCGCCGAGCGCCGCCTGGCGGGCAGGCGCCTGGCCGAGCCCGGCCGGCAACACGCAGCCCATAACGACTTCGTCGACGGCGTCGGGCGACACGCCCGCACGTTGCACCGCCGACCGGATCGCGGCGGCGCCGAGTTCGGGCGCCACTGCCGGCGCGAGGGCACCCTGGAACGCGCCCATGGGGGTGCGGGCGGCGCCGACAATGACGATGGGATCGCGTTCGGCCATGGGTGATCTCCTCGAGCGGCCCCTTCAGCGCGGGGCCATGCGCAGCGCGCCGTCGAGCCGGATGGTCTCGCCGTTGAGCATGGTGTTGGCGATGATGTGGCGCACCAGCGCCGCATATTCGTCCGGACGTCCGAGGCGCGGCGGGAACGGCACGCCGGCCCCGAGCGCCTCCCGGACGGATTGCGGCATGGCGGCCAGCATGGGCGTCTCGAAGATGCCTGGGGCGATGCAAACCACCCGGATGCCGTGCCGCGCGAGTTCCCGCGCGGCCGGCAGCGTCAGGGCCGCGACCCCGCCCTTCGAGGCCGCATAGGCAGCCTGCCCGATCTGCCCGTCGAAGGCCGCGACCGAGGCCGTGTTGACGATCACGCCGCGCTCACCCTCGGCATCGGGTTCCCCGCGCGCCATGACCTCGGCCGCGAGCCGCATCATGTTGAAAGTACCGACGAGGTTGATCGAGACCGTGCGGGCGAAGCTCTCGAGGTCATGCGGGCCGTCGCGGCCGAGGATCTTCTCGGCCGGCGCCACGCCGGCGCAGTTCACGAGGCCGTCGAGCCGACCGAAACCGTCGTGGGCCGTCCGCACGGCCGCGGCCCCGTCGACCTCGCTGGTGACGTCGGCTGCGACGAAGCGGGCCCGCGCTCCGAGCCCGGACGCCAGCGCGGCCCCGGCGTCCTGGGCGCGGTCGGCCAGGACCACGCTCGCGCCCTCGGCGACCAGCATGCGGGCCGTGGCGGCGCCCAACCCCGACGCCGCGCCCGTGACCAGGAACACGCGGTCCGCGATCCGCATGGCGGCACCCTCCCCCCGGCACCGCTATCGGGCGCCGACCTCGTGCAGAAAGCACAAATCGAGGATCGGCTCCAGGAGCAGGTTCGAGCGGTTCCGTTCCGAGCCCGCCGTCACCTTACGGGCTTGCGCAACCAGATCCGAGAGTGGAGGGCCGTGGCAGGGTCGCCCGATGAGCTGCCGCGCCGGAAGCTCGGGTTCCATCGTAAACAAGGTGTACTCGATTTGCGACGCTTTTTAGCGCGGTTGTTATTGGAATCTTACTAACCATCTCGTGGATCAATTCAGAATTTATTCAACAATGCCGGCTCATAACGGTACTAGGAAAATCGAACCAAGGTGCAGCGGCTTGCGACTCCAAGATTTTGAAAGCCCGATCAAGGGCCGCACTGGAGGCCACGCGCAGTTCGGCCGCATCGTCTCGGTCACCGGATCCAAGGCGGGTATCGGCGTCATGCCGGTCGGCGACCGTCCCGCTTCGGCCGTCGCGACCGTGGGCCGATTCGTCGGGCTGCGGGCCGGCCGCTCGTTCATCGTCGCCATGGTGACGGCGGCCTCGGCGGAACTGCCGGCCGCAGCACGGCCCCAGGATTTCGAGGCCTCCGTCCTGGTCGACCTCATGGGCGAGATCCGCCTCGGTGCGGATGGCCTGAGCCGCTTCAAGCGTGGCGTGTCGCAATATCCGGCCATCGGCGACGCCGCGGTGCTGCTCGACGCCGACGATCTTCGCCTGATCTACGCCACAGAAGCCGACCACCTGACCGCCATCGGAACGCTTCATCAGGACGAGGCCCTGCCGGCCTGCATCGACGTCGATGGCCTCATCGGCAAACATTTCGCCGTGCTGGGCACCACCGGCGTCGGCAAGTCGAGCGGCATGGCCGTAATCCTCGGCGAGATCATGGCGGCACGGCCCAACGTCCGCATCTTCCTGCTCGACGGGCACAACGAATACGGACGTTGTTTCGGCGACGAGGCCAACATCGTCAATTCGCGCAATCTCAAGCTGCCCTTCTGGCTCTTCAATTTCGAGGAACTGGCCGACGTCGTCTATGGCGGGCGGGCGGGCGTCGCCGAGGAACTCGAGATCCTGGCCGAAGTCATTCCGATCGCCAAGAGCATGTACACCCAATACAAGACCGGGGATCGTGCGCTGCGGCGCCGGGGCGACTCGCGGGCTTCCGGCTTCACGGTCGACACGCCGGTCCCCTACGTGGTCCAGGACCTCGTCTCGCTGATCGACGAACGCATGGGCCGGCTCGAAAACCGGGCCGCGCGCATGCACTACCATCGACTGATGACCCGGATCGAGACGATCCGCAACGACCCGCACTATGGCTTCATGTTCGAGAACGCCAATGTCGGCGGTGACACGATGGCCGACCTGCTCCGCAACCTGTTCAGGCTCGACCCCGGAGGCAAGCCGATCAGCGTGGCGCAACTGGCCGGACTGCCGCCCGAGACCGTCGATGCCGTGGTCTGCGTATTGTGCCGGCTGGCCTTCGACTTCGGCCTGTGGAGCGACGGCGCGGTTCCATTGCTGTTCGTCTGCGAGGAAGCACACCGCTACGCGTCGGCCGATCCCACGGCAGGGTTCAACCCGACCCGCCGCGCCCTCAGCCGCATCGCCCGCGAGGGCCGGAAATACGGCGTGTTCCTGGGCCTCGTCACCCAGCGGCCGGCCGAACTCGACCCCACCATCATCGCCCAATGCGGCACGCTCTTCGCTATGCGCATGGCCAATGACCGCGACCAGGCTTTGCTGCGCTCGGCCGTGTCGGATGCCGCCGCCAACCTGCTGTCCTTCGTGCCGACGCTGGCGACGGGCGAAGCCGTGGCGTTCGGCGAGGGTGTCTCGGTTCCGGTCCGCCTGACGTTCCATCAAATGGCCGAGGACCGGCTGCCGCGCAACGAGGCATCCCATGCCCTCGGACAGGCGACAGCAGACCCTCGAGATCCGGACTTCGTGAGAAGCGTCGTCGAGCGCTGGCGTGGTGCCCACTTGAGCGGGAAGCCGCGTTCCGACGAGGGCGAGCCGGACGTCGACGCTGCGGACGTCCGTCTTCTGAAGAGTCGCCTCGAGGCAAGCCTGGCCCGAACCCCGCTGTCCTCGGCCAGTTGAACCGGCCGATCGCACCGTCTCAGGAAAAGGGATCGATCCCACCATGGTCGAAAGGTCGGCGACGATGATTGCGGAGGCGCCGGATGTCGCCGTTGCCCGGAGCCTCGGCGATGGCCGGTACGC
>JAABUU010003028.1_pt1 | contig 22237 bp, 22 predicted proteins | sample 5559301 | NCBI WGS metagenome assembly JAABUU01 (sample SAMN10711884, study PRJNA513360) | rock metagenome | isolation source: Antarctica rocks | place: Antarctica: Victoria Land, Richard Nunatak white | reverse complement strand
GTTCATCATCCTGGGCAGCCGTCAACTCGAGCTCGCCGGTCGCCTGAACGGCCGGCAATGACCCTTCCGGTGGAGCCCGGCCCGCCGCTGCTGCGTGCTCGCGGTCCCGCGCTGCGTGCTGGCGGTCCCGGCACTGCGGCACCACGGCGGCGGCCGTCAGGACCAGCCAGGGGCGCCGGGCCGCGGTCCAGCGGTAGTCGTGGGGGCAGCATCAGGTGCTGCGGGCGGCCCTGCTCATGGGCGGCTGCCCAGACCCGGCCCGGGACCCGGTGGTGACAGCCACCGCCCGGACGGCACCGCAGCCGAGCACCCGGGTGTGGGAAGCGCCCGCACGGTTGGCGGTCACCGTCGTGCTGACCGGTATAGCCGCTGGCGCCGGCGGCGCCGCCCTGACCCTGGTGCTGCATCTGGTCCAGCACCTGGCCTACGGCTACACCGGTGACACGTTCCTCACCGACGTGCAGCACGCCTCCGGCGCGCGCCGGGTGCTGGCCGTGACCGCCGGCGGCGCGCTCGCCGGCTCCGGCTGGTGGGCGCTGCGCCGGTTCACTCCGGCGAACACCTCAGTCACTACCGCCCTCGACCAACCCGCCCGGGGCCTGCCGGTGCCGGCCACCACCGCCGACGCCTTGCTCCAGATCGTCGCCGTCGGCGCCGGCGCGTCGCTCGGACGCGAAGCAGCCCCCCGACAGCTAGGTGCCACGACCGCCGGGTGGCTGGCCCGCCGCGCGGGGCTGGACCTCGACCAGCAGCGAACCCTGCTGGCCTGCGGCGCCGGCGCAGGACTCGCCGCCGTCTACAACGTCCCACTCGGCGGCGCGGTGTTCACCCTGGAGGTCCTGCTCGTCTCGACAGCCCTGCGACACGTCATCCCCGCCGTGCTCACCGCGGCGATCGCGACAGCTGTCGCCTGGCCAGTCGTGACCGACCAGCCCACCTACCTCGTCCCCGCCTATCACCAGAACGCAGCCATCACGGTGTGGTCAGTCCTGCTCGGGCCGGTCGCCGGACTCGTCGGGCTGGGTTTTGCCCGCCTGACGTTGACCACCCGCCCCCCGACCGGCTGGCGGCTAGTCGTAGCCGTCACCGTCGGGTTCGCCATCGTCGGCGTCGCTGCCGTGCCCTACCCGCAGCTGCTGGGAAACGGCAAGGGACCAGCACAGCTCGCGTTCGCCGGAGCGCTAAGCGTGCCCACGGCCGCGGCCCTGCTTGTCCTCAAGCCGCTCGCCACCGCCGCCTGCCTGCGCAGCGGCGCCGCAGGCGGGCTGCTTACCCCGGCCCTGGCCACCGGCGCCCTGCTCGGCGCGCTCACCGGCCGCACATGGGCCCTGCTGTGGCCCGGCAGTCCCACCGCAGCATTCGCCGTCGTCGGCGCCGCCGCCGTCCTCGCCGCCGCCCAGCGCGCCCCCTGGCAGCGATCGTGCTGACCATCGAGTTCACCCACACCGGCAGCGCGCTGCTGGTACCGACGATGCTCGCCGTCGGCGGCGCAGCCCTCACCGCGCACCTGCTCCCCCGCCGGGAACCCCGGTAGGCGTCCCGGATGCCGGCGGCGCGCCGGGTCGGCGCCCCGCCCGGGGCTTTCGATCGGGCGGAGCGCGGACGTGCCCCAGATTCGTGCCCCACCCGCCGGGTCTGCTGCACCTGCTCGCGTTGCGGGAGAAGCTGCGGGTGTAGCGCGTCGGGGACTGCCTCGTTTAGCCGGCGCGGGAGCAGGCTGCCTGGCTCTGATACGGCTCTGAGATCCCCTGCCGATAGTGGGGTCCCATGGCAGCTGTCAGGCGGGAATCGGTCGGGCGCGGAGCCGTCCACGTCGCACCCGCAGACGACGGTGTCGAGGGCAACGCACGGCTCACGTCCGCCAACGCGACGCTGCTCACGGTCCTGCTTGCCGGCGAAGGGCTGACTATCCTGCAGATCCGGCAGCTGATCACCATTCATATCTTCCTCGGGCTTCTGTTGCTGGCACCCGTCGCGCTGAAAATGGCAACGACCAGCTACCGGTTCGCCCGCTACTACCTCGGTGAGTCGGCGTACGTCGACCGCGGTCCGCCTCAGCTGCTGTTCCGCGTCCTCGGGCCGGTCCTGGTGGGGGCGACGGTGGCCATGCTGGCAGGCGGGGTCGCGTTGCTGACCCGCACGCCGAGGAACGCGAGGCTGCTCCTGGCCGCGCACAAGGCGAGCTTCATCGTCTGGCTGGCGCTGATGGCAGTGCACTTTGTCGGTCACATCGGCGAGAGTCTGCGCTTGACGGTGCAGGACTGGCGCCCACGCCGGTCGGCGCCCGAGCTGCGGGACGAGCAGCCCGCCGCGGGGTGCTGGCCCTGACCCTGCTGGTCGGTGTCGGCATTGCGGCAGCGCTCACACCGTCGAACAGCTGGAGCAACCGGCCGCAGCAACAGCAGCACGAGCAGCGCTGAGCCCAGCGAGGCCACACTCGGCCGTTGGGCGCCTGGGACGGGCGAGGCAACGGGCGAGAGGATGACGATGTCGGCCAGAGCCGGGGACGCAGCCGGCGTTTCTGGCCTGGAACGCCGCCGGCGGGGCGGGGGTCAGGGATGGAGCGGGTTCGCGAAGTTCAGGTTCAGCAGCACCCGGGGGTCGGCGATCGGGACCTCGAAGACCGGGAGCGGGCCGTCGGGGTCGATTGTCGTCGTCCCGCCGGTGGCGAGGAACGTCGACATCTGCTGCTGCGCGAGCAGGTTGCCGGGCACGAACGTCGGGTTGAGCAGGAAGCCGTGCGGGTTGCTGCCCGCGTTGACCGTCTTGTCGTTGCGGTAGAAGCTCTCGCGGCCGAATAGGCCGCCGGCCGCCAGCTCGGTGTATGTCGTGGGGTTCGGCACCGTCTGGTCGCCGAAGCCGTTCTGGAACAGCACCCGCTTGACCGGGCTGCCTGCTGGCGGTGACAGGCGCAGCAGCGGCGCGAACGTCTCGGGGCTGCCCGAGCGGTTGAGCCACGTCTCGTCGGCGATCGCCGCCTGGATGGCCAGGGCGCCGGGTGCGGGGGCGGTGACGGGCGGGTCGCCGCGCAGCGGCATCGACTCGGTGAAGCCGTCGTAGCCGCGGTTCAGCAGCGGCGGCTGACGCAGGGCGAGGTCCTGGGTGACCAGCGGCCGGAAGGCGGGGGAGAGCCGGGCGATCTCACTGATCGGCCCGCCGGAGACGTTGGGCGCCACGACGGGCACCTTCGGGTCGGTTCCGCCGAGCATCACGCCGTAGATGCCGCCGAAGCTCTGCCCGTAGTAGCTGACCGCGGTGGGGCGCAGGTGCGTCCTGGCGCCACCGGTCACGGGAATGGTGACGCCACGGCCGACGTAGCGGACGAGGGTCATGATGTCGGCGACAGTCTGGCGCAGGCCGTCGCGGTTGCCGATCGCCGCATCGGGGGCCGGCTGGATCGGGGTGGAGACGCCCTCGGTCGAGGTGATCGTCCCGTCGTGGTTCTGGTCGAACCCGCGGGCGTAGGCCGGGAACGTCGTGGTGGTCCCGCCGCTGGTCACGCTCCACGTGCTCCGCGGGCCGTACCCGTGGCCGACCACGTCCGTCGCGATCGTTGCGAGGCCCTTGCTGGCGTTGAGGTCCGCGGCAAGGAACAGGTCGGCGTCCGTGCGGGTGAAGCCGTGGCCGAAGACGGCGACCGGCCATCCGCCCCGCGGTGCGGTGCCCGCCGGGACGATGAGCACGAACGGCAGCCTGGGCCGGCCGGTGACCGCCGGGCCGGGGCCCCGGGTCGGCGTCTGCGGGATGGCGATGCTGGGGTCGAGCCACGAGGGCGCGAGGTAGGAGCCGAAGACGTAGGAGCCGGCCGCAAGCGGTGAGGTGTTGAGCACCTTCGAGGTCTGCGTCTTCCCGGACCCGAGGTCAGCGGTGTAGCTGAGGGTCGCCCCGGCAGCGGGGAAGACGTGCTCGATGCGCAGCCCCTGCGCGGTACCGCTAATGCCGGCGGCGCGGAACGCCGACCCGTCGTCGAGCTGGCGTCGCATCGCCAGCAGGCCGGTGGTCGCGCTCTCGGTGGTGAAGCGGGTGACGCTGGTTGGCAGACCGCTGCCACGCGAGCCGTGGACGACGATCCGGTAGGTGGTGCCGGGCGTGAGCTGCGCGGCGGGATGCGCATAGACGGTGTGGGTCGTCGCGTCGTAGACGACCCGGTCGATGCCGGTGCCGCTGCCCCCGGCGTCGTCCGCGTCATTGTCCCCGTCATGGTCCCGGCCGCCGACCACTGTCGTCGCCCTCGCGACGGCGGCGGGGTCGACCGCCCGGTCGAACCGGAGCGCGAGCCGGGGGTCGAGGTCGAAGCCGTCGAGCTGGTCAATCAGCCGCAGCTCGTTGCACGTGGTCGGGCTGGTGGAGCAGCCGGTCACCGGCAGCGCGACGCGGCGACCGGTGAGCTGCGAGCGGTCGGGCACAGTGACCCGGTCGGACGGGAAGGCGGAAAGCACCCGGGCGGTCGGCCGCGCGGTCGAGGCACCGGCGGCTGTCGCGCCGCCGACCAGGCTCAGCCCGGCGACGGCGGTGGTGCTGACGACGGTCCCGATCGCGAGGGCGGCACGTCGCCGCGTCCGTCCGGTTGCTGCACGCATGCTGGCTCCCTCGGGCCGGCGGAACGACCGTCCGTCGGGCTCGATGCAACCTACGTCACACCGATGTTCGTGCCTCTCCCCGTGACTTGTCGGTGTGACGACCGCGGGGTGAGAGAAACGGGGCGTGACGACGACCCTCGGCGCTAGCACGGTGGCGCCCTGATGCGCACCCAGGTCGCCGTCTTCGGGGCCGGCCCTGCTGGGCTGCTGCTCTCGCACCTGCTGCACCTGGAGGCCATCGAGTCGGTGGTGCTCGAGGCCCGCAGCCGTGAGCACGTCGAGCAGCGGGTGCGCGCCAGCGGGTGGCTGGTGTTCCACCTATTCGGTGTGCTGGCCCAGTTCGAGCGGGAGATCATCCGAGACCCGCCGATGGCAGGGCTGTCCGCGGCTAGGGCCCGGGGCTGCAACGGCGGCCGGCCTTCGAAGCTGAGTCCGGGCCAGGTGCGGCACACCCCGGCCTGGATTCCGCTCGACGATCAGCTCCCGCTCGAGCTGGGCCGGGCTGGCGAACCGGTGAACACCAGTCGCCCGGACGAGGTGATGTCGACGCTCTGGCGTGGCTTCGTGCTCTCCACCAACCGGTGACGGGTCAGATGCCTGCCGGGGGCCGCCGGTCGACTGGTGTGCGGACCCACGCTCTGTTCGTGTCGGTAGGGGAATGGCCGCCGCGGTGCCGGGACAGGTTTCGGGTTCTGGGTTCCACAGCCGCCGCGTGCTGGTTATGGCTGGGTGGTGCAGCCGCTGCCGGTGCTGACCGGAGATGAGGCGGCGCGTGCGGTACTCAGGTCGTGGATCAGGCGGGTGGTGGTGAGGGCGAAGCCGGTCTGGGGGTTTCGGACGCTGTAGGCGTCGACGATGCCGCGGACCCGGCCGGTGGTGTCGACCAGCGGCCCGCCGCTGTTGCCGGGTCGCACGATGATGTGCAGCACGTACACCTCCCGCGGCAGCACCGGCATGCCACCGGCCGCGGGTTGCAGGGCAGGCTCGCGTAGTTCGACGACGGCGGGACTGGCAGCCAGCGGACCGCCGCCGGGGTAGCCCAGCGCGACCAGCGGCGTGCCGGACGCCGCCGGTTGGGCTGTCACGCTCAGGCCGGTGGCGGTCAGGCCGGGTACGGACAACACGGCGAGATCCCCGCCCTGGTCGTACAGCACCGGCGTCGCCGGATGTGTACCGCTGGCGTCAATGACCGTGACGGTTGGGCTGCCGGCGACGACGTGGGCGTTGGTGACCACCAGCCCGCGGGTGACCGCGAAACCCGAACCGGCGCTGTCCCGGCCGCAGCCCTGGGCATGGACCGCGACCGTGCCCCGGCTGGCCAGCGTCACCGCGGCGGCGAGCCGGGTGTGGGAGGGGAGCGGGGCGCCCGCGGGGATCAAACCGAGCAGACCCGCGGGCAGAGCCGGCAGCCCGAGGCGCGCCGAAGCGCCGGCGAGGCGACCCACGGGGGTGGGTAACGCGCGGTCCAGCGCGCCGATGACCTGGCTGTCGCCTATCGGGGCAGCCACCACGGGTGGCGCGAGGACGGTCAGCAGGCTGGCCAGCAGCCAGCAGCCGGTGAGCACCACCGCGGCCCGCAGCACAGCGCCGCTGGCGGCGTCCAGCCGGCCCAGTCCCGCTGCGCGGAGCCCGGCGGCGACCGGCTGCCCGAGCCGCCGGCCGACCCGGCGTCCGATCAAGACCGCAAGTAAAACCACGAGCACGTACCCGCCGAGGTGCACCAACGGGCTGGACCCGGCACCCAGGCGTGTCGCAACCGTCAGGCCGACGGCGAGGGCGACGAGCAGCCCGGCGAGCCCGAACGCGGGCACGACAGCCCCCCGCCGCGCGCCGGTCCGGGCCGCCAGCCCGGCCAGTCCCAGCAGCACCAGGTCGACGACCAGCCCACCGGGCAGGCCCGCCCTGACCGGGTTCACCCGCCGCCGGCCAGTGGGTCTGCCCCCGGCCCGGGCGGTTTCTTCCGACCCGCCGCAGGCCCGACCCGCCTATGCCGGTGCCCCGACTCACCCCGGCCGCCTGCTGCTCGTGGACCGGCACCCGGACCAGCCCCGGCACCGGCGCCGGCCCCCGGTCCAGATGCCGGCCCCACGGCGCCTCCGGTGCCGGGTCGGGTGGCTGCAGCCGGACCGGAAGCCGAACCGGTAGGGCTGTAGGGCGCGCTGCCGCCGCCGGTCGTGCTGGGGGTACCGGTCGGTGAGGAGCGCAAGGCGCTGGTGACCGACAACCACACCTGGCGCCCCACGGCGGCCGGGCCGGCCGCGCTACCGCCGGCGACCAGACCGGCGAGCAGCGCCCCAGCAACCAGTGCCCCAGCAACCAGCACCGGGACGGCGACCCGGGAACGGGCTCGGGGTGTGCCTGGTGCCGCTGCCCTGGCGGCGCCAAAGGGGGTGGTGCCAAAGGGGGTGGCGCGGGCGGTCCGGGCGGGGAAGGACCGCGGGCCGGTTGTCCACTGAGCTGGGACGTGCAGCGGCTGGGTGTCCTCGTCTCGAAAGCCCCTTCCACCGCTAGACGGTCCGTAGCCGCCTGTGTCGGCGTCGGGCCGTGGGTGGACCGGCCAGACCGGCGGCCGGGAGCTGTGCCGGTCGGGCTGGCGGCGGGGCAGCCGGGTGCCGCCCCGCCGAACCTGCCGCAGGAAGGGGATGGCCATCTGCGTCGCTCTCAGGAGCCGGTCGCCGGCGCCGGCGTGCTGCTGCTTGCACCCGCCCCGTTGGGCGCCGCCGGCACGGCCGGTGCACCCGGACCTGCGGCGGGGCTGTGCGGGGTGGGGATGTCCACCCGGGTGGCGTCTAGGTCGGTGTGGTCGGCGTCGACCGTGCCGGTGGCGCGGATGGAGGTGCCGACCGTCAAGGCACCGCGGCTGGTGGCCTGCCCGCCGCGGGCGTAGCTGGTAGCGGGGTTGGTGTGCACGGTGCGGGTGAACCCGTCGGGGTCGACGACGGTGAGCGTGTCAGCCCCGACGGCGCTGATCCGCCCGTTGACGTGCGGGGCGCGGATGTCGACGTCGAGCGCGGTCGGGATGCTGGCTGCCGGGTCGCTGGCCCGGACCCGGACATGCTCGCCGACGGCAAGAGCGCTACGCGCCGCGCTCGCCGGGCCTTGGTGCACCGTCGTGGCACTGGACAGGGTGTAGGTGCGGCTGGTGTTGTCAGCCAGCGCAACCGTCAATGTGCTGGCGGTCAGCGCGGTGATCGTGCCGCCTCCCTGGCCTCCCTTGCCTCCCTTGCCACCGTGGTGGCCGCCGCCGCGGCTGTGTCGTGCCCCCCCGCCGCCGCCGACACCCTGAGCACCGGCGCCGCCTGACCTTGGCTTGCCGCCGTGGTGGGCGCCGGGGGTGGCGCTGCTCGAGGAGCCGGCAGTTGGGGTGGGCGCCGGGGTGCTGCTGGCGGCGTAGGCGGCGGTGCCGCCGGCGAGCCCGACGCCGAGGGCGGCGAGCACGAGCACCGAGGACCGCTTGGCTCGGCGAAAGCGACGGGACGGGCCGCTCTGGCTGGTGTTAGGTGAGGTGCTGGCCATGGTGACGGCTCCCTGGGTGAGGGCACCCGACCCTGTGTGGCGGGTGCTTCAGACGCACGTTTGCTCCGGTTGCTGGCATTGGGCTGAGAGCTGTGTACGGACCGGGTAAAGCCCGGCGGCGGTCCGTCTTCCGGTCGCCTTCGGGTCGGCTCGGGGACGGTCGGTTGGGCTAGGGTCGCCGCTCATGTGGCTGGTAGCGATCGCCGGCGGGGTGCTGGCGGTCGTCACCGGGCTGCTGCCGCTGACCGGCACCGACAGTGTGGTGTCGGTGAGCCAGCGGGTTGGGCCGGTGCTGGTGTTTCTGGTCGCGATCACGGTGCTGGCGCAGCTGGCTGATGAGGCGCAGGTGTTCGACGTCGTCGCTGACCGCACCGCCCGGCTCGCCGGCGGGTCGGTGCGCCGGCTGTTCGTCCTGGTGGTGGTGCTGGGCTGGGCGGTGACGGTGGTGCTGAGCCTGGACACCACAGCGGTGCTGCTGACCCCGGTGGTGCTGGCCCTCGCCGGCCGGCTGGGTCTGGCTCCGGCGCCGTTCGCCTACGCGGCGGTGTGGCTGGCCAACACCGGGTCGCTGCTGCTGCCGGTGTCGAATTTGACCAACCTGCTGGCGGTGGGCCGCCTGGGCCTGTCCGCTACGGCCTACGCCGAACGGATGGCCGCCCCCGGACTGGTTGCCCTGGTCGCCAGCCTGGCGGTGCTGGGGGTGTGGTTCCGCCGGGACCTGACCGGCGGCTACCGGCTGCCCGAGCCGGTGATCCCCGCCGACCGGACCCTTTTTCGGGTGGCCGCCGCGGCCTGCCTGGCGGTCGGCCCGGGTTTCGTGGCCGGTCTGCCGGTCCAGGACGTCGCTCTGGCCGCTGCCCTGCCGCTGGTCGTCGCGTTCGCGGTTCGTCGCCGTAAGGCGCTGCGGTTCGCTCTGGTTCCGTGGCGGCTGGTGCTGCTGGTGGGGGGCTTGTTCTGTGCGGTGACCGGGCTGCTGCGGCTGCCGGTTGTCGCTGGCGTGCTGCACACCGCGGTCGGCAGCGGAACCGGGATCGCCGGGACGTTGCGTACCGCCGGGGTCGCCGCGGCGGCGAGCAACGCGCTGAACAACCTGCCCGCCTACCTCGCGTTGGACGGCACGGTCCCCGCCGGGCATCGTCGGCAGCTGCTGGCGGTGCTGCTTTGCACCAACCTGGGGCCGCTGGTGCTGCTGTTCGGGTCGCTGGCGACGCTGCTGTGGCGGGAGTGCTGCGCCGCCCGTGGGGTGCAGGTCTCGCCTGGGCAGTTCGCCCGCCTGGGCCTGGTCGGCGTCCCGGTCGTGCTGGCTGCCAGCGCCCTGGCCCTGGTCGCGGCCGACAACCTGATCGGCTGACCGGCGCCCTTGACCGTCGCCGCTGACCGGGCTTGCCAGAGTGTGCTCGGGCGTTGGTTTCTCAGCTGGTTGCCAGGACCGGGCAGCACACTGGCCCAGCGGAGCAGCTGTAAGGACGGCGAACATGACGGTGGTGACCGGGCCGGCGCGGACGGGATCGGGCGAGCGGGGACCGGCACGGATCCTGGTCGTCGATGACGAGGTGTTCCTCTCGGACATGGTCGCCATGGCGCTGCGCCCCGCCGGGTACCGGGTGGCGCAGGCCAGCTCGGGCCGTCAGGCTCTCGAGCTCGCCGCCGGGTTCGCCCCCGACTTGGCTCGACGTCATGCTTCCCGACCTCGACGGGCTCGAGGTGTGCCGCCGGCTGCGGGCCACCGGTGATGACACGCCGGTGCTGTTCCTGACCGCCCGGGACAGCACTCAGGACACCCTGACCGGTCTGGAAGCCGGCGGGGATGACTACCTGACCAAACCGTTCAGCCTCGCCGTGCTCGTCGCCCGCATCCGGGCTGTGCTGCGCCGCACCCCGGCGCTACGCGAACGCCAGGGCTCCCGGATGGCCTACGCCGACCTGACCCTGGACGTTGACACCCGCAGGGTGTGGCGCGGCCAGCTCGAAGTGGAGCTGACCGCCACCGAGTTCGAGCTGCTCGCCTACCTGTTGGCCAACACGGGGCGGGTACTGACCCGGACCCAGCTGCTCGACGCCGTCTGGCCGGTCGAGTTCGAAGGCACCGTGAACGTGGTCGAGACTTACATCTCCTACCTGCGCCGCAAGCTCGACCCGCACGGCCCGCCGCTGATCCAGACCGTCCGCGGAGTCGGCTACTCGCTGCGTATCCGCCGCACACCGAGACCGAACGGCCCGGTGCCTGGCCCCCCATCGCCGGGCCCCCCATCGCCGGGCCCCCCATCGCCAGACCCTGCGTCGCCGGCCCGATGACCGGAGCTACGGCGGCGCCACCCGCCAAAGCGACGGGCCCCACCACCGGGCGCCGCCGGCTGGCCCGCCGCAGGGGAGGTCGGCAGGGGTGGGGCCAGCGGGTGTCGCTTCGCCGGCGGCTGGTCGCCGGCATGCTGGTACTGGTCACCCTCGGACTGACCGCCGCCGCCGTTGCCACCTACCTGGCGCTGCGGGTGTTCCTGCTGAACCGGGTCGACACCGAGCTCGCCACCACGCTGCGCGCCGCGCAGAGCACCCTGCAAGCCGCCGGCGGCTCCGACACCACAGACAACGCCCCGCTGGCGGCAAGCCTGCGCACGCTGCTGCCTCCGGGCACTGTGCTGCAGCTTCGTGACCCCGACGGAACGACGCTGCAGGTCGCTGCCGCCGGCCACCGGGCCACCGGCCCGGCGGCAGCCCCGCCGCTGCCCGCCGCGCTGCCAGGAGCACCAGCGCCGACCGGCGGCCCGCCGGCCGGCCGGCCGGCAGCGCCGCACGGCAAGAAGGCGCACCCGGTCGCAGCCACCCGGACCCTGACCGGCGCCGACTACCGGCTCTCGGTGCTGGTCCTGCCCGGCGGGCAGCTGCTGGTCGCGGCAGCCCCGCTCGCCGACCTCTCCGCCACCCTCAACGGGCTGCTGGCCGTCGAAGCGCTGGTCGAGCTCGCCGTCCTGGTCCTGCTCAGCGCCGGCGCCCTGGCAGTTGTCCGCCGCGCCCTGCGCCCGTTGGGGCTGATCGCCGCAACTGCAGCGGCGATCGCCGCCGGGGACCGCAGCCGCCGGGTGCCGCTAACGGCGTCGGACACCGAGGTGGGCCGGGTAGCGGGGGCGCTGAACCGGATGCTGACCGAAAACGAGGCGGCGTTCGCCGCCCGCGAGGGGTCCGAAGCACGCCTGCGGCGGTTCGTCGCCAACGCCAGCCACGAGCTGCGTACCCCGCTTGCCTCCGTCCGGGGCTACACCGAGCTGCTACAAACCGGCGACGCCGCCACCCCCGCCGACCGCACCCTGACACTGACCCGGATCGAGGCCGAAGCGATCCGGATGAGCGGCCTGGTCGAAGACCTGCTGCTGCTCGCCCGCCTCGACCAAGGCCGCCGGCTGCGCCGCGACCCCGTCGACCTCGCAGCGCTGGCCACCGACGCCGTCACCGACCTACGTGCCGCTGACCCCACCCGCCCCGTCGCACTGCACGCCGACACGCAGGTCATCGTCGCCGGCGACGCCGACCGGCTGCGCCAAGTCCTGGCCAACCTGCTCACCAACGCCCGGCAGCACACCCCGCCCGGCACGCCGGTCCAGGTCAGCGTGCACAGCCTCGGTCCAACTGCCGTGCTGGAAGTCACCGACGACGGCCCCGGACTCACACCCAGCCAGGCGGCGCAGGTGTTCGAGCGGTTCTACCGCGCCGACCCGTCCCGCACCCGAACCAGCGACGGAACCCTTGGAGCCGGGCTCGGTCTGGCCATCGTGGCAGCCATCACCCACGGGCACGGCGGCCACGCCTCAGCCACCACCAGGCCCGGCACCGGCGCCAACTTCCGCGTCGAGCTCCCCGCCGCCCTGCCGGCGACTTGCCGGCAGCCGCCTAACAGCTCGACACCAGCAGACGCAAACCAGCGCATCGACGCAGCGCTAGCCTCACCGCTCCTGCCAACGGGTGACCTCGACCAGTGGCCGTCGTCGGGCCGCAGGTAGGTCATCCGCACAGCCGGCAGGCCCTTGTCGAACACCACGTCCTGCCACTGCCCCTCACCTGGTGCGGGGGTGGTGACGAATGGAGTTAGCGGTGCAGGCGCCGGGCGGTGCGGCACCAACGGTGCCGCCCCGTCGGTGGGGCTTGTGCCCGGCGACCGTGGGGATGCCACCGGCGAGCACCCCACCGGTCTTGGGAGTATTCAAGGCGTACTGGGTCTGCTCCAGGCGGGTCACCGCCCAGTTCAGGTGATGGTCACGGCCCCACTGGCCAAGCGCTGGGCGACGGTGTCGTTACCCGGCCGAAGCAGAGCCCCGCCAACTGAGTAGCCCACCACCATCAGCACGGCCGGGACCAGCACACCAACCCGGCGCATGAGCAGCCGCCGCCGTCCCGGTGCCGACCCTGCTGGCGCACGCCTGGGGCTAGTCGCCCGGGCGGCTGTTCGTGGTAACTGGCACGGTTCTGCGATCAAGGGGCAGCAGCGGACGCGGTGAAGTAACAGTCAGAGGCTCTGCCAGGCCCATCGCTGGCGTCGGCGGTCTCAACGCCAGCCTTGTCCGGGGGCGTCACCGGTGTATCCCGGCGTGACGGGTTCAGCCGTCGCTGTGCCTGGCTGCTCGCCCCCCAGCTGTCCTGCGGCGGGGGCCATGCTGACAGCCGGGGCACTGGGCCCGGGACCGCGGCCAGCGGCATAGGCACTGCCGACACCGGGGCCAGCAACCAAGACGGGAGTGGTCGGGAGGGGCGCTAGTCGCCGTCGCACAACCTAGGAAGTGGGACAGCCCGCCGCTCATTCGCTGAGGGTCACCCGGGGAGCGGCGCGTCGCGTCCCACAGGTAGTTGCCACAACCCAGGTCCATCCTCAATGGCTTGCGGGACGGCTTCGGGGCAGCAGTTTGGGATGGGTCCCTCACCGCGGCAGCCTCGGTATGCAGACCGACGTCTCGCCGTCCACGCAGAGCCGCGGCATAGCGGTGGCGGCGTGAGCCGGCCACCGAGGGTGCGCGATCCCGCCGCCTGGCTGCTCAAGCGGCGAGACCTGACCTGCGCCCGCTGGCCGGCTTTCGGGCCAGGCTGAACTGGTGGTACCCGCGCCGCTGGTGTCGACCGTCCCGAACAGCAATCGATGTCCGTGCTGACGGCAGCGTCGACGTCCTCAGCGTCGTCGAACTCGGCTCAGTCAGTCATCGCGCTCGCGCAGAATCAGCCGTACCCGTCCCGCGGAAGTCCGGTGCGACCCCGCTGGAGAGTCGAGGCTCGCCCCGCGGGTGTACGCCTGCTCCAACTGCCCGCCGATCCTGTCGCGGTCAGCCGGCGACAGCGCCTTGTGCTTCTCACCATCAGCCATGAAGGCACCGTGAGGTGACCTTCAGCCCTGGCGTGACTCTGCTGCGATGTCCTCGTCTGGCTGTGTCAACCCGGTCTGGCCTACCGGGCTTGATCTGGCCCCCGGCGGGGCGTAGCCCGAGTTCACGGGCGATGCCGGAGTACCTGTCTCGGGGGTTGCCGTCGCGCCTGTGACGCGCGACGCGGATTCTTGCCAATGCTGCAGCCGGGAGGATGGCCGGCGGTCGGGACCACTGGCCCGAATGTGACCGATTCCACACCACGCAGGCGTGAGCCAGGCACCAGTTCGGTGTCTGACCTATCTGTACGCGTTGGCAGGCAACTGACAGCCGGTGTCCACCCCGGACGCCGCACACCCAGAAAGGACCAGACGATGGGCCTCGATGACAAGGTCAAGAACAAGGCGCAGGAGGTCGGCGGCAAGGGCAAGGAGAAGGTCGGCGAGGCCACCGACGACAAGGACCTGCAGGCGGAGGGGCAGGCCGACCAGACCAAGGGCAACCTCAAGGACGCCGCCGAGAAGGTCAAGGACGTCTTCAAGTCCTGACCAGTAGCAGCTGTCGTACCGCCCGGGACCTCCGGCGCGATCCCAGGACCGGTGCCGGCGGGGCGGGCGACGGCTTGCAGTCAACCGGAAGCCGTCAGGGAAGGGCTAGCCATGACCCTGATCCTCGCCGCGGTGAGCACGTTGATCGCCGCTGGTGTGGCTGCCCTGTTTCACCAGCTGGTCCTGGCTGCTGTTCTCGGGGGGGCGGCAGTGGTGCTCTTTGTGGTCCTGCTCGCCGCCGTCGTCGGCTTTAGCTTCGCCGGTTACCGCCGGCTCGTACCGGCTCACAGTCGGGGGCGTAGGCGACGATCCGGTAGGCGCCGCTAGCGGCCCCGGCCCGTGGCTGTCGGACGAGACAGCGACCCGAGGCCGGGCCCCCTGGCTTGGTCCCGTGCACGTCGGGCCTGCTCTGAAACGGTGCTGTCCTGGCGGCTTAGACAGCCTCGTATCGAGCCGCACCGGTCCGTGCATACCGCAGGGACCGGGAAGAACGAGCCATAGCGGGGGTTAGGCGGACACCGCCTGCTTAGATCGACGTCATTCGCGAGTGGCTCTCGAACACACCAGAAGGAGACCGGCAGATGAGCAGTGCGAGTAGCAACCCGGCGGCTAGTTCGGTAGGTACGTCGACTGGCGCGCAACCCGCCTCCTCGGGAGGAAGTGGCAACGCCACGGCGTTGGTCACCGAACGCGGCCGAACCTCGCTCGCCGACACAGTTGTCACCAAGATCGCCGGGATCGCGGCGCGTGAGGTGTCCGGAGTCCACAACCTCGGCTCCGGGGGCGCACGTGCCTTCGGTGCCATCCGCGAGCGCATCCCCGGCAGCTCCGGACCCAACATCTCCCAGGGTGTCTCGGTCGAGGTCGGGGAGCGGCAGGCCGCGATCGACCTGGACCTGGTCGTCGAGTACGGCGTCTCGATCGCCGACCTCGCGCAGAGCGTGCGCCACAACGTCATCCGCAGCGTGGAGCGGATGACCGGCCTGCAGGTCACCGAGGTCAACGTCGCTGTCAACGACATCTACATCGCCGGCGACGACGACAGCAGCAGCAGCGACGACTCGTCCGCTCGCTCGCGGGTGCAGTGACCAGCTCTGCCGCCCCTGAGCCGAGCTCCTCGGTCTCCTCGGTCCGGTCCCCCTCGGTCAGGGCAGAGCCAGCCCAGGACCCGGCCGAGCCCGATCCGCAGGCCGTCGCCACAGCCGTCGAGGCGTGCCGGTCGGTAAGCCGGCTCTCCGGGGGCATCGCCGGCGAGGCAGCGACCTACCTGCCGGGCAAGAGGGTGAACGGGGTGCGCGTCCGCCCCGGCGGGGTCGCCGTCAACGTGGTGGCCCACTGGGACTGGCCGGCAGAGCAGGTCGCCACCGAGGTCCGCTCCGCCGTCCGGACGGCGGCTGCTGCTTCGGGGGCGCCGGTTGGGCGCGTCGACGTCACCATCGAGGACGTGGAAGTCCCGGTGCAGCTCCCCGAGCGGCTCGGGCTTGCCGAGCCCGAGCCCGAGCCCGAGCCCGAGCCGGAACAGCCGGCGGATGCCGCGGCAGCCGCACCCGGCGTTACCGTCCCGGCGATACCGCAACCGGTACCCGGGCAGTCGCCTGCTCCGGCGCCCACCAGGCTGCGAACCGCGAGGATGCCGAGGATGCGACGGCGGCAAAGCTGAGCCTGCTGGTCTCAGGGCTGCACCGAGCAGCGCACGTCCTTGCGCCGGTTCGTCGCTGAGCGCCACCCCGACCGCCGGCGGTGACCCGGTGCTGTTCCCCGGGTCTGCCAGCTGACCCCACCGGTTTGGGCGCCGCGGGGCATCCACCCCGAACCCCCCACGTTCGTTCGTCCTGCACCCTTTGGAGCACCGCATGCCTGTTAGCACCGTCGGTCTGTTCGTTGGACTCCTTCTCGGCGTCGCCGCCGCGGCTGGAGGCTTTGCCGCCTTCGTCTACACGATCGTCCTCGCCGTCATCGGGCTGGTCGTCGGCAAGGTTCTCGACGGCCAGCTCGACATAACCCCTTACCTGCCTGGACGCAGCGGTCGCAACCGATGAGTTCCAACGTCACGGTCAACTCCGCCCGCAGCCCTGGTGAGCCGGACTCGCCGGACGCCAGCGGCGGCGGGCGGGACCCTCAAGTCTCTCTCGGTGATCTCAGCATCGCGGACACGGTGGTCGAGAAGGTCGTCAGCCAGGTGATCCGCGAGGTCCCGAAGGCCGCAGGGGTGGGTCGGCGGGTGCTGGGCCGCCCGCTGGGCAGCGTCAAGCCCGACGAGTCCGCGCGGGTCGACGCCGACGTCGACGGCGGGCTGGTGACGCTGGCAGCGTCGATATCGGTGCAGTACCCGCAGCCGATCCGCGAGGTGACCGCGCAGGTCCGCCGGCGGGTCGTCGACCGGGTGCAGGAGATGCTCGCACTGGAGGTGGTCCGTTTCGACATCGACGTCCCGCACCTGTTCTTCCCCGACCAGGTCGGTCCCGTCCCCGGCGGGGTGCGGTGATGCGGGCCGTTAACCGGATCGTGTCGAGTGTGCTGGCGCTCGCGCTGCTCGCGGCCGCCGTCGTCGTCATCGTCGAGATCGTCCTCGCCGCGCTCGGCCACAAGCCGTATTTGGTGCACTGGAACGTCATCCGGGACGCGCTCACCCGCAACACCTGGCGCGATATCGGCACCCAGATCACCGGCGGCGTCCTGGTCCTCGTCGGCCTGCTGCTGCTGATCCTCGGCTTCGGCCGGGGCCGTCCCGACGCGCTGGAACTGGCCGGCAGCACAAGCGGGGCCACCGTGACCATCACCCGCAGGAGTCTGCAGCAAGCCCTGAAGAACGCCGCAGCGTCAACCGAGGGCGTCCAGAAGGCCCGGGTCGCCGTGCGCCGCCGCAAAGTGAAAGTCAAGGTCAGCTCGCCGATGCTTCAAGCAGCCCCGGTACGGCAGGCCGTCGAGGCCAGCACCGGCCGGCTGCTTGACGGGCTCGGCCTCGCCCGACCGCTGCGCGTCAACACCAAAGTCAAGCTGCGCAGCATCGGACCGGGAGCGTGAGGATGTGACCAGCCGGGTCGACCGGGTCAACCGCGTCCTTCTGGTCCTGCTCGGCCTGCTGTGCCTGGCCGGCGGGATCGTCGTCCTGCTCCTGTCCTACCGGGTGTTCGGGACCAGCACAGCCCGTCAGCCGCTGCTGCGCCCGGCCACCCGCGGGTTCGCCGACCGCGACAGCGGATGGTTCTGGGTCGCTGTCGCCATCGGGACGCTCATCATCGCCCTGCTCGCCCTGCGCTGGCTGCTGGCGCAGCTCTCGGTTGCGCGGGTCGGGGCACTGGAGGTGGATCCCGACCACCCGCTCGGGCAGACCAGTGTCTCGACCGGCGGGTTGTCCAAGGCCGTCCAGCAGGAGGTGGAGGCCTACCAGGGAGTTGACCATGCTTCCGCGCACTTCTACGGAGCCTCCCCCCGGCCCCAGCTGCGCCTCGACGTCGCGCTCTTGCCAACAGCCGACCCGGGGATGGTGCGGACCCGGCTGGAGTCCGAAGCGCTGGCCCGCGTCGTGCAGGCGACCGGCCGCAAGGACCTCACGAGCCTGGTCCGCCTGCAGATCGCCGGCCAGCAGCGCCGCACGCCCGCCTGACGCTCTGCCCCTCGCCGCCGTGCTCGTCAGGCGCCCAGCGGTCTGCGATCCGTCCGACCCCCAGCATGTGAGCGATCTGCTTGCCCCTCAGCTCCCGCTCGTCAGAGTCCCGCCGGGCCAGCAGGACGCTGCGGGACGGAGCCGGACGCCAGAAAGGGATGTCGTGCTGGGGCGAGAAAGCTGGCTGGAGGTGGACGACGCCACCTTGGTGGTGCGGGCCCAAGAACGGGACCCGGTCGCGTTCGAGCTGCTGGTCCGCCGCTACCAGCACAGGCTTTACCGGCTGGCGGTGCAGCTGCTGGGAGATCACGGCGAGGCCGAGGACGTGGTGCAGGAGGCGTTCATCTCCGCATGGCGGCAGCTGCCCGGCTTTCGCGGGGAGGCGGCGTTCTTCTCATGGATGTACCGGATCGTCACCAACAAGTGCCTGAATACCAGCCGGAGGCGGCGCCCGACGGTGCCGCTTGAGGAACTCGGGCAGGCGCCCAGCGCCGGGGAGCAAGACTCCCCGGAGCGGGCGGCGGCGGGCAGCGATCTGCGCGTCGCACTGCAGCGGGCGTTGGCCAGCCTGCCCGCCGGGCTGCGGGTGTGCTGGGTGCTGCGCGAGGTCGACGGGCTGAGCTACACGCAGATCGCCGACATTGTCGGGGCGAGCCCGGACGCGGTGCGGGGACGGATCTACCGGGCACGTACCCGGCTGGCGGAGGTGATGCGGCCATGGCAGTAGCAAGCGGTGACCCGCCGGACCCGCCGGAAGCCTACGGCGGCCGCCCACAACGCCCGGTGCCCCGGTTGCCCTGCGGCCGGCCAGCGGCGCGGGTATGGGACAGCGCCGCGACCGGCCGGCTGGATACCCATGAACGGACCTGCCAGTACTGCCAGGCAGTCGTCACCGACCAGGCCCTGCTGGCCCGCGCGGCCCGCGAGCTGAGCGCCGACCCGCAAGAACCGCTACCGGGACTGCTGGAACGGGTAATGAGCATGGTCCGCGCTGAGCTGCAGCACGACTACCTGCCGCTTCCGGCCCGGTACGGACCGGCCCGGGTCGAACACGGCCCGGCCGCCGGCCTGCTGCGGCACGCAGTCGACCAGATGCCCGGGGTGCGAGCCCGCAGCTGCCGGATCGTCCTGCCCGACGAGCAGCCCAACCCCCGGCCACATGAGGACGGCGCCCCGGCGCCCGGGCAGCTGCCCGGGCAGCTGCCCGGTGCGCTGGTGCGGCTGACAGTCGCCGTCGTATTCGGCGCCGACCTGCTGTCGGTCGCCGCCCGCGCCCAGCAGATGGTCTTAGCCGCCGCCGAACAGCTGCTCGGCCTGCCAATCGAGGCGGTCGACGTCGAGGTGGTCGACGTCTTCCCCCCGCCCGACCGGGACGGCAAAGCGAAAGGCAGCAGCTGATGACGACGGACAAGCCGAACCAGCCGCCGGCGGCGGCGGACCCGCCGGCAGGCGACGAGCAGGTGCAGGTCGCTGACACGGTGCTGGCCCGGGTGGCCGCCTACTACGCCCGCACAGTGCCCGGCGTGGTGAACCTGCAACCGGGGCTGAGCCAAAGCGTGGCCGGCCTGGCGGGCACTCTGCTCGGCCCGGCACCCCAGGGCGACCCGCGGCTGTCCACCGACGGGGTCACCCTCGAGGTCGACCCCAACGGCCTGGCACACATCGAGATCGCCGCCGTCACCCGACTCGGCCACAACTGCCGGGACGTCGCAGAAGCTGTTCAGCAACAGGTCACCAACCAGGTGCGGGCCCACACCGGGCGGACCGCGGTGGTCACCGTCACCATCACCGACATCGACCTGAACACCGGTACCTAGCCGCCCGCCGACCCGCCACCCACCTATCCAGCCGGTACCGACGCCGCGGACGTCGGTCACCACCAAGCACTGGAGCTGCTCTAGAGCCGGCGGCGTGCAGTTCGTGCGAGACGGTGGCGCCGAGTTCGTTCCAGCTGTTCTCGAACTTGGTCAGGCCTTCGCGTTCGAGGCGATACGCCACCTGCGAGCTGCGCCACCGGCCGATCTACCGGCTGCCCCGGCACGAGATGATCGACAGCGACGGCTTCCCGGTTGGACCGATGCTCGCCTAGCACCGTGTTGGGACGCCCGCGACTGGACGGCGTGTCCATCGCGGCGAGCGGCTCAGAACCGGTCATCCTCGCGGGGTAACCCCGCCCAGCGGGGGCCTGCCCAGCCCGGCGACGGCCCCGCTCAGCCCGCCGCCAATTCGGCGGTGACCCGGCCGCTGCTGACCCTGTCCGACGCGGCGCAGGCTTGCCGCCGGCCTGCACCTGACTCACGTGGGCGCGCCCGCTGAGCAGGCCGGCACAGTCGTGAGCACGCCCGGTGAGCGGGCCGCGTACGGAGACGGCCTAGTCGCAGAGCAGCCCGGTTCGGTGGACCAGCTCAGGGAGTAAATCCGCGACCTTGAGCAGGCTCTGGCTCTGGAGGTCGAGCGGCGCAGCTTGGCCGAGCGGCTCGCCGCCGAACGGTCCGCCCGGGTCGAGGACCTGCGGACCGCGCTAAGCATGCTTGAGGTAGGCCAAGCCGCCCCCCGGCCCGCGCCTACCCTCCTCGCACCTTCGCGTCCGCGAGGAGGCCCCGGTTGAACCGACCAGCCGGTGGCGCCGCAGGCAGCCCGCCGGGAGCAGATGAGCAGTCCCTGAGCCAGGTTGACCTGGATGAGCAGGCCGATGAGCCGGCCCAGCGAGGCACTGACCCGGACTCCTGGGCGGCTCACGCGCTCGTGCTGTGGCACGTGCTACGCGTGAACGCTGAAGACCGACGCGCGCAACGCCTCCTCGAAGAACCGCCGTCAAGCGGCTCGGGGCCCGAGCCGAAGGTGTGCGCCGGGGTGCTCACCGCGAAGTGATCCACGATTGGGGCCGTCCCGGAGTTGGTCCCTTGCGATCTTGTCCGATAGCCGATCCGTGGCCGGGATTGCTGCTTGGGTCAGCGCCATCTCCCGGAGGCTCCGGCCGGAGACCGCGGCGCGAGCCCGGACGGGCGCTGGCCCGTAGCGACACCGCCGACTGGGGAATGTCTCAAACGCGGCGTCTCACTACCAGGGTTGCGATGCGTGGAGGACGTTCCGGTTAGCCCTCGTTCATTGGGCCTGTGCTCGGGCGGGTGTTGCGCGAGACCCCCCCCACGCAGGCACCCCTGCGAACTGCGGTATCGGCGAGGGCTTCGGTGAGGCGGTCGCGTACTGCTCGGGCCTGACCGGGGGTGAGGTGCGCGAGCGGTCCGGAGTCGTTGGTCAGTGCGGTCCAGAGTGCTGTGCGGGTCTGGGTTCCTGCCGGGGTCAGCAGCAGCGCTTTCACGCGTCTGTCGCGGGCGTCGGGACGGCGGCGGACTTCTGCGCGGGTCTCGAGCTTGTCGATGAGTCCGGTCAGGTTGGACGGGTCGTAGCCGAGGTGATCGGCCAGGGCCCGCTGAGACACGGCCTCGTTGGGCTGTAGAGCGAGCAGCACCTTGGCCTGGGCGGCGGTCAGGCCAAGAGCGGCCGCGTGGCGTGTGTGGTTGGCTTGCAGGCGCTGTGCCAGCGCCAGGTAGCCGGCTTCCTGGACCACGCGCAGCACCTCAGTGGGGGCCGGCGGCAGGTGCGGTAGGGGGGGCATCGGCCAAGCTGCTGTCTGAGGCACCCTGAGCACCATCCCGTCCTGGTCGTTGCCGCGCCGGGCCATCTAGTGCCTGCTCGGCCGCGCTGTCGCTTGGCAGGATCATCGGCTGCCCGAAGGAGACCTTCAGGATTCTGCTGATCTTTCCCGGGACTGGCCTTTTACGAGGAGTAGGCACAGGTCACAGCCGAGTTCGGGCGTGAGGCTACATAGCCAGCACCGAGCAGAGCCGAGCTGCGGCGCTGCTTCCACCCCGCCACCGGGCTTGACCGCGGGGTGGATGGAGGGGCATCTGCCGGCGCCGGGCAGCCTGGTAGTGCTCCGCGACGGGGTGCAGCCGTGGCGGGTCGATGGGGTGTGCGAGGGAAGCGCGACCCTTGTCGGTCTGGACGGCAGCTGGGTCAGGATGCCGCGCACCGCCCTGGCTGCGGACCCGTCGCAGTGACGCGTGCCGACGTCCCGCCTGGTCCGGGTCGCGTTGATCGACTGACAGGCCGGGCTGTGCAAGTGGTGCTCGGGGAAGCGCAGGCGCGCCGGTCGAGCAGGATTCGGACCACTGACAGCTGCGGGCGGCTGAAAGCGTGGCCTGCTGCGCCACGCGGCCGCAGTCGGGATCGTCGAAGCCATTGCCCCGCCCGGGCTCGGGCGGGCAAGGGACAGGTGCGGTAGTCCTATGCCGTTGCGGGCACAGGTGGGGCGGACAACCACAACAGAAAGGCCGTGACGTGAACTTCGACCCCGCTACGATTATGAACCTTGTCGGTCAGCTCGGTGGTGACCACCAGCAAGCCGCCCAGCAGTTGCAGGGCATGGGCCAGGTCGACTCCCAGCAGCACGCCGGGATGCTTAACCAGTTGGGCGTCGACCCCCAGCAGCTGGAGAACGGGGGCTACCAGCAGCACTTCGACGCCCAGCAGCAGCCAGGGTTCGCCGGCTATCAGTCTGGCGGGGGGAACTACGCAGACCAGCAGCCCAGTTTCGACACCTCTGGCCGGCAGGGTCACGGCGAGCAGCAGGGCGGTGGCCAG
>JAABUU010003027.1_pt1 | contig 22241 bp, 26 predicted proteins | sample 5559301 | NCBI WGS metagenome assembly JAABUU01 (sample SAMN10711884, study PRJNA513360) | rock metagenome | isolation source: Antarctica rocks | place: Antarctica: Victoria Land, Richard Nunatak white | reverse complement strand
TACTTGGTATTCAGTAAAAGATGAGTGCGAAGCAAATGGCTGGGAGAGAACGATATCAGGAATATCGACTGCAAGGCATAGAAAATAAAGACATCAATCGAGCGATCTCCTCCTGGCTAGTATACCTTCAACTTTTATGAGCTCCCGCTTGCTGAAAGGCCGTCAGACCCCAACATCCCTCTTCGCAATCGTTCTATAGCATATAGACAGCTACCAGACAGACCAGAAGAACCTGAAACATGTCCATAGCACTGTATCTCGTCGCGGAGCCTTCGTACGTTGCGAGAGCTGAGGGATTAACAGGCACACTGATGTTGCCACTGTTAACCGAGCCCGGGTATGGCGTGCCGCCCGAAAGTGGAGCAATTCCTCCATTGTTCGCAAGTCCACCGGGTGCGACCGACGAGGTAGAGTTCGAGTTCGACGCTCCAGTCGAGCCAGCGCTACTTCCCGAACCCGTAGCCGGTCCGATCTGGATTCCTGAACCTGATGAGCCCCCAATTTGCGGGGAGTATCCGTATCCAGATGGAGCCGCCGGAAGCGTAAGAACAATGGAAGTATACGGAGACTGGCCCGGCAAGGTCTGAGTTGCAGTCTCCACTACAGTAGTAGGAGTACCGACTGCAGTTCCGGGGATGGGAACAAGTACCGGGGTAGGGTTTCCAGGAACGAAAGAGTATCCATAACCCTGCTCGGAGCTCACCGATGGTGCAGAGGATGCGACGACAGATGCTGAAGGTGTAGACACGTGTGAAGATTGACCTGACACGGTAGCGCCGCCCACCTGGCCTATGGAGGTTGGAGCTCCCAACCCAGTAGAGCTTCCAGGTTGAACTGTCGTCGTGATCGGCCCAGCAATTAACGAGGAACCATACCCTTGAGGAGATCCCACAGAAGATCCGGCGGAGGTGACTGGAGAGGTTGAGACGGCAGAGCTGCTTGCTGGCGCAGTAGGGCTTCCTGGCTGAACTGTCGTAGTAGTAGTTGTCCCAGCTACCAATGAGGACCCATACCCTTGAGGAGATCCCACAGACGATCCGGCAGAGACTGGAGCGGCCAAGACAGCAGAGCTGCTTACTGACAGAGTAGGGCTTCCAGGCTGAACTGTCGTAGTAGTTGTCCCAGAAATCAAGGTGAACCCAGAGCCTTGAGGAGATCCCACGGGAGATGCGGTGGATGAGACTTGAGAGGCTGAGACGGCAGAGTCGTATACTGATTGGCTGCCAGCAGTGGGAATTCCAGATTGTGACGAATACCCAAACCCTTGAGGAGATCCCACAGAAGATCCGGCAGGGAAGACTCCCGGAGAGGTTGGAACGGCAGAGCTGTATACCGACGCAGTAGGGCTTCCAGGTTGAACCGTCGTAGTTGTCGTCCCAGAGATAATTGATAAACCAGATGCTTGAGGAGATCCCCCAGACGACCCGGCAGCGGAGACTGGAGAGGCTGGGACGGCAGAGTTGGACACTGATTGGCTGCCGGCAGTGAGAGCTCCAGGTTGTGCTGAATATCCATACCCAGGAGGCACACCAACGGCAGACCCAGAGGCACTGGGAGATGTCACAGTAACATAGACCGAAGGAGTGCTGATGTAGCCACCTCCGTACGCATTGCCCAGCATACCCGGTGTGTAGACTGGCACCACAGAAGTTCTTGTGCACGCTCCGCATTGAGTCATCGTCAAAGAAACAACAACAGTCGCAGGTCCCGATAAGTCGACAAACGGAGTGCTTCCTGGTTGGGAGGCAAGGCCGGAATCAGACCCAGAGGCGGAAAACGTGGACGGGCCGGTAGATACAACTACTCCGGTAGCTGGCAAAGTTGCGCCTGAGGACAAGCTGTTAGGAATCCCAGTAGCGGAGTTCGCACAAGCTCCGCATCGAGTCAATGTCAGAGTTACCACAATGGTCGTCTCGCCCGAAGAAGCAGAGCCTGGTGAGCCGCCATATTGAGGGACGAAGACTGGCACAGCGCTCGGGGCGGCAGATGGGTACGAGCCAGGGTCGACAGAAGTTCCTGTTGGCAAAGTCGAACCTTGCTGCAGGACTCCACCCGAAGATAGAGTGTTGATTGTACCTGGCACGCACGTTACGGTAACATTCTGTCCAGTTGTAGTTGCATTTCCTGCATAGCACAAGATGGATGAGTTTCCAGACCCGTTGGCCAGTGGCGAGGAAGTCATCTGAGCTGAGGGGTAAGATCCCGAGATGATTCCACCAGAGACTTGCGAGACGCCGGGGTCAACGACTGTGGAAGAGTTGTATGATCCGAAAGGTGGACTCATACCGTAGCCATAAGCCCCGGTCCCAGAAGCAGACGCGAAGCCGGAAGCCCGAGTTGACGACAGGATCAACGAGTAAACAAGGGTTCCAGGTACGCCAGTGGCATTTACTCGAAAAGGAAATCCAGAAACCGCAGTTCCAGCAGATGACAGGTACTGGGAAGCCGACGTTGGATCGAAAGCTGAAGTTGACGGAAGCACTAACGAGTAAAGCAGAGTTCCAGGTGCGCCCGTGGCATTTGCCAGCGAAGGGAAACCCAGGCTTGCAGTCCCTGCGGATGACAGGTTCTGAAGACCACCGGAAGCTGAGGTTGACGGAAGGACCAACGAGTATAGAAGCGTTCCAGGGGCGCCTGTAGCATTTGCCTGCGAAAGGAACCCCAAACTCGCAGTCCCTGCGGATGAGAGATACGGATCAGACATGGAAGTACCTGAAAGCGGTCCTGATGTAGGAGTTTGGGATCCTTCCAGAGTGGCGTTAGCGGTATTGTTCGGCCCTATCGAAGACGTCTGACCTTGGCCTGATGCAGTGTATATCGTGACCAAGACAGGATACGATGTTGCATTGCCAGTGGCCACCGACGCAACGACGGATGTAATATTAGTCGGAGACCCGGCCGCCTTATCGGTTGAGAGGGCGCTGCTCAGACTAGATGTGGCTGAACCACCCGTGGTGTTATTGGTACTTGCCGTGAAGTTAGCGGTGGAAGAGGTAGAGCCTTGAACCGGAGCGGAAACGCTTGACAGTATTGAAGCAGTAATGGTCTGCACGAGAACAGAAGAGCTCGAGGTTGCAGACGAAGCTGGGTCCGTGGCCACAATTGCATAACTCGAATTCACTGAAGAGGTAAACCCACTCCCAGGATCAGAGGAGCTCGGGGTGCTTGAAGTGGTCGAAGAGAAAGCAACGACGATAGTGGTAGTCCTATTATCTTGAGATGCGACCGAAGAGCTCGAGCTGGAGGTTGGCACTAGCAGGCTCGAAGTTGAGGAGCTTGGGTCGTAGCTACTGAGAACTACTGGTGGAAACCGAGAAGTCAGCTTGATGACACTTATATGCCTTGAAACTCGAGAGTGCAGATGGAATGCAGACTTACCAAGGGCACGAGCACGATGACCGACTAATACTACCAGTGTTAGCCAAAGCTCGGGAACGATAGGATCATAACGCAGCCAAGGGACGCCTGAGACATGGATGTGGAGGTGAAGTTGGCTTCACAGGAGATGCTCCATACCTCGAGACGTTGCAGCAGTCAAGATGTATGGAGCCACACAGGCTGCCACCACAAGCGTCTTGCCGAAGAACATGACGACGACGATAAGTGTGCTTGATGTCAATCTAGGAAACCAAAGACCCCAAAATGCCAGCGAGAAAAGGAGTGTTGACTGCAAAAGCTGCAAAACGACAGGACGAGAGCGAGTGTGATGATGGAGAAGAAAAGAAGAAATTCTTGGTGGGAGATGAAGCCTTTATATATCCAGAGCCTGAAAGTCTGCTCTCGCTAAGAGACGAGCTTTTCACTCAGCTTGAAGCAGGATGAAGGCAAGAGCTTCGAGTCATTCGGTACCTACCAGGTAGGTAACCTTGAAGGTATCACATTTCGTTTCATACGCCCGTAGTCAAGACATGGGAAGCAAGTCCCACTTCTTCGGCCAATTGGATCCCTTCCGAGTGTGGAACCTGCCGTCCTCATTTCAGATTTGACATTCTGTTCTGTCCAAATCTGTTCCTGAGTGCGGCTTAGGGCAAGCGAAAGAACCCAGAATGATGACGTGCCGCCTCCAAGTGGGAACACCTCCTTCCCAAGAACATGTAATTTCCACTGTCGAGAGGGAGGAACGAAATCAACCTCGGAAGTATCTTCTATCTTCCAGGTACTGGTCAAATAAACTGACGTACGTACCTTCCATGAGTCGAGCTCAAGAGACCCCCTGAAGGATCGGGAAGGAGCAGTTTCCTTAGCGCGTTCTCGCATGTTTATAAACAGTCTCCTCGCCCATCGACCCATTTTCTTTCTTCTTTTCCTTTTTTCTTCTTCATCATCACCACAGCATACTTCAAAAAACTTCGAATCAATCATCACTCCACCCGCTTATCCAAACATCTTATTGCTGTCCTTGCTACCGTACATCTTCCCACGTCTCGAATTCCATCCCAACCATTAAACAACAAGATGCATTTCATCAACGTCGCCGTCGTTGCTCTTATGAGCTGGATTTGCAACGCCACGGTGCTGAGAGCTGGTGAGCCTTGATCCTTTTCTGACTCGCTGAAAACTAGATCTGTTTCGAGGTCTTCACTTGTTCGATGTGCTGACTATTAGAGAAAGATTATGATCATGTCGCTCGGTTCGCTGTCCCAGAAGCTCGTGCTATCACCGATGGTGAGTCACTCTTCCAGTCATGTAGACGCGTTTCACTGACCATATTTGCTAGGTGATCTCGAGGCACGTCAAGTTCATCAAGTTGAGCTGATTCACGAGTTCGAGCTCGCTCCTCGTGCAAGTTAGTAACCTTTCCACCGCTTCCATCGCTCGATGGGTCTTGATCTCTTGCCAACTTATTCGCGTACAGCTTCGACCAATACCGTCACTGTCACCGTGACTTCGATTCCTGACTACTGCTCGACCACGTCGATGCCCGCTCTCGCATCTGCCGCTCCTCTGGCCATTCCGACCGCTGGCGTATACCCAGTTCCTCAGAACGTCACTGCCATGATGGGCACTGGAACTGGAGCAATGTCCACCTCTACCGCCTCCCAGACGTTGACTTTGTCGTCCGTCTCTCCGACCGCGCCGATCGCGACAGCGACGAGCAACGACGCGACTTCCGGTAGCTACAGTGTGTTGCTCCTGGTGGTGACTGTTGGGCTCAGCTTTGTCCATGCGATGGTGCTGGTCTAGCTGCGGTGGACCTGATGGGTGGTTGGCGCTTTCGATGGTCTTGAGCTGTCATATGGTTTTGAGCGCGACGCGTCTCTATAGCGCGGTGTTACTGACTGCGATGTATGTCGGATGGCGATGTGCTTTCTCTCGGAGTTTGTAGCCTCTGTGCCGTTGGCTTTCGTTGACAGCGTGTGGGCAGCCTCTCACGACGGCGCTTTTGTGTAGTCTTGCTAGATTAATAAATTACTTTCACTTTAGCTTCTTCGTCAGTCACAGCTTCACTTGAGAAGATGGGTTTCAATGAATATATTGTAGATTCCTGAGTACTCGACCTTGTTTCGCCAACCCATGCACCCGCTCCCTTGATTGCAAAGCTTCAGATGCCATCATGATGCCTCCTTCTTATGTACAGTGTACGGACACCCGTCAGCTATCCTGTCACGTATCAGCCTTGCGTGCAAGACCTTGGCCCCAACGCTACGGCTGGTGTAGCCGTCTTCCTCGTTGGTCTGCACAGTTGCCTCCAGCTCAGTGACAGTCGACTGCTGGGTGCCCTTGTAGGCAAGCAAACAGTCGAGATGAAAAACATGGCCACATGCAAACCCAACTAAGGTATCCGTCTCTAGAAGTCATTGTCAGCACGCTGAAGGAGTCAATGTTGACACATCGACAACCAAGAGCAGAGCTTACCCTTTTCGCCAAAGGCCTTACCACAACCAACGCAATGGCCTGGCTTCGGTTCTCTGACCGTCGATCCTTCGACCTCCGCGCCCTTCTCCGGCTGCGACACCGTTGTCCGCCGGTGTCTATCGTGGCTGACGTCGAATCTGACCCCTCTCTTCTGTCCCGCCCGCAACACATCCATGCCCATCGCCACCTCCCCTCTCAGAACCCGTGCCACGCCCTCGCTGATGCTATCCTGGATCTCGTACTCTCTGATCATGCGGCTGAGCCCTTCACGCAAACCCTCGATCTCGAGCCCTTTCGGGATGCGGCGCACGAGCGCGATGGGGTTGATGGCGGTGCCGACTTCCTCGAGCAAGACGCGGATGAAGGGCGGTTTGTCCATGGAGTATTCGAGGAGTTCGGTCCAGAGGTCCGGGTCGTCCTGGGATTTGGCGAAGGAGATGGCCTGGGAGATGTCATGGAGCCGGTCGAGGATGAGGGAGAGGGCGCGTTTGGAGTCGCCGGTTTTGGACAGGAGGTAGACGAGCTCGGGGATGTAGTTGCGTGATTCGCTGATGGCGAGGGCTTTTTCGAGCGTGTAGGAGTGGGAGGATTTGAGGAAGTCCATGAGTAGAGGCCGGTCGTACTCGGCGAAAATCTCGATGGCCGTGTCGCTGAATTCTTCCACGAGGGTTTTGCTCTCGTTGATGGTTTGGTCGGTGGATGGAAGCTGCTCGTCGGTACCATATCCTTTCCATAGTCCTCGGAGGTAGAAGTAGAGGTACGGGAGGAGACCGTCCGTCTCTCGGAGCTGAGCAATGACGGTTTGGGGATGAATGATGCCGTGTTGTGATTCTTTCACAAGTAGCTCGATTGATTCGGTCGTTGCCTTTTCCAGTTCACTGAGCTGTGCGGTCTCAGTTTGCTCCTTTGAGACTCGCAATAATATGAAACCTGGAATGTCATCCGAGAGTGTATTCAGAAGATGGTGGTCTCGTATCAGGGTCATGGCGGCGTCGGCATCTTGCAGTTTGATATAGCATTTCAAAGCCTCCCGAGGACGCCCATCGTCAATGAGCAACTTTGCCAGACAATTCATAAGGAGCCGCCAATCTCTACCCTTCTTCCCATCTTCCACCGTGTCTTCGCGGACTTCGCCCGACTTCAGTAGCCCCTCAATAGCGGCGGTAACACTTCCGATATCGAACAACTCCGAAGGCCAGGTGGAAAGGAGCTCCTCTAGTCTTAATCTGTCATATGATATGTAGTGTCCGAGGACAACCTCATATATAACCGATGGGAGCGGTGGCTGAAGCTGGGTCTTTGGGATATAGGGCGTAATCTCCTCAAATTTCCTGGCGTTGACAAATGTCCAAACCCAGCGCTCCCAGCTAGCAGCTGTTCCCAATACTCTACCGCACACTTCGCCAGCCGTTTTCCAATCCTCCGATTTCACTAATTGCTGCACCCAACGCTCGCCTATACGGCGCTTCTCTTTCTCAGCAGCAGAGTTGAAACCCTGAGCGGCAGATCCGGTTGTCTGCGAGCCATCATCTGCAAAGAAATCAACTAGGCTAGCCTGCTTAGTAGGTGTGCTTGGAATGCTTTCCGAGATTTTATCGGAAGTCGTCGTAATGGCTTCAGGATGTTCATCGATCAACTGCCAAGCCTCTTGGTACATGCAATGACTGTCGAGCCACGACAACCGATCAGAAAGATCTCGCTTCACCGCCAGAACGCAGTCGTACGGGCTATGGATCAGAATCTTCATTCCGCCATCCTGACCTATGGTTGTTGGCTGTTGGATCGTTCGACCGAGAACTTGGGAAAAGCTGGCACCACTCCCAGCTTTGGTACTAGTCTCTGCATCGTTGCTGCTTCCTTGGCTTTGAACACTGGCAGCAGAGCTAAACAGTCGCGTAGGATACGTAGCTGCGTATGTCGTTGCATACGTAGTTGCATCCCAAAGACCTCCACCGATAGCCTCAAGAGCTCCTCTGGCGGGCCCTGTTATTGTTGGTCTGGAAGGGGGATGTACTACCCCCAGATGGTAATCAGTTGCTGAAAGACCCTCGAACCGACTAACATTGAGCGCGTCGGCGCTTATTTCTTCCTTAGTATTGAGGTCGATGATCCTCAACTCTGGCTGCAATGCGTTTTTTCGATGTTGGCGTCCTCCTTTAGGCGTAGTATCTGGTGAGGAACCTTTCCGATTATCCGCATCGTCCGGTATGATATAAGCAAGAACAAGAAGCAAAGAGGGGGTATAAAGCGATAAGCCCGATATAATACAGTCCGTCCGCAACCTGAATGGTTGTTTGAGCAGTGCATCAAAAACGTGCAGTCGTATTGGATACTCACATGGATATGACTTCTGAACGTGCAACCTTTCTTTCGCCGATATCCTTCCCCACACCGGGCCCCTCGGGATGTACAATAATCATCCACACAGTGCCTCCCCAGCCTACAACAAGTTTTTCATCCTGCCTCACCTTAGAGCTCTTTCCCCCTGCATTCGGGGTTTCGGTGCCTTTTGAGGTCTTAGCTGTCTCCCAATTTGACCCAAAAGACGTGGTCGTTAGATCAACATCCGCTTCGAGGTTACTTTCGTCAATCCACTCCGCTCGAGGCTTCCATACACCAGCCATTTCATCCCACCCAGGACGGTTAGGTCGATCAATGTGGCTTATACGCTTCCATGCAGGATCGTAGTCCGCGCTCTCAATGTGTAGGTTCGAACGCATTATCTTTATTCCATGCTCATTGACCCATACTACAAACTTGCCTGAAAGCGACCATTTGATGGTGCCGATAGCACCTTCTCCAGAATGTAAAATAGTGTCTTTACCGGTGTTTGAGCCTAAGCCAATCGTCCCCAACCAGCCTGATGCAGACGCTGCCGTACTTCCTGTAGTAGTGGAACTTGAACTTGTACCGGAGCGGCCACCAGTTGTGAGTACAAGCTTCCCGGCAAGTCCTCCTGAAAGATAGGACCGATCAGTTCTGTAGTCCGGCGATAGCCCTACTGCCTGTACGGGCCGGGCGAAGTTTCGTAGTATCACATCCTTAGAGTCGATCAAAGATGTGACACAAACATTCCCGTCTATGGAGGATGTGGCTATGTGGATAGCATTAGAGGCTGTCGGAGGGACAGGAGCTGGTTTTGGGCTCCGGGGGCCGGGTGAAGTCGTTGAGGAAGCCGCGAGTGACTGTGCAGGTGACCTCTGGTGTTGTGATGTGATTCTGTCCAATGCATTTGCCTTGCCAACAGGTAAAGGGGGCGGGAATGGTGATATAGAGATTGCAGTTATGGACGCTGAGTGAGCGCGGTATACTCGTATTGGTTGGAGGGAGGGCAAGGATAAGACATGCTGTACTATGTCAGCATTTGGCCTTTTAGGGGGTGTTTTCGTCGAGCTGTGCGTACAGTGTTGCCAGAATGGGTACCAATGATCTAAGAACGTTCAGCATATGCTCCCCAGCCGCCTGGTCAGAACGCCACTGAACTGGCCGAGCATGCCGCATACCATTTTGTCTCCAGTGACCAGAAATGCGCTGGTAGCATCACCGTTGCGGTAGACAGGATCAAGGCTTTTTGTCAAGGTCAGATACTTGAGCTTCGGCTCATCTTCCTCCTCTTCTTCTTCGGCCGCATTACTACCACTGTCGGTGCTATTCTCTCCATCGTCGTTGGAATTGTCCCTAGCACGCGCAGCATTTACAATCTCGTCTGGGTCCGTCCTATCCGCTTCTGAAGCCATGCGCGCCGGTGAGAGTAGACATATGCCGAGCGTGAAGATCTACAATGCCAAATCTCGCTTCCAGCTATGTCATAGGTAGTGAACAAACTGTAAAGCTACCCTACTGTGAGAGATTTTGATACACTACCTATTTCAGTCACCGCTAAGGTCATTTGATATGCACACAGATTGCTGTTGTCGCAAGTGGTATCTTCGTTGGGTATAAGCCTGGCCTATGTTTGCGAAGATCGCCCGCCGTGGTCTGAGCTATAAATCTCCTTTCTCACAACGGCTTTATAGCTCATTCGTCCAGGGTAGCTCTAGCTTGAAACATACGAACTTTCTGAAAGGTCGACATATTCATGGCAGTCCTGTCTTACAAACACCCCGCCGCCGTGATTTCTTTTCTTCAAATGCTGCCTTACAACAACAGCGACAAGATCCGCCCCCCAATGGCGATAACGCAGAATACCAGCAGCCTCAGCAGCGCAAGGGATCAAGACTCCCAGCTGGGAAGACGTCGTTACGGCGTGTGGCGGTAGAGGCACAGAGGTCCAGAGATGGAATCACCACACCAGGCAAACCTGCCTTGAATGGACTACCGAAGGCAAAGGTCTGCCTCCCAGCCATAGCACGAAGATAACTCGCTAACAGACATCTGGTATAAGACAGTGACTGCCTACTGCGTTGCTGAACAGTTTGACCTTCCTCATGTTGTCCGGCTTCTTCAGACCAAGGGGTACAAATTGGACCCATACAGAACCGGACTATATCCCCAGGTTGTCCACATCCAAGTTCCCATCACGTCGAAGCATGCCTCAGTTGGGCCAACTGAGGGAATCCACATGGGCGAAGAAGTAGGTGATGTGTTCATATTCCCATCGGGGACTCTGGTCGCCTGGGCCTTGCCAGAGGGAACAGTCTCTTTCCTTGCCAGTCGGACTTTGTTGCCCGCAGCGGAAAATTCACACCTCGATCAACTTGAGACAGAGCATCTTGAGTATCTGGAAGATCCAAACAGAGAGAACAGCAGCATCAGAGGCGATACAATCATCCTTGGCACTAAGATACCAGCATCATCATCTCAGGAAGTATCCACTTCCACCACGGACGAAGAAACAACCAGATCTTCCACTCATAGCGCCAATGGACAGAAACTCCAGCGTCAGAATGTGGATACAGTACTAGCGAAAATTGCGTTCTCCTCCGGCTTAGCTCGATCCACCAAGCTCGCAGTGCTTGAGAGCCTTCTAAGCAATTACTTCGAGTCTACGCGATCGATACCAACCATGCTTTCACGTGGATCACGATTGCCATTCACCAGATCTTTCATTCTACGGAAGACCGGCCAGCTCCTCAGCGTTCGAGCACAGCTCAACCTGTACTCTGAGCTCACCGATTCCCTTCCCGATCTTTTCTGGGACAGCCGACATGAATTAGGCCTCGAAGGCTACTATGATCAGGTGGGACGAGCGTTAGACGTCGGGGTACGAATCAAGGTACTCAACGAGAAGATGGATTATGCACAGGAAATAGCAAGCGTCTTACGCGAACGCCTCAGTGAAAAGCATGGGTTGGTACTGGAATGGACTATCATCGCTTTGATTGCGGTGGAAGTTGGCTTTGAGGTTTTGAGGTTGTGGAAAGAGCGCAAGGAACGTCTTGAGAAGGAGATCAACTCGCAGGAGGTACGGTCTCTTGGGCGCACTAGCTAAGGCTATTCCTATACAGGAGTAAGAGTTATCTCCACTCTGGGAATGCATTATATTCACACCGAGCCAAGACCCAAGATGGTCAGTGGATCTGACTCGGCTTACGGTCAATGTGTACTGTCCACGATGGCTAGCAATGCATGGAAACCAAACTATGAAGTCCAGTCAACCCTGCTCACTCCTCGAAACTGGACGGCCAAGAGATCATAACTTTAAGGTGATATACCCCAAGAGTGTCAGTCTGAACTTCTCAGTTGTGCTTATTAGTCAGCATTCCACGCACCAATCCTTCCCATTCCTCTTCAACATCTTCGTCCTTTGGCCAATTCAATTCATTCCCTTCAATTGGAGCACAGGTCCGGCTTCACCGTTCCCACCTTCAAGAGTTTTAGGTTCCTACTTCTAGAAACACTGAATACCTACCTAGCAACGAAAGTATCCCCTAACGCCGTGAGCAAAGAGCTTGCAAGATATTGACTTCGGCTTGCTGTTTCGGTATTGCTTTGTCTCCGTTCCAGGTTGCATGATGGACAGGCGGTGTAAAAGCACTGCAATATTGCCCTCGTCTCTCGCTCCAGTTCTCAATGTACTTACTAAGACTTTCCAAGCCTATCTTACCAAGAAGTAGAGGGAGATCCCAAGCCCTCTAGTATGCTTTCGGGATATATCTCCGTTCGCATATTCTAACACGTCGAGTTTCCTTGGGACATGTCATTCGCGTGCTCAGGGCGGATTGGAGCTCCTTGTGGACCCAATCCGGTCAGAGTATCCTTACTTTCTAGACGTCTGGAATATGAAAGCGAACGATGTCACTAATTCATTCGCGACTTCCGTCTCGGCTCATCTCGCTGATGTTCGCTGAAACCTAGCAGTGATGGGTCCATTTAAGAGTTGGCATGACGGTGGAGATGTGCGAGAGCTCTTTGATCAAAGGTAAACACTGCGACACGTGCACTACCACTTCTGAAGGAAGCTTCTCAGCAACAGGATAGCAACTCAAAGAATGGATTTGAGACTCGATCGAGTGAGGTATTCAGCTACGCAAGCACGTCGCATGCCATAGCTTTGCACTTTCCACTCAGATGCACGTGAGATACTGCATGTTGAATGCACCGGCCGCTTCCTCCAAGCACAATCTCGCTCAGCAAGACGTTCGAGCCACAACCCACTCTGATTGTCGTGGAAGCAGTTTACTGCCTCTCGCGTCAGTGCTCCAATTTTGGACTGATGAATCGCTGGTGTTCAGCGCAACGCTAAGACTTACGCAACGCGTCCCGCCGCAGCAGTTCTATGATATCAACCATGTTAGCATGTACATTGGGGATACACTCGGGGCTGTGGGCTGGGACTTGACGAGGGGTAGAAGAGAGAAGGGGACGAACGTCGGAGCAGCCACACCCGGGCCGATCCTCGCAGCAATGTCGGAGAGATTTTCTGGTCAGCTTTTGATCAGGGTGCTGGTACGTTGAAGGCACCGTCAGAGGGTATGTTATGCTCTGCCTCTAGGCAATGGGATGTGTATTACGAAGACGGATACGAACATCTTGGCGCGTGATCAGGAGACCGTTAGGGGTTAGGACGTTGTCGTTTGGGCTCGGGCCTGGAGCGGCCATGACGACGGCGAAGATGAGCGCGGAGAGGAGGTAGATGAAACGCATTTTGGAGTCCGATACACTATGAAGCTAATTCTTGGACGTGTTCCGATGTGGTGGAAGTGCGGTGGTGAAGGAACAGGTTCGAAGAAGGTATGAGGGCCTGCTCTTTATAAGGGGCTTGTGAACTGCTCTTGGAGGTGTGGCAGGTGATGGTAGGGGCATGCTCCCTGTTGCTTCTCCATGAGATCTGGCGCCGCCAATTGCGACTGCGGGTGGCAGACGCAACCCCAGACGGCACACTATGCAAGGAGAATCCTTCACACGAGAGTCAACTGGCGGGCAAAAGTACCTCAGTGCGATGATTGTCCACATCAAAATTTGGAGGCAGGCAGCAGGGAACTTGGACTCTCGCATGTCTCCACTTGACAAGACAGGCTCCCTGTTGCTCCTCAGGATCAAACGCTGATAAGTGTAAGTGCAGACAGCGGATGCTACCTCAAATGACACACCATGCAAAGTGAACCCTCCACAACAGAGATCTCTGGCAGACATGAATACCTCAGTGCATTGGTCGTCCACATTATCATCGCGGACAAGGCCGCGGGGAAGTTTGAGTCTCACACGTCTCGACTCGACGAGGATGTCCTCGAAATCGCCGAGAACTGACAGCTCGTGGAATCATAACAGATATTGACACGCAGACATTGACACGGAGACATGAACACGCAGACATCAACATCACTCCTCCCCCCAGGCCCAACGGCATACATTGATCCACCGTTGATGCAAACATTCAAACTGTGGGGAAGGCTGACCGGCAGGCCAACTGGCTGAAAAGGGGCTCTGGGAACATCCCATCCTTCGGCCCTACGGACTGGACGGCTTCCGCCTATGACCGATTCCCGGCTTGTAGCAATCTCAAGTAGGCAGCTGAATGTTCATGGAGCAGGAGCCATGCAAGTCAGATTGCAGGTCATTGTCTAGTCCGATTTGTGGTTTGTGGTTTGGATTGACATATACTTGTAGTCCTGATTTACCTTACCTTAGGTAGTACCTTAGGTAGTACCTTAAGGTATGGTTGACGACGTGAAGATAAGCATTCAACGGGAGCTTGGCAAGCGCCCCACTAAGGTATAGAGCTGGTCTTAACCTTACAGTACTAGAGAACTTTTGCAAAGTGCAAATAATTTTTTGCACTTCAGAATTTACAATACTAGCGTGTAATTATCTTCCAAAAGTAATCAGTTCAGGTTCCACCAACTGTAAATGAAGTGTAAAAAGTATAAACTGCAGGCAAAACAAGGGTCAAAGTGTTAGTCGTTTTCACTTTGTGTAAACGACTAACACTTCGAATCTGAGCTAAACCTATGTCAGAAGTGCAAATAAAAATTTACACTTTGCAAAAGTTCTCTACTAAGTAAGTCAGTAACTTCTTCAGGTACCAGGTAAGATACCTGAGGTACCTTACTGTAAGGTACCTTACGCGTACGGCACGGCAATCCAATAGTTAATAGCCAAAGGATTATCCATGTGAAACAAACAACGCGACACCCGATAAAGCCATCTGAATTGCACTCAGCATACCGTAGCTGTTCAATAAGGCAACGTATTATTTGTAAATACCTTACCTTACCTTACCTCACCTCACAGTCAGGATGGACAGCTACATGGACCTTACCATGCCGCAGTTGCTAATTCCATCTTTCATCTTTCATCTTTCGTCTTTCATCTTTCGTCTTTCATCTTTCGTCTTTCATCTTTCGTCTTTCATCTTTCGTTCTTCGTCGTATTACTTCTGAGGAACTTGAGAATCCTATTTTCCCAAAGATACCTCCTTACAATCACTGAGTTTAAAGACCTTCTGACTCAAGTGCGCCTTTGAACTTCATTCCTTCGTTGCACCGACTTGTGTAACGTTACAGCGCGCGACCTCTGCGTCGGCTTACTCTCCCTTTCAGCCTCAATCAGACCTATACCTTGCTAACAGTTCTAACTACCTGACCGCTGCGAACGGAAGATAGTCTCTCATTTGCAACTGACGGTTCTGCTTTGATATTTGTTATGTGCTGATGGTCAGCAACCTGTGCCGTATTCTGGATTCATCTTCACTCGGCTCCAATCACGAGTCCCTTCTATATCCGTCTCCGATTCTATTCCAACAGTCACGATGAGGTGTTACTATGGACCTTCGCGGCTGTTCGAAACTTTGAACATCATGTTGCTTGGCGGCCATTTGGCGCAGGCAATTCAGCTGGACCTTAGCAGTACCGGTACGCTACTACCTTGGAACGCTTGATTTCCTGGCGCGGGCTGAATCCGATTATGGGATGACTTCTGACTATCGATGTACTGTTCTGCATAGATTCGATCAAGACCGCTGCGGGTACCGTCGCGGCTGGCATGCTAAAGTACTATCCCGGGAACGTGCCCGGTCAAACCCCGGGACTGCTGGTGCAACCATACTACTGGTGGGAAGCGGGAGCGATGTTTGGCCAGTTGATCGAGTACTGGTTCTACACAGGCGACTCGCAATACAATGCACTGGTGATGGACGGACTTCAGGCGCAAGTCGGACCGAATAATGACTATATGCCTCCAAACCAGACCAAATCGGAGGTGAGATCACCTCCGCCAACTTAGCTCATATTCTTGGCAACGTTGAGATGTTACGTCTGGCCTTGGTGGTTAGTTTCTAACTTGAAATGATAGGGAAATGATGACCAAGTGTTCTGGGCCTTTGCTGCCATGTCTGCTGCCGAGCTCAAATTCCCCGATCCCCCTCCACAGAAGCCTTCCTGGCTTGCTCTTGCGCAGGCCGTCTTTAACCTTCAAGCTAGTCGTTGGGACACGTCGACATGTGGTGGAGGATTAAGATGGCAGATATTCCCTCTCAACAGTGGGTACGACTACAAGAACACCATCTCGAACGGAGGGTTTTTCCAACTGGCATCTCGCCTCGCCCGCTACACAAACAATGGCACATACGCCGAATGGGCGGATAAGATGTGGGATTGGTGGTCGTCGACCCCTCTCTTAAGCAGTAACTGGGAGATCAATGACGGATCGGCAACGGGAAAGAACTGCACGGATGCCTCCCATCTTCAATGGACCTACAACTACGGTGTGTTCCTGCTGGGGGCTGCAAATATGTACAACTATGTACGGCTCCGTTCATTCCTTGCAGTCGGAGGCTTGTCTAAACTGATTAACGTCAGACCAATGGTGATCCGAAGTGGCGAACTCGTGTGGAGGGTATCCTGAACGGCTCTGAGATATTCTTCCCACGAGATTTTGGCGGGAACATCATTTCCGAGGTCGCATGCGAGCCCAGACAGTCCTGCAACAACGACCAACCGTCATTCAAAGCCTATCTATCTCGCTGGATGGCGGCGACCACTCAGCTTGCCCCTTTCACCACCGACGTCGTGATGACAAAGCTTCAAGCCTCCGCCAAAGGTGCTGCGGCGCAGTGTTCGGGAGGTACGGACGGAGTGACGTGCGGTCAGAGATGGTACCAGGCGCAATGGGACGGAAAGTACGGCGTCGGGGAGCAGATGAGTGCGCTGTCGGTCATCCAATCCAACCTGATCTCCAAGGTCACCTCGCCCGTCACGAACAACACGGGCGGTACGAGTAAAGGCAACCCTTCGGCCGGTACCGGCACTGCTACTGACGCCGGCAACCCGAACGTCACGAGAGTGATCAAGACGAGCGACAAGGTCGGTGCGGGGATCATCACCGCTTTGCTTCTCCTCACTTTGCTGTCGACGTTGTGGTGGATGTGCTGATATGGCATGGTGGCGTTTCATGGCTCCGGGTCTCTCGGCTTCGGCAATTTCCTTCATCTGGCGCAGGGCGTCTTGCTATCTAGGGCGCAAGGTCAGCGGTACTCTGTACTAAAACATATAGACAAAATCGAGTTCTTATTGCAAGTGACTTCCCAAGGCTTGACAGGAGTTCGTGTTCTGTACATGGTTACCCTTTGTTATTCAGCATCGTATACCTCAAAGCGGAGATACTATTCTGGCCAATCCAGATGAGAGTAAACTGATATACCCTTACGGGCCTCAAGATTCATAACCATACACTAATCAACCGAATAACCTTCGACAGCTTTAACCGCATGCCGGACCTCATGTATCGCCACCACCTACCATAAGAAGGAAGAAGCCGATGGGGTCCGTTGTTCAATCTGGTCTAGTTTTATCCATAAGTCGTCTACCGCCAGCTAAGGCTCGCTCGCCCAGCAGGGCACGATGAAAGCAAACCGGCCAAACAGCCCGATAGCTCATCTGCATCTCTTTAAAAAAAAGACAAGCGGACAAGTCCATGTCAGCCGCGAGGCACGTATGTCAACTCTACCGTAAAGGGGAAGCCAGTGACGGTACCGGCCGGGTCGTAGTGGGTGTCCCATGTAACTAAGTATCAAAGGTGGATAAATGACCCAAAACGGTAAACGTACATTTCTCAAGATCAAGGGTCACGTTGGCTGACCCCAGAGCTGACGTTCTCGGCGCTAGACTTGGGCCTTTCCGGGTATGCCTGCTCTTTGAATGTTATGCTTGAATGCTTTGGTTCCAACAGAGAGAGTTTCAATGAACCCCCTGTGTGTGAGACTCAGTATCTCGGTCAACCTAGCGATACGAATGGATTCTACAACAATAATCAATAAATTCAACAGCTTCTCCGTAGACGGGGCCCTAATAATCATACAGCTACTTCTCATCACAATCACCCCTCCATCCCCCTCATCCGACACGCCCAAAACAAAGGACGCTCTACTCTACGTGACGTCGAGAGGACCAGACTTGGCCCCGCTTGACAGTGTAGTATACAGTAGGCTAGTGGAGGTCCAAGAATCCTCGAAGCCGACGATCGAACGACGAGAGCAGCGCGCTACCACCACGATCGTTTATCCGGGGCCGGTGCAGCCATCAGGGGAAGCTCCGCCTGCGGCTACGACAGCACGACCTATACACGCCTTCGTTCCGACGGGCATGTTTCCCTTGGCAAACCACTGGTATCCTTGAGGATCGTGCTTTCGCTCTTCGAAGCTCCATAGAGTCAAGGGGCCACAGCCTGGGTTCAAACGTACGTAGCGTTAGCCTCTGCAAAGCCGAGTTTGCCGAGTAAATTGGTATGCCCCGAGGGGGAGGGGGGGACGAGTCTCCCTTTTCACTTACCTGAAATCTGTTTCTTGAGCCCAGCACCATCGAGGCCGAACTTAGTAGCGTCAAAGTACTTGCCGTAGATCTCGAAATGGTCGTAGAAGATCTTGTACCAGTCACCGCAGATTTCAGCCGCAGGGGGAGGCGGCGGTGGAGGCGGCGGTGGAGGGGTCGAAGTCGCGGTCTCCGGGTCGGGAGGGCCGTTGCCAAAAGCTTGTACTGCATGATTTTTCATACTGTTGATCAAACTCACCAGGCAGCATTAGCCAGCATCGCGTAACTGTCAGCGTTTGTCGATGCTCGAGTCACGCCACCACCAGCAGTGAGAGACCGTTTCGCCAGGTTATGAACAAGTCTTGGCCCATACGCCCTGACATCGTTGGTACCGGGCTCTTCTCCTTTCGGAATCGGGACGACGTATTCATCGGTAATATGCGGCTCGACGCCGCCGTCCGCAATGCGTGTGTGCATCATCTCGTGAAGGAAGTATTGACCGGTACTTCTGAGCCAAGTCATGTCCTTGGCCATTGTCGTGCTACCCTTGGCGAGTTCCTGCTCCACCTCGTTGATCTTAGTGTCGAGAGTGTCCAGGCCGAAGAACACCGGGCAGAGGGTGATGTACTAGTAATAACCGGTGTAGCCGCTGTACGTCCAAGCATAGCCTCCGACGCCTTTGCCCTCGACCGTTCGGCCGCAATAGCCTTTGGTATCCTTGCAGCTGACCGTGATGTACGCCTTCTTCGAGGTCTTACTCGTCTTGAACTGCCAGACACGCTTCAAGTTGCCGGCAATTCGGGTCTACTGACTGGCAAAGTCGGGGCCCATGTAGAAGATGCCCGCGGCTTGGCCGTGGGTGCCCTGACTGCCGTGTGGGAAGTCGGACGAATAGCTGGCGAGCGTCGTCGCATCCCACACGGCAGTCTCCAGTGTAGACTTCTGAGAGTTGCTGCATTCCGAGTCCTTGTCAAACCACAGGTAGCCGCCTGATTGATCCATGGTATTGAAACAGTGATTCGACGGGTTCTGTCCGTTGCAATGGCCGGGCTGGGTGGGTATGCCGGATGGGTAGGGGTTGGGGGGCCGTCCATTAGGGAAAGAAATGGACTTGGGTGGTGATGTCGGGTCCGAACCAGAAGGGTTATTGACGTCCAAGCCGGACGGCGCTGCAACAATGGGGTTGGGGACGGCAGCGACCAGTGCGCATAGAGAAAGAAGGGCAAAAGCAATGGTCGGCATGTCTAGTGCTTTTTATAGTGAAGGAAGAAGAGTGAGAGAAGTGAACTAAATGGTGAAAGAGAAATGGTGTACTGAGAAGCGACATGAAGAAGGGGAACAAGTTGGTGTATTATATATACGAAAACAGAGGCTGAGGAGAGAGTTGGTAAATGTCGAAGGATGCCGAAAAGGGGCTTTGTTCATCTGACAGATCCATCGTACAAGGGCCAGCAAAGGCTAGAGAGGAGAGTTAGGGCTAGTTCAAGCCACTTGGTCGCAGCCTTGTTCCTTCTACAGATGCATAGTATAAGGATGAGCAGAGACTAGAGGAGAAAGATATTAATGGAAGAGAAGGCTGAGAATGTTGTCTGTGCCGCTTGTGTGATAGTTTGAAGGATTGGGGGTCAGCAAGAAGGTACCTGAGTCTGGTTGGCTTCGGGAGGTAAGACTAGAAAGATGAAAGTGTAGTTCGTACACTACTAGTACAGCGGATCTATTTCGGTCAGGCAGGTTGGGGCAGTCAGCTTTCTTTCTTTGTTTGTAAGTTAAGGTCGTCTTCTATTCTGGGGGCTCGAAGGCATCACCATGGACCAACCCCATGATGTCGTGTACCTTAGGTAAGCACTAAAGGTAGTTTGTACCTATTTTGATATTCGAAGTACCAGGTACCTTAGGCGCCCGTGCTAGTTAGCGTGAAACGGTGTCAACTAAGGTAGTTCCCTTAGGTAGGATCTAAGGTAATCTTACCTAAGCCTTAAGATATTATTAACTCAAGGTACCTCAGGTATGACACCTTGGCCGCCGCCTCACCTAGTGTAGAATATTAATACAGACTTCTTCACTCATCAACTAACATCTTCCTCTTCCTACCTTACTGTCCCGTTCTGCCGGCACACGGAATCAGCAGTCTTTTGTTTCTCACATTGGAAAATCATAAAACATACTGGACCTTGATCATGGTCAAGGCTATCTGGTGCAGCCCTTTGCAGCCTGCCTCACTCCCGCTCAACTGATACACGCGGCACACTCGGCGGATTACGGTGTTGGCTTTGGCCTTTCACTGGACTATGGGTACGAAGAGTGACACTGATTCCAGCTGCGTGTTGATGAGAACTAAATCTATGGAAAACAAAGCATCGCCAGCATCCATTTCGCCAACGGTTCCGCCGTCGACGTTGCTAAGATCGAAGGGGGTCCGGCCTACAAGCAAATGATGCGTGCTACGGGTGTCTTGGATATAGAGCGTGCAACAGCTCACTGCACATCGCTCAACAATGATGCCTGGAAGCCCGGCGGCACTGGAGCAGCTCAGGCAGCCTTAGGTCTGCAGTCACTTCGTGACTATCTACCGCCTTGGTTAGGCGGCAATGACCCCGGTACGCAATCCTTGTCCTGGATGTTGAAGGCGTTGAAGACGGCGACCGAGTCCTATCTACAAGCGTCGCTCTCGACGGCGGAAGTGGTCGTCCCGTTTCCCGTCGCCGAGTCTTCTCTCGACGCCCTCCGGGCCGCCTGCTCCTCCCTCTCGTTACGGATGCCCTTGTCTGCACAGCCGCCGGCGGGGATTCTGGCAGCAAGAGCCCACGGCGTCGGCGGAAATTGCGACACCGAGGACGACGACCCGGCGCAACTCATCCTCACCGTCGACTACAGCCGGGCGGCGCTGACGGCCCTCTTGGTTGCCGAGGAATGCGGCATCTTCGAGGACAGGCGCGTATTGCACGACACACGACTCGGCGCCGACGCTCTTTCCAGAGGATCCGACGCTCCCGGATCCATCAGCAGTCGCAGCGATCTTGCATCCGCACTCCGTGACATCACCAGGCTGCCGCTTGAAGACGGCAATGGCGCCGAGGTGAAGCGGGTCGGCGAGTTGGTCTTGCTGGGTGAATCGGCAGGTGACCGACGGCTACACGATGTGCTGAAGGAGGTTCTGGGCGAGCAGTCCGGCAGTCTCGTCACAACTCTCAGTGACGGGCGCCGGAGGGTTATTGATCCCCTCTTTGCCGCTTCAAGGGGCGTGGCGCAGGACTGTTGGTCTCGGATGAATTTTCGGCCTGATGACGAACACAGTGGTTCGCTGTAATGTCCCAATGCCTGGTCATGGCTGTGCCGCAGCCCGGTCAAGCTTGAGTGGTGTAACGAGTCATGAACATGCAGCTCTTGTTGATGAGCCCATTCCTACCAGTGAATTGCGCCGTTGGGGTGAGGAGGCGGATGACATTGCTGTCCTGTGCTGCCTGGTCGGTCGCGTTGGGTGGGTTTGGTGAGGTGACGGACTGGCTGGCGCTTGGGGTAGGTGAGGACTCTGTAAGGCATTTCGGCATGTGGAAGGATGTACGAATTATGTTCGTACACAATTGGACGAAGGCGGAAAGCAAAATTGTCGGGCACCCCACGAATTTAGGCGAGACTATAGGCGACACAGGAATCTTCAAAGAGTAGGAAATAAAGCCGGTCGGTTCCTTCGTATCTACGAAGAGACATGGTGACGTAGTCAAGCGCATCATGCACGGCGCACAGACTTCATTTTCCAACCGTGTCAAGGAACCTTGCTACCGCAACCTCCGTCTCTTCTACGCTTTATATCCCCCATCACCTCCTCCCTTTCACTCGCCCCCTCCCTCTCGCTCTCCCTTCTTCCCACCACCACCAACCCGCATACGCCCCGGCCGCTCCACCCACGGCGACGAAGCTCCCCAACGCCAACCATTTGAAATCCGACTGCTGATGCCACACCGCGGCCGCAACCCAACGCACCAGACTGACGCAGCTGACGATGGCCATTTCGGTGCCGGCGAAGCTGGAGCGGTGCGATGCGGGGATGAGGGTCTGGGTGAGTTGGGTGGTGGACAGGTCGCAGGTCCAGCGGGAGAGGAGGGAGAGGGAGAGAAAGGTGAAAAGGAAGAGGGTTGGGAGGGGGTGAGGTGGGAGTAGTGGGGAGGTGGTGCTGGTGGTGCTGGTGGTGCTGGTGGTGCT
>JAABUU010003024.1_pt1 | contig 22282 bp, 16 predicted proteins | sample 5559301 | NCBI WGS metagenome assembly JAABUU01 (sample SAMN10711884, study PRJNA513360) | rock metagenome | isolation source: Antarctica rocks | place: Antarctica: Victoria Land, Richard Nunatak white | reverse complement strand
GCCACGTCCCCAGCTGTGAGTGCAGTAGCCGCCAAAGGAAAGCATACCGCGGTGTCTGCGCGCCGCAGAAAGGCAAACGTGTGAACACGTTCTATCTCATCTGCTTCACGCTCGGTCTCGTCTTCAGCCTCTTGTCCGCCTTCAGCGGCCTCGGCCACCTGCATCTCGGTTCTCTCAAACTGGGCCACGCAGGTGGACACGGACATTGGGGACAGCGCGGAGGCGCGAGTTCCACCTTCAACGGATTCACCATTGCAGCTTTCCTGTGCTGGTTCGGCGGCGTGGGCTATCTGCTGCGCAACTTCACCGGCCTGTTCCTGCCGCTGGTGCTTGTGCTGGCGGCACTCTCGGGCCTGCTGGGTGCAAGCCTGATCTACGGTCTGCTGTTCAAGGTGCTGCTTCCACGCGAGCGTTTGTTGACCGCTGAAGACACGCGCATGGAGGGTGTCGTGGCGCATGTATCGGATGCAATTCACGCCGGCGGCGGCACAGGCGAAGTTCTGTTCTCGCAGGATGGTGTACGCCGCCATGCTGCCGCACGCAGCCAGGACGGCACACTGATCGAGCGTGGAACCGAGGTCGTCGTACTGCGCTACGAGCGTGGAATTGCTTGGGTCAGCCCTCTGCCGGAGATGTCCGGGATAAGTGTGTCGCTTCTGCCTCACTAAATAGCTGCTGCTCGCGTGTTCGCTGCACAAGAACATGCTCAACGTTCCACTCCTTCGCCATCACCTGTGTCACTCAGAGGAACGTCATGTTGAACTCGGTCGCCGTTATTGTCGGTCTGGTCGTGCTCGCCACCCTTGCCCTGGCTGTTGCTATCGCAAAGACATTTCGCAAGGCGGGACCGAACCAGGCCATCATCGTGTATGGATTTCGCAAGGCGCGGGTGATCAAGGCGGGTGCTGCGGTCATCTTCCCTGTGGTTGAAACCTATCGCGAGCTGTCGCTCGAGCTGATGAGCTTTGATGTAGCGCCACAGCAGGATCTGTACACCCGGCAGGGCGTCGCCGTGACGGTTGAGGCGGTGGCGCAGATCAAGGTGCGGTCGGATGAAGAATCCATCCTGACTGCCGCGGAGCAGTTTCTATCGAAGTCCGCGGCAGAGCGCGAAGGCCTGATCCGACTCGTCATGGAAGGTCATCTGCGCGGCATCATCGGGCAGCTTACGGTCGAGCAGATCGTCAAGGAGCCCGAGATGGTAGCCGACCGCATGCGCTCGACGTGCATGGATGACATGTCCAAGATGGGACTTGAGGTGGTGAGCTTCACCATCCGCGAGGTGCGCGACAAGAACGAGTACATCACCAACATGGGCCGGCCGGATGTAGCGCGCATTCGCCGCGACGCCGAGATTGCTGCGGCGGAAGCCGACCGCGACACCGCCATCCGTCGCGCCATTGCGTTGCGCGAAGCAGCCACGGCCAAGGCCACCGCCGACCAGGAACGCGTCATTGCTGAGACCGCTTCGCTGGCCAAGCAGGCCGAGGCGCAACGCGACCTCGACATCCAAAAAGCGCAGTACACCGAGCAGAGCCGCCGCCAGGAAGCCCAGGCCGACAAGGCCTACGAGTTGCAAACTAACGTCATGCAGCAGCAGGTTGTGGCCGAGCAGGTCAAGGTCCAGCAGATTGAAAAAGAACAGCAAGTCAAGGTCCAGCAGGCGGAAATTCTGCGCCACGAGGCCGAGCTGGTCTCCACCGTTTTGAAGGCATCGGAGATCGAAGCGCGGCGTATCCAGAACATCGCGACAGCCGAGAAGGCCCGTCTGACGATTGAAGCCGAAGGGCGCGCCGCTGCGGCCCGGGCGCAGGGTGAAGCGACGGCTGCCATCACGCGGCTGCAAGGCGAAGCGGAGGCGTCCATCATCTTCCAGAAGGGCGACGCCGAAGCCAAGGCCATGAACCTAAAGGCGCAGGCGTACCAGGAATGGACGCAGGCGGCTGTCGTCGACAAACTGATTACCAATCTTGCCGACGTGGTGCGTGCCATGTCTGAGCCGTTGGCCCACGTGGACAAGATCACCATTGTTTCAACCGGTGCCGACGACCACACCGGCGCCAGCAAGCTGACCGGCGACATGACCCGCATCGCCGCGCAAGTGCCGGCGTTGTTTGAAGCTTTGAGCGGCATGAAGATGAGCGATCTGATGTCGAACGTGAAGGCGATGAAGTCGATCGAAGCCGACAAATCCAACTAACCAACGTGCGGCAGCGATGCCGCCCCCAACCTGTACTTGAGCGAGAAAACAGATGCTTACCTTGTTTGTTATCGTGCCGATTGTTCTGGCTGCCGTTGCAATCTCCGTTGTCATCCGCGTTGTGTTGGGCGTGCTTGGGCTGGGGCGTCGACGTCACCTCGGCCGTTACAACGGCGGGTTCGGATATGGCCGCAGAAGCGGCCTGCGCGGCTCGTTGCTGTCGATCCTGGCGCTGGTGGCGCTCGACCGGCTCTTCACCTCACGGCGGTTCTAAAGAATGCATGCTGCGCATGGAAAGGAAATCACCATGGCTCTGCTCGAAAGAGTTTCTACCCTGCTTCGTGCAAATCTCAATGACGTGCTGTCGAAGGCCGAAGATCCAGCCAAGCTGGCCCGGCAACTGGTGCTGGACATGGAAAATCAATTGCTTCAGGTGAAGACCCAGGTGGCGATTGCCATCGCCGACCAGCATCTGCTGGAACGCAAGCGCGCCGAGCAGCAGGAGCTGCAAACCCAGTGGCTGCGCAAGGCCGAGCTTGCCGTAGCCAAACAGCAGGACGACCTCGCACGCGCGGCACTCGAACGTGCGCTGTCGCACCAGCGCATGGCCGAGGGCTTTGCGCAGCAACACGGCGACCAGACGTCCGAGGCCGACACGCTGCGCGCAGCCTACGCGCGGCTGCAGCAGAAACTGACGGAGACGCAGCAGCAGGTTGAACTTCTGATTGCGCAGCAGCGGCGTAACCGCTCGGCACAGAAGGCGGCCGCCGCCCAGGGGATGCTCGATTCAAGCGCGGTGCAGTCGCGCATGAACCGTCTGTCCGCCAAGGTGGGAGAGGACACGGCGCGAACCCAGGCCGCACGCACCCTGCTCGCCATCGCATCTGCCGACACCCTCGACGAACGCTTTCGCGGCATCGAGCAAAATGAGGCCGTCGAGGAGCTGCTGCTCGAGTTGAAGCAGCGTGCTCCGCAGCAGTTGAAGGGCTGAGCTACGCGATGCGCGCGCCGGACTCGTTACAATCGAGGCCATGATTGCGCATCTGCGTGGAACGTTGCTGTCCAAGTCTCCAAACCAGGCCATTGTGGAGTGCGCCGGGGTCGGCTATGACGTAGCGATTTCGGTTGCTACTTTTACCGCTTTACCTGCTGAGGGCGGCGAAGCACGGCTGTTTATCTACACGCGCGTTGCGGAAGATCAACTGGCTCTGTTCGGATTTGCGGAGAGGACCGAGAAGCGACTCTTCGAGCGCCTGCTGACGATCTCCGGTATCGGACCCCGGCTTGCAATTACCGTCCTGAGCGGCATCGATGCCGCGCGGCTCGTAACAGCTATCCGTTCTGGAGATCACGCCGCGCTGGTCCGCATCCCGGGAATCGGCAAGAAGACTGCCGAACGCATCGTCCTCGAACTGAAAGACAAGCTGGAGGAACTCGCGGCTGCGCCTTCTGCCGGAGCTGCGCCACAAATTGCACTGGGCGAGGCAGCCGAGGACGCGCTCTCCGCACTCGTCAACCTTGGCTATCAGCGCGCCGTTGCGCAGAAAGCAGTTGAACAGGCGATTCAACAGAAGCCGGAAGTACGCGGGGATTTCGAGGCGCTGTTTCGCGCGGCGATGGGTTGTATTCGTTAGTCCAGATGTAGTGAGTGGATTTTGGAAAGCGCTTCCGTCTTCTGGTTGTCATTCCCGAGGGGATCAGCGTTTGTTCTTGCTGTTCTCTACGCCACCACAATAAATCCGCTTTAGCGTCGCCGGTAGCGGATGGAAAACTCGTACCCGGTATTCGGCGGGAATAGTTTAGCCACCAGGCGCAGCCGTTCAGCAAGTGCAGCTGGCGCCAGCAGCGGGTACTCGCGCTCGCGCAGCTCGGCGTAATCGAAATCGACGGCGAGAGACAGCTGGTAGATAGCCAGCGCATCGGCAAAGGCAGTCATCAGAAACTCCGATTTTGCGCGCTCGTCCACGGCATCGTTCGAAGCTGGGTTTACAGTCGTGGCCTGCTCGCTGGCTCCGCGTTCCGGGCTCAGTCCCAGCGCCTGATTGCGGCTCTCCCATGCATCCTGGCTGGATTCGCCGCGTACATTCGTCTGGGCCTGCGACCATACCATCTGCTCGAACTCGCCGGGGATGCCGGCGGCGGCAGCAAAGAGGTGTCCAATGTTGATGAAGAGTTCGAAGGCAAGCGAGAACTGATCGCGCAACAAGCGAGCGGAGAGGAAAACGCCCTCATGGGCGGGGTTCGCGTCGGTCGCGTCCAGATGGACGTTGCGGTGGCAGATCGCCTCTTCCGCCAGACCGGCGTCGTACAGGGTGGAGACGAGAGTGTGGCCCGCGTGGCCGTCGTCCGAAGATTCCGTGCGGCGGCCCTCGGGCAGAGCGAGCGGAACGAAGTAGAAAACGTGTGTGGCAAGCGCGCGGGCAATACTGGCGGGCACAGCATTCACCACCCGCTCGAGATCTTCGCGCCGCACGTTGATTTCTCCTGACGTGGCGTAGCGAATGCCGCTGGGCGACGTGCGCGGGTTCAGGGTGCGGGCGAGATCGTTCGCTGGAATCAGGCCAGCAGGATAAGGACCCGGTTCAGTCGCTTGGGTTGGAACTACGTGTGTGGGAACGCCATCGGCCATCCAGAGTATTCTATTCGTAATGGCAGCCGATCCACAGACCCGAGAGCTCGACAGCGCAGACCTGAGCGGGAATCACACGTACGACGCGGGTCCGCGCACCTTTGCGAACGGCTATCTATTTGCCGTTCCCGTGCGGGATCTGGGTTGGTTTGCATCCATCCTGATGGGTTTGGCAACGGGAATGGCGGCGTTCTTCGCGGCCACCTTCCTGGGAATTATGGGCATTCTGATCTGGAACACGATGGGCCACACAGCGGACTACGCCTGGAGCTACCGTCGGTTTGGCTTCTGGGTTGGCCTGCTTGTGATGCTGGCGGCGCTGGGCTACCTGGGTGTGCAGTGGAGCCGGCGGCAGCTTCGGCGCAACCGTTAGTCACATTTTAGAAAGTAATCCGTGTGAGGCAGGAAGGTGGGCTTCTACGGCGGCGCTTGCGCGGGCGCTGGCTTGACCGCCGCGACCGCTCCGGTGCAGGCTCTTCCCTCTTGCGCTCAATGAACTCGGGGCTCCTGCTCCGCTCCATGGCAAGCTGGAAATGTATCGGCATCACCGGATTCTCCTGCTTGATGAAGCCATTGGCCTCTCTGCAATAAAGGCACCCGCCGCAACGCCTGTGCAGGACCTCGGTTGAAGCGTCTTACCAAGATTGCCAACCCGGACACTCGCGTTACTCTGAAGTTGCGAAGAAGGCTGAGAAGGTGTCTGAATGGCGTTGATCAGGGCCGCCGAGATACGAGATGCTGCCGCAATCGCACATGTGCATGTGCAGAGCTGGATAACAACCTATAACGGCATTGTTCCGCAGGTGTACATGGCCGCACTCGACGAGGTCGAACGGGTTCCCTTATGGCAGGACTGGTTGAAGTGCGACATCAGTGTTTTCGTAGCCGAAGTCGATGGACAGATAGTGGGCTTTTCTGCTGGAGGTGCAATCCGCGAACCGCTCCAGGAATATGAGTCGGAACTCTACACACTCTATCTACTCAAGCAGGTGCAGGGCCTTGGAATTGGCAAGGCCCTTTTCCGCGCTGTTACTGGAGCTCTTGTTACAAAGGGCTACCAAAGTATGCTCGTGTGGGTGCTCGAACAGAAACCAGCGGTTCACTTTTACGAAAAGTTGAGTGGTCAGTACGTGATGAGCAAGCGGATTGAGATCAGCGGCCTTGAGCTATCCGAGTTTGCTCTCGGATGGAAGAACCTTGCAGCTGAACCGGCAAAGGTGTCGCGCTTCCTTGGAGGAGAGCACGCGTTCCGTTGCGGTTATTCGTCCGCGACTTCGGTGAAGGTCCGCTGACCGTCCTCGACGATGCGAACATGCCCGGTCGAGATCTCGTAGACCCAGCCTGAAAGCGTCAGCTCGGAACGAGCGAGGGCTCCGGCTACGCTCGGATGCGTACGAAGGTGCGCCATCTGCATCAGGACGTTCTCTTCGGTCAGGCGGCGGATATGGTCTTCTGCGTTTTCTGCGTTTTCTGCGTTATTCGCGTTATTCGCGAGTGAGTCGGCGACGCGGAGCGCAGCATGCCCATTGGTGAGCCACGACGTCACAGTGGGCATGCTGGCGGTGGAGGCAGGATTCAGCAGCGCCTTCATGGCTCCGCAGTCGGAGTGGCCGCAGACGGCCACATGTTCAACCTTCAAGGCCATTACCGCGTACTCGATTACGGCGGAGACGCCACCCAGCATTTCTCCGTAGGCCGGGACCATGTTCCCGATGTTGCGTGCGATGAAGACCTCTCCGGGACCCGCTGAGACCAGGTTTTCAACGTCCACGCGCGAGTCGGCGCAGGCAATGACGAGAGTGTGGGGCTGCTGGGGCGTTGAGCCAAGACGGCGGTACTCCTCCGCGCTTTCCGCGTGGACTTCAGACTGGAAGCGGCGGATGCCGCCCTTGAGGCGTTCGAGCACAGCTTCGCTCATGGCTTTGGAGTCTCCATTCGATTGTCATCCAGAATAGCGCGCCGTCCAGGTAGGCTGTGGGGTCGGCCTCTCCCAGCGTTCAGCACGCGGGCATTCTCCAGGCGAGCGGTGAACGGATGAGCCTCTGACGGTGGAAATCCCCAAAGCGCCAGACTTGCTGTAGGCTAGCCACAAGTTCTCACACACTGCTAACATCCGCAGCAGTCTGACACAGGATGCAATCGGAATCCATGAAATCGCTGCAAACGCGGCCCAAGGCAAGAGCACTTCACTTCCGGAGACGACGCATGGCAAGTCTAAAAGAATTACTCGGCAGATTCGTATTAGCTGGCCTGTTCGTGTCATGCTTGCTGCCGGCCACGGCGCGGGCACAGTCGACCGGCAGCATCACGGGCACGGTGACGGACGCTTCGGGTGCCGTGATCCCAGGCGCTACTGTGGTGGTGACAGAGCAGCAGACGGGCGTTTCGCGGACTGTTACGGCCGATGGCAGCGGTAGCTATGCCGTCCCTTCGCTGCAGCCGGGAACGTATTCGGTCAAGGCGTCTGAGACGGGGATGCAGGTAGTGACGGTTCAGGGCGTGGTCCTGAGCGTCAGCAGCACGGTTCCGGTCAATGTGCAGCTTGGGCTGCAATCGCAGAGTGAGGTTGTCGAGGTCAATGCCGCGGCCGCTGGCATCGAGACGTCCACGATGACCGTAGGACAGGTGATCGATCAGAAGACTGTGCAGGATGTGCCTCTGAACGGACGGCACTTCGTCGATCTTGGTGTCTTGCTGGCCGGCTCGGTCACCGCGCCGCAGTCCGGGTTCCTGACTTCTCCGCTGCGCGGTCAAGGTGCATCCTCGTTCGATTCAGCCGGAGGGCGCGAAGACACGGTCAATTTCATGATCAACGGCATAAATCTGAACGATATGTCGCAGAATCAGATTACGTTTCAGCCGACGATCAATACTGTTCGCGAGTTCAAGGCCGATAACTCGAGCTTCAGCGCGGAGATGGGACGGAACTCGGGAACCATTGTGCAGATTGCAACGCGCTCGGGGACGAACCAGTTCCACGGCGAGGGCTACGACTTTATCCGCAATAGCGCGGTGGACGCCCGCAACTTCTTCAATCGTGCTCCAGCGCTGCAGTCGCCGTTCAAGCGCAATCAGTTCGGCGGCGACATCGGCGGTCCGATCTGGAAAGACCACACGTTTTTCTTTCTCAGCTACGAGGGTCTGCGTCAGCGCCAGGGTTTGACAATCAACAGTATCGTGCCGAGCACGGCGCAGCGGGCGGGCGTGACCGACCCCGTCATTCTCAAGCTACTGCCACTGATCCCGAAGGCCAACGATCCGACCGGTACGGTTTTCCTTGGTTCTGCGACCGCCCCGGTGAATATCGACCAGTTCACGGGGGACCTGGCGCATAACTTCAACTCGAACGATACGCTTCATTTTTTCTACGCCTGGCAGCAGGACAAGCGCATCGAACCGACGTTGCAGGGCGACTCGATTCCAGGCTTTGGGGATCACCGCACAGCGCACCGCCAGATTGGCACGCTCGTGGAGACGCATGTCTTCAGCCCATCGCTGGTCAACGAGGCACGGCTTGGGTTCAACCGCATTGCAATCAGCTTCTCCCCGGCGTTCACAGCCGACCAGGCGACCTACGGGATCAACGCAGGTGTGACGGCACCGATCGGTCTGCCACAGATCCAGGTGCAGGCTGCAGGGTTTACGCTTGGCGGTCCTTCCGGTTTTCCGCAAGGCCGGTTCGACACCACCGGCGTGTTCTCGGACACGCTGAATATCCTGCGGGGCAAGCACTCGATCAAGGTGGGCGGAGAGTTTCGGCGCTTCGTCAACGACAACTTTTCGAGCGATACGAGCTTCTTCCGCTTCCCAACCATGACGGCGTTTCTGAACGACCAGGCATCGTTCTTCAGCGTAACGCCGGGCAATCGTCCGAGCCGTATTTTTGTCAATGCGCTGGGTGTGTTTGCCCAGGACAACTACAAGGTCAACCCACACCTGAGCCTCGAACTAGGTTTGAGATTTGACTGGAATGGAACTCCGCATGAAGCAGCAAACCGGTTCGTAGTCTTCGATGCGGCCTCTGCTTCGTTGCTGCGGCAGGGTTCGCACGGGTTGAGCAGCGTGTACAACCAGAACTACAACGTGGAGCCGCGGTTGGGCTTCGCATACGACCTCGACGGGCAAGGAAAAACGGTTCTACGCGGCGGATACGGATTGCAATCAGACCAGCCGGCAACCAACCTGGTGAGCCCCCTGGCTTCCAATCCTCCGTTCGCCATTCCGGTGAGTACAACTGCAACGACAAGTCTGGCGAATGCGTTTACCGTGGCAAAAGCTGCGGGTTCGCTTTCGCCAGCCTCGGTGCAGCGGAATTTCCGGAACGCGTATGTGCAGACCTTCAACTTGAACGTTCAGCGCCTTCTGCCGGGCGGCGCCGTTCTGCAGATCGGCTACTACGGGTCCAAGGGGACACATCTTCGGCTGCAGCGCAACATCAACCAGCCGGTGAATGGAGTCAAGCCGTTTGGCAAGCTTTCTATCACGAGCCCAATTCAGCCGGGCACCGGCCTGGGAACAATCGCGGAAGGCGACAGCCAGAGCTACTCGAACTACAACGGTCTGTGGGTTACGGCGAGCAAGAACTTCTCGCGTGGGCTGGAGTTCAACACCTCGTATCAGTGGACCAAGTCGATGGATACGAACTCGCTGAGCTCGCAAGGGTTCACCCTGCAGGACAACTACAACGTCGCAGGCAATTACGGCCCTTCGGACTTTGACGCACGCAATCGCCTGGTGCTGAGCGGAGTTTATTCCTTGCCATTCAAGCAGAACATCCTCGTAAAGGGCTGGAGAGCGTCTACGATCCTACAGTTGCAGAGCGGAAATCCGTTCTCGATTCTGACGTCCTCGGCGTTGAACGGAACTGGCGTTGGCGTGCGCCCGGATATTCTGGTTTCGCCGGGCAGCATCAAAACTTCGCGTAAACTTGCGCGCAATGGAAACGTGCAGTTCATCGCGCCGGCCATCTGTTACACGCCGACGGCAGGATGCGAGTTTGCCAGTGATGGCAAGCACTTTGGCAACTCCCAAAGAAACGTACTGTACGGCCCGGGGTTCGAGAACCTAGACCTGTCGGTGGCCAAGGACACGCCCATCCACGACAACGTCAGCTTCGAACTCCGCTTCGACGCCTTCAATACGTTGAATCACGTGAATCTGGGTCAGCCGAACACAACGTTCGCGATCGGGAAGAATTCGGTTTCGGCCGACACGTTTGGCCAGATCGGATCGACGCGCACCCCGGTGGGCGATTCCGGATCTTCCCGGCAGTTGCAGGTTGCAGGAAAGATCATCTTCTAGCAGCACGAGGCGGGCAGGTCTGGGTGTGTTCTGGACCGCGCCCGCTGCGCTGTCAGGCAGCCGAAGTGCGGCCATGATTGAGCCAGCCTACAGCCTTAATCAAGTAGCCCTTCAGGTCCTTGCGTTCAACGATCGCGTCGAGAAAACCATGCGCAAGCAGGAATTCCGACCGCTGAAATCCTTCAGGAAGCTTCTGGCGAATTGTCTGCTCGATCACGCGCGGGCCCGCAAAGCCGATCAGCGCGTTCGGCTCTGCGAGGTTCAGGTCACCCAGCATGGCAAAGCTAGCGGTGATGCCCCCGTAAGTCGGGTCGGTCATCACCGACAGGTACGGGATGTGCGCCTGCGAAAGCCGTCCCAGTGCCGAAGCGATCTTCGCAAGCTGCATGAGGGCAGCGATGCCTTCCATCATGCGCGCGCCGCCCGATGCCGAAACGCTGATGAGCGGGTGCCCGGTCGCAAGCGAACGGTCGATGGCGCGGGTAAACATTTCGCCGACTACAGCGCCCATCGATCCGCCAATGAAGCTGTACTCCATGGCCGCCACGACCACAGGGTGAGGGCCAAGGTTGCCGATCGCGTTGACCATCGCATCGTTCAGTCCAGACTTGCGTTGCGCCTCTTCCAGGCGACGCTTATAAGGCTTCAGGTCAGTAAATTCCAGCGGATCGGTCGAGCGCAGCTCGGTGTCGACCAACTGGTAGCCGGGCTCGAGCAGGCTCTCAATCCGCTCGCGCGCGGAGAACCGGAAGTGACGGCCACAGCGCGGGCAGACCTGTAGATTGGCTTCAACGTCCGGCTTAAAGATTGCGTTGTTGCAGGAATCGCACTTGATCCAGAGACCTTCGGTACGCACAGTCTTGGTATCGTCTAGGACGATCTTGTGATCTTCGCGCTTGAACCAACTCATGGCTTTGGCTTCCCTCATAGCTGATTGTAAAGCGGCGCGGCTGGATCTGGATTCGGCAGGGGTGCGCCCTAGCATCGCGCTAAGTCTTAGTGGCCCAGGTGATACGGGTGCCCGGCAAGAATAGTGAGAGCGCGATAAATCTGCTCGGCCACGACCACGCGGGCAAGCTCATGAGGAAGGGTCAACTTGCCCAGCGAGAGGACGCGATCGGCCCGCGCCAGCGCAGCTCGGGACCATCCACTCGCAGGCCCGATGGCAAAGACCATGCGCTGAGCTCCGCCGTCCCGTACGCGCGCAAGATGCTGCGCGAACTCAAGCGAGGTGACCGTCTCGCCGGTGGAATCGAAGAGGCAAACATGGGTGGGAACGCGCCCGCTCTCGCGGCCGAGGATTGCCAACAGCGCCGCTTCCGTGGGGTAGGCTAGCACCTCCAAGGGAGTCATGCGGGAGCTGCGTGTGGCGTACTCCTGGGTAAGCAGCGTCGCCGGACTCTGGCGTTTGGCCCGACTCGAGGCCGCAATGCTGACGAGGGCTAGCTTCACTCTGCCTCTTCTCGATTTACAGAGAATCCATATGCAGTTCTACCAAATTTCATAATCAGGACTGGCTATAAGCATCCGAACCCTTGCGCCTTCGGGCCCTTTGGTTTGGCCAGTAACGTGCTCCGTCGGATGTATAACATTTTAAGTTGGCGCGTTCTCTCTTCCTCTGTGTTGGGTGTAACCGTCGAGCAAGCGTCAAGTCGAGCATCGCCTTTTGGATTGCAATTACTGGCAATGATCCTCCTGCGGGAGACAGTGCCGTCAACCAGGGCCACCATTATCTTGAGGGTTTCAACAATGAGTCAGTTTTCGTTCTGGAGAAAATCTTTAGTAGGCGCCGTCCTTGTGACTGCCGCCGCGGCTGCCTACGCCGTCGACGTTAATGGCCGCATTAGGGGCACGGTGACCGACCCGGCTGGTGCGGTCATCCCGAACGCCCAGGTCGTCGCCACGAATCAGGCGAGCGGCGTAAAGTTTACGACCACCTCTCAGGCCAACGGCGGATACAGCTTCCAGCAGTTGCCTATCGGTACGTACAACATCACGGCGTCCGCACCCGGCTTCAAAGGGTTCAGTGCCGTGGGAATCGGCGTCAACATCGATCAGGAATACATTGAGCCTGTCCAGCTCCAGGTGGGCGGAAGCACCGAAACTGTAGAGGTCCAGGCGGATGCAGTCCAGGTGAACACCACCGACATGCAGCTGAACAACATCGTGAATGCGAAGCAGATCATTGAATACCCGCTGCTCGGTCGCGCCTTCACGGATCTCGAACTGATTCTTCCTGGCGTCCAGGCCCCCAACGACCGTTTTGGCGGCTTTTCGGTAAACGGTTCGGAAACGCAACAGTCAAGCTATCTCATCAATGGAGCCGATGTTAATGACTTCGCGCTGAATACCATTGCCATCGAGCCGAACGTCGACGCCCTCAGCGAGTTCAACCTGATTACCGGGCCATTGAATGCTGAGTACTCCCGCAACTCGGGAGCCATCGTAAGCTCAGTCGTGAAGCAGGGCACGAACCACTTCCACGGCGACGCGTTTGAGTTCTATCGCGACACTTTCCTAAACACCCCCGGGTTTTTCAACTACTCGACCGTTAAGAACGCAAATGGCACGTTAACTGGCGTAAAGACGACCCCGGTCTACCATCAAAACATCTTCGGCGGCACCATCGGCGGTCCGGTCCTGCGGGACAAGCTGTTCTTTTTCGGTGCCTACCAGGGTACTCGCGCTCGCCGGCCGCAGACCTCGCCAAGTAATATCGGCAACACGGTGGTCCCCACTGCGGCTCAGCGCGCAGGCAATTTCGCTGGCGCCACCTTCTCGAAGAACGTCATTCCGGGAACACTCAAGATTCCAGGTTGCGTGTCGGGTGTGGATACATTTGCCACTTGCTTTGGCGCTAACGGCGGTCAGCTGCCAACAAGTGCGTTCAATCCGATTTCGGTGGCGCTCCTCACCAAGTATGTACCCCTCCCGAACAGCGGGACCAACAACTTCGTGTTCAACCCAACCACTACCGTGAAGGAGAACCAATACATCGGGCGAATCGACTTTAGCCTGAATCCCAAGAACCAATTTGACTTTGTCGGGATTTATCAGAAAAGGCCAACAAGCGACACGTCTCCCTTCACTGGCCCAACGCTCCCGGGGTTTGGTGATACCAGCACGAGCAAAATCTATGAGTACACGTTCGACTACACCCGTCAGATCAGCTCCACCGCACTGAATCTCTTTTCACTGCACTATCTACGGTTCAACTTCAACGCAGTCTTGCCGACCACGCCGGTTGCTCCCTCCTCAGCAGGATTTGCCATTACGCCGCAGAATACTGCGGGCGAGAGCCTCCCGCTGATTACACTTACCAGCGGTTTTGCTATCGGCTTCAGCACCAATGGGCCCCAGCCACGTATCGATCAGAACTACCAGATTGACGACAGCTTCTCGAAAGTGATTGGCCGCCACAGCCTAAAATTTGGCTATGACGGGAGAAAGTTTTCGGTCGATAACGAGTTTTCCGGAAGCAATAACGGGTCTTACGGGTTCAATGCGACCCACGACAAAAATTTTGTCTACACTAACAAGAATAGTTCGGGGAACGTTTTTCTGGACTATTTGTTGGGTAACCCGAACAGCTACAATCAAGGTGCAGGCGGGCGTATCAGCGCGCAGTCCTACGAACATTACCTATATGGTCAAGATACTTGGAAGGTCACAGACAACCTCACGCTTGACTACGGGCTCGGGTGGCAGCTCGATACTCCGATTCACAACAAGCAGGACGGCGGCGAGGGTGTAAACTGTTTCGTCCCCGGACAGCAGTCAAAGATTTTCCCGTCGGCACCGCTCAGCTTGAACTTTCCCGGCGACCCGGGTTGCAACAATTCTCAAGGGGCAACAACTCCGTATAAGGACTTTGGTCCTCGTATCGGCTTTGCTTACTCGCCCCAGCTTGGCTTCCTGAGCGGAGGTAATTCGCATAAATTCTCCATCCTGGGCGGCTACGGTATCTACTACAACCGCACTGAAGAGGAGGGTTCGCTCCAGAACCTGAGCCAGGCTCCGTTCGGCATCACCTCCGCAGGCGCTCGTGATTCCTTTACCGGCACGAAAGACAAGCCAGCGTTTGGCAACCCGTTTCTGGACATCAACACAGGTGCCACCGTTCGGAATCCGTTCCCGGCATCTTTCCCAAAACCGGGCGACCCCAATGCTAAGTTTCCAGGAAATCCGCTCTTTCTGAGCCAGTACTCTCCTGGCTACAAGGTTCCCTACGCAGAAAACTTCCAATTGAGTGTGCAGCGCGAGTTCCCCGGCCAGTCCGTCTTCATCGCCAGCTACGTCGGTTCGGTCGGACGTCATAATCAGCAGACTATCGAGGGCAATCCGATCACGCAGGCAGGACACGATGCCTGCCTCGCCGATCCGGTCTGTATCGCCAACCAAAGCAATCAGGAAATTCTCTATCCCTCGCATACGCTCTACCCGCAACCGATCAATCCAAAAACTAACGCAACGCACTTCCACAGCGCGTCTCAAATCCAGACCGAGGGTTCTTCAAACTACAATGCGCTTGAGTTGAGCCTGAAGAAGGGTTCCACTCACGGTCTGGCGGCCCAGATTAGCTATACCTACAGCCATGCGCTCGATACGGTGTCAAGCTACGAAGGTGGTGGTTTCGGAGGTGAGCGTGGGTTCAATCAGTACGTTCCCTCACTAAACTACGGCAACTCCGACTTCGACTCTCGTCATCGCCTCGTGATTGCTCCGATTTACGTCGTTCCGACTCACGGCGGCAACCAACTCTCGTTCCGTAACCTGCTCACGTCAGGATGGGAGGTCTCCGCGATCACAACCTTCGCCACAGGCCATCCGTTCGATATTTCCTACCAGGGCCTGGAATCGTACTCCCTGTACTGTTCATCAAACGACTTCTATTACACCTGCCCGGACGTTCCGAATCAGGTCGCTCCGCTTCAGAGAAGGAATCCGCACAGTGTTGCCCCGGGCAGCGTGAAGGGCCAGTTCTTTGTCGGAGACATCAATACTCCGACCGCGAGCTTCGCGGATGAAGTAACGGGCTCCTTCGGCAACATTGGGAGAAACAAGTACACAGCGCCTGGGATCGACAACACAAACGCTCAAGTCTCCAAAAACTTTGCTTACAGCAAGGATGATCCAAGCCGTACCGTCCAGCTCCGAATCGAGAGTTACAACGTCTTCAATCACACGAACTTCAATTCGCCGAATGGAAATCCGGACAACGGCCCGGGTATCTTCGGTGTCATTCGAAGTGCGCAGCCAGGGAGGCAGTTCCAACTGAGCGGCAAGATTTTCTTCTAATCTGCAACCAGCAAATCAAAGACACCCCAAGTGGGGTGTCTTTGACGTTTAAGTGCTAACCGATATAGCTTCCAGCACACCGCCCGTACTACGGAAAGTCACTCCCTAAGGCTTTACCTTATCCCGCGTTCGTCGGTCATTCGACTTCGAGGCTTTGGTGGGCGCGCTCGCCTTCGCTGCTTTACTCTTCTCGCGCTTCGGCAATTTCTTTGCCACTTGTTTCCGCGCTCTCACTGCAGCAGCCAACGGTACCTGGCTCACTGCAGGCGGCTTTTCAGTACGCTTGCGGGTTGACGCGATCAAAAGCTTTCAGCTCGGCGCTCAGGTCGGCGACGCTGATGGTGGTCGCGGAGCGGCGCATGCGTTCGAGCCCGTAGTGCGCGCGCTTTTCGGCGGAGAAGACATGCACGATGAAGTCTACGTAATCCATCAAAATCCATTCGCCTTGACGCCGGCCTTCCACAGAATTAGGAAAGACGCCAAACTCGCGCTTCAGGCGCAGTTCAATTTCGTCCGTGATGGCGACGTTCTGGCGGTCGTTCGTGCCATTGCAGATGAGGAAGTAGTCCGTAAGGCCGCTCTCCGTGGGATCAAGCGCCAGAATACGGATGTCCTCTGCCTTTTTGTCCTCGCAGGCGGCGGCGGCGGCGAGCAGTAACTGATAGCTTTCGGTCGAGGGCATGGAACTCCTAGACTCTCTATCCTAACTGTTACTTGCCACCGGGTCGAACGTACTTGTACCGTGTTCAAGGTAACGTGCAACATGTCAGCCGCGCTCATCAACAGTCGCTTGGGCCGAAGCGTCCTCTCCTGGAGCCCATCCTTTTGAATCAGAACTGTTCGCCGCGATATAGATTATGGGCTGCGATATACGCGGCGACCGGGGGTGGAAGCAGGTCGTCGGTTGAAAATCCTTGTGCCAGGCGCGTGCGAAGCTCGGTGGCCGAAACATCTTCGTGGACCGAACCGAGGACGTGAATGCGGACACGCTCTTCGGATGTGAGCCGAATGCCGGATGGGTCCTCGAACGTGCCACCCACCTGATCGAGAGCAAAGCCGGGACGACTCACAACAATCCATTCGGCCAGCGCGAGCAGGCTGTGCGGCTCACGCCATTGACCCATGCCGCGGAAGCTGTCCGCACCCGCGAGATTGAAGCGTTCAGCGAAAGGATACTGAAGCGCGAGTTTTTCCAGGCTGTAAACCGTGTAGTTCGGGCTGCCGTCAGGCTTCGGCGCATCGAGATCCGTAACCCCAAAGCGAGGATCTTCGGCGTACGCACAGGCGAGCGCGACCATGGCCCGACGATCGGCATACGGAAATGTCCGTTGGTTGCGCTTGAGCGGTTGCTGGCCAGTCGGTGCGAAAAGAACCGTATCCAGCGAGAGGGCATCGGCTGCGGCGCGCGCAATGGCTAAATGGCCACGGTGCGGAGGATCGAACGTGCCGCCAAAAAAAGCAATTCGCATGATTGGAGAACGGAAGTGCGGTGGAACATTACCGCTAAAGACCTTGCCTGTTATTTGAGGTTACCCCAGCCGCTCTGTCGAGACAGGAAGTATGTAGTTGGAAGTGCCTCAAACTGATTCAGAGTTCGTTTTCCATCCCGATCCAACACGTTCGCAGATACTTCAAGGGAACCCTCCAAACACGTCTGTTCGACAGCGTGCGCAAAGTCGAAACGTGGCTTATATCGAAGTCAGTAATGGTGTACAGTATCGCGGTTCGGCGAATACAGGGATCCTTCACTGCGTTCAGGATGGCACGCTGTAGTCGGAAATCTACACCAGAGAAATGCCTGCGGGCATTAAGCCGCAGGCAAATCCGTATGCGATTGCAAGAACTTCAGAGAGCCAGATTAGAAGCGGACCTTCCCGGCAAGCTGCATAATCCGGTAGGAGTCGGGATAGGTGGTTGTGATTTCGCCGAAGGTCGACGAACCAATGGTGGTGTTGGGGTTGGCAAACTCAACCGAGTTCAGCAGGTTGAAGAAGTCGGCGCGCAATTCGAGGCTAAGCGGATGATCGCCGCCGCGGAACGAGGTGACCTTCGCGACCGTCATGTCGATGTTCTGACGCGAGGGTCCGCGGAAGGCATTCCGGCTCAGCGAGCCATAGGTGGGGTTGGTGGGAGCCATGTGAGGAGCGTTGACCAAGCCGGCTGTGCTGAAGTTCGTTGGGTTGAAGTAGAGCGCGCCTCCATCCGGGGTTGGATTCTTGTGCGGGCTGAGGGTTACGACTTTGCTTCCCACCAGGTTGGCGCGAACCAGTTGCGAGTCCCCGGCACCGGACGGGCCCGGCCGCGTGCGCGAACGTGCCAGGTTGGCAGAGATGTCCAGCGGGAAACCGGTCTGGAACGAAGCGATGGGATAGAGGCTCCAGCCCTTGGTCAGCAGCTTGGGAGCGCGCTCGAACGCCTCCGCAAACGGCAGGTCCCAACCGCCCGAGAATACGATGCGGTGCTTCACGTCAAGATCGGAGACTGCATAGAACTGGTTCGGGTTGTAGTACGGAACCTCGGCCGTATGCTGCCGAAACCCGGAGAGATTATCCATGTTATTTGCAAACGTGTACGAGAGCTGAAAGTACGTAGTGCCGAACGCATTGCGCGAGGTCTGCTTGCGCAGGCTGGTCTGCAAGCTGTTGTAGTTCTCGTTGGTCAGGTTGCGGAAGGTGTCCAGGTAGCTATAGTTCCCCTGGCCTCCGTTGGCCTGGTCGTACAGCCGGTTAGTTCCTGACCCGAGAACGAAGGGGTTCGAATCGGCAAGGCCGGTGTACTTGCGCGACACGCTACCCACATAAGCAACCTCAGCGATGATGCCGTGGCTGAGCGACTGCTGAATACCACCGTTGTACTGGATGGTGTACGGCGTCCTAAGGTGTGGATCGACGAAGTAAACGCCACCGCCACCAAAGGGCAGAAATCCAGCGGCACCAAAGTCGATGTTCTGGGCAGGCGGTTTCGAAGGAAAAGTATTGACGCCGCCCGATGCCGCGTAGGGATCCTGGTAAATACCGGCGCCGGTGGAGGTGAGACCCGCAGGTGTGTTGAAGAGAAGATCGTTGTAACCGAAGAATGGCGCCTGCCCGTTGAACTGCAGATTATCTTCGCCCTTCAAGATGTCGTAGAACAGCCCGACGCCCCCGCGGATCACGGTTGAACCCGTGCCCGAAGCATCGTACGCAACACCGAAACGCGGTGCGAAGTCTTTCCGGTCAGGAAAGTTCGATCCGGTGGGCGCGCCTTTGTCGCCCGGAAAGAGCAGACCCATCGGAGCCCCGGTAAAGCGTGTCGACTGCGCTCCTGAAACCAGCGAAAAGGAGCGTCCCTTGGTGTCATTCTTGGGGGTCGCGTACTCGTAGCGAAGACCGTAGTTGATCACCATCCTGCGGGTTACGTGCCACTCGTCCTGGGCATAGGCCGAGTAGTCTTTGCTGCGGATGTTTGAAGGAGCTGAGCCGAACTGGAAATACTCATCCGGGGCTCCAACCAGAAATTGGGCGAAACCGCTGGCACTTCCGGTCGCTCCGGATAAACCGTAAAAGTCAAACTCACCATTGACGTAATAGTCGTACAACGTGTTGTTCTGGTAGGGCGAGAAGTAGAAGCCGAACTTCATGCTGTGGCTTCCCTTGTTCCAGCTCAGATTGTCCGAGTAGGCGAAGGTATTGTTGATCAGGGTGGTTGGACCCTGCTGGCTGTCCCCTACCGTCAGGCCGGTGCTGTAGTCGAAGAGGCGGGTCGGGCCGGTAGACTGGTCCGGCGTAATGCCGATACCAAGCTGGCCAGGCGTGACCTGAGGCCCGATCGGGAAGCCCTGGGTAGTCTGCAAGCGCTGCGCCACAATACGCGCCTCATTCAACAGGTTTGGCGTAAACGTATGGATGTAGCCAATGTTGGCCACGTGGGCGAGGGTGCTTTCCGTCGTCGGTGTATTGACCGTCGCGCCGCCTGCAAAAGGTACGGTGTCAATCTCCTTATTGCGTCCCAGCGTGACCGTAAGCCGGTCCTTTTCGGAGATCACAAAATCAAAGCGTCCGTTGTACTGATCGAAAGGCGCCAGAAAGGAACCAGACGGCGTCAGGAAGCCGCTGGCGCTGTTTGGAATCAGGTGCGCGGCAATGTACTTCTGGGCCACGGGATCGATCCGTGTAGGATCGATCATCCCCTGGGCGGCGAGTGCCGCGTTCGGCTGAAAATAAGGGTTGGCCTTCAGGAGCTTTACGATAGATGGGTCTGGCCCGCCACCCGCGCCGCTCTGCGAAAAGTCGCCGTTCAGTTCGGCCGTCGTAAAGACCTGGCTGGAGCCGCCAAGCACCGTATTCGTCTCGCGCTGGCCTTCATAGGAAAAGAAGAAGAACAGCCGGTCCTTGGCGCTTGGAAAGTGCGGCACATAGATCGGTCCGCCAACCGCTACGCCAAACTGGTTCCGCTTCAGGTTGTTGCGCCTGAGCCCATTGCGCTTGTTGAAGAAGTCGTTGGCGTTGAACATGGGATTGCGGTTGAACTCGAACACAGTCCCGTGGAACTGGCTGGTCCCGCCCTTTGAGACCACCGTGATCACGCCGCCGCCGTTGCGTCCGTATTCGGCGGAGTAGTTGTTCTCGAGAATGCGGAACTCTTCCACCGCGTCCGGATTGGGGTTGAAGACGACACCATTGTTCAGCAGCGAGGAGTTGTTGCCGCCATCCAGCAGGTACGTCACGGAGTCGGTGCGTCCTCCGGCAATCGAGACGTTGCCTGCGCTGATATTACCCGGGTTATTCGCCAGGGTGACACCAGGCTGAAGTTGCGCCAGGTCCAGAATGTTGCGTCCATTCAGAGGCAAATCCACCAGCGGACGCTCCGTAACCGATCCGCCAACGGTCGTGTTAACCGTGTCGATTGCCGACGCGTTGATCGACACCTCGACCGACTGCGACTGGCCGGCTACCGGAAGCTTGAAGTCGACGCGCTGCGTCTTGTTGATCTCAAGCTTATACGGGGGCGAGGTCTCGTCCGTGAACCCCTGCATCCGTGCGCTCACGGTATAGGACCCGATCGGCAACTGAAGGAACTCGTAGGTGCCCTGGCTGTCGCTCTGCTTGGTAACCACCACGCCCGTGGCAACGTTGGTCACGGTCACGCTCGCGTTCGGAATCAGCGCGCCTGAAGCGTCACTCACCTGCCCAAGAACTTTTGCAGTGGTGTCCTGCGCGTGCAGCATGGGAGCGGCCAGCAGCGGAATCGCCGCTAGAACATAAGGGCAAACAGGCCGGAAGAAGTTCTTTCGATGCACAAAGCCTCCCTGAACATACAGTTGAGCAAAGGGGGATTGAAAGGCGGCCACAGAGACACGTGTTCCGCCGAAGAGTAATCCGGTCGTGGAGCTTTTTGCACTACGGGAAGTAGTGTGACTATACCGTAAATTCTGGAACGCGCAAACCAAAAGCTTCAGCCAGGCATTTGGCCTCTTTCCGCTTCAGCCCTTTCTTTCAGCTTCAGCCCTTAAGGAGCAAGCATGGGCTTGCATGCGCGCCGGGCATGTTGGAACAAGGTAGTCAGTGGGATGTAGCAAGTCTCTTCCGTATTCTGGCTGTCATTCCCGAAGGGAATTTGCGTTTGCTCTTGCTTTCCGGCTCTCTACACATCTGGGAATCCGCAACCCTAAGCCCGGCCCTTGGCGCTGTTCGCCGGCGGCGGATACGCAGGCTTGCGCTTCTTCGCTGCCACCGGCGCTTCTTCCAGCTGGACTGGCCTATGAATGGCGACCTCTTCCGCTATGGCGTACTTCAGCTTCTCGACGCCTTCGCCGGTCACGGACGAGATCTCATACAACGCAATTTTTTTGCGCTTCGCCATCGCTTTCAGCTTCTTCAGCTTGTCAGGATTCGCGACATCGATCTTCGCCGCAACCAGGATGGTAGGTTTGGCTGCCAGCGCAGGGTCAAAGCTTGCAAGCTCTGCGGTGATGATCTTGTAGTCGTCGACGGGATTCTCGCGCGCACTGCCTTCTGCCGCCGCGCTACCGTCAGAAACATCGACCAGGTGGACGATCACCGAGGTTCGTTCAATGTGCTTCAGGAACTGGATCCCCAACCCCGCGCCAAGATGCGCGCCTTCAATCAGCCCCGGCAGATCGGCAACCGTGAAGGACTGCTCGTGCGGCCAGTCGCCGACCGAGACCACACCAAGATTCGGTTCCAGCGTGGTGAACGCGTAATTGGCGACCTTAGGCCTAGCAGCCGAGAGCCGCGAGATCAATGTCGATTTACCCACGTTCGGGTAGCCGACCAGCCCGGCGTCGGCGAGCAGACGCAGCTCCAACCGATAATGACGTTCTTCGCCCGCACGGCCCAGTTCATGCTCGCGCGGAGCCTGGTGGGTCGAGGTGGCAAAGTGCTGGTTCCCGCGCCCTCCGCGTCCGCCCCGCGCAACCACAATGGAATCCCCAACACGGGCAAAGTCGTGAATCTGTTCTCCGGTATCGGCGTCGTAAAGAATCGTCCCGACCGGAACCTTGAGCACGGTCGCTTCGCCCGATTGGCCGGAGCAGTTGGAACCCAGGCCGTGGCCTCCCCGCTGCGATTTATGCTCCGGGTTGAACCGGAAGTGGACCAGCGTGTTGTGCGAGAGCGAGGACTCCATCAGGATGTCGCCGCCGTGGCCTCCGTCGCCGCCCGAGGGACCGCCCTTGGGAACGAACTTCTCGCGCCGGAAAGCCATGCAGCCGTTGCCACCATCACCGGCCTTAACGCGAATTTTAGCTTCATCAATGAACATGGAGACTCATTCAAGTCTAAATGAGGCCGCTACGCGCGCGCTGCGTAGACAGATTCACCATCCCTATAAACTCGTCATCCTGAACGAAGTGA
>JAABUU010003023.1_pt1 | contig 22283 bp, 23 predicted proteins | sample 5559301 | NCBI WGS metagenome assembly JAABUU01 (sample SAMN10711884, study PRJNA513360) | rock metagenome | isolation source: Antarctica rocks | place: Antarctica: Victoria Land, Richard Nunatak white | reverse complement strand
GCCGCGCTTTCCGTCGCCGCACGTAGTCCGCCCGCTGCCAGTAGCGGTCGTTGACCTCGCCGGCGAGTTCCGTGAGACTGGTGCTGGCGACATCGAGGTGCCGTTTGAGGCGCGTAAGTGGGTGCGTTTGCGGGAGCGCTTGGAGCGTGCGTTGGGCTGCGGGCGTGAGTGGGTGCGCGGGGGGCTCGTAGGGTGGGAGGGCGGTCGGGCCGCGGGGGGGGGGGGGTGGTGCCATGGTTTTAGCGATTGTTGGACGTCGTTGGCGTTGTTGTGGGGTTTGAGCTTGGATGGTTTTGGGTGGTGCCGGGGGAGTTGATGGGTCGAGGACGCGTGACGCGTGACGTGGGTACAATTAGGATGACTACGTACCTAAACTTCGCTAGAGCTGGGCGTTCATGAGCAACACATCCAAAAACATGAACTCTAGACTTGATCAACTCGGCCCAAGTTTACAGGCCAGCATGGATTGTGGTGTTTGTACGAAGCTACAGAGTATGCTGTTGTTGATTGAGTTGTTCGCTTCAGGGATCATTTCGGCCCCCTTAAGGTACGATGACTCACGGTCCCTATATGTAGAATCAGCCAATTTGTATCTTGAATGATTACTATGAATTTACTACAGTCTTCGGGTCGAGCGCAGACTGACAGCACTCACAAATCACAAAGTCCAACTCGCTCGGGATCGTGTTCTGCGAGTCTTAATCATTCATCCTCCAAATCTCCTTCTCCATCAGAGGCCACGCCTCCGTGAACGTCAACTGGCTGCACAGGCTACCACCATGCAAGCACTACCTGCAGAGCTAACCACAGAAATCTTTTGCCTGCTTCCTTCATTGTCCGATGTGTTTGCGGTGGCAGCAACTTGTCATCAATTCAGATATGTTTGGATGACAAACGTGACTCGAATCTATCATCAGGTCGCGCCGAGAAGCATCCCTTGCGAGCGCTATGCGCGTCGCTTCCGTGCCGATCAAGGGGGACCTGCCATGGAGTGTTGGAAACTGTCTCCCGGAGACGTCGTTTGCATGGTGCGGAATGCGTGTGTGGTAGAAAAGGCCATCCTCCAATTCGAAAGAGAAATCGTCCGCCGCGTCCGAAGTATGTTCTGTGACAAGTCTGGGGAAGAGACCTGTGGTGCTAATAGCTTTCGAAAGCCGGTGATTTTGCGGTCGAAGAATACTATGGGGCAGGGGCGCGCAAACATCCGTCGCACCTGACACGGACCGAACGCCTACGCTTCATTCGATGCTACTATCAGCTCTGGGGCATGATGAGAATAGATGCTGTCGAATGGCAATCCAGACTCGAGGCCATGACATTGAAACAACTCTACCACTTATGCGAGATGTCCAAACTTACGCAAAGCATTGGAAGAGAAGAGATGGTCCCCGCTCCTCAATACCCGGATGCAAAACCCGACTCTGTCCATGCTATCAACCATGGCCGATCTGAAGAGCGTGACGCTCTGGACCGGAGGATCTGGGAGCATATCGAGCACACCTACCTACGCATTCACAACCAAGACGCTGAATACCCTTGGATCCATACCTATTATGAGGGTTACTTGTGGTTCATTGTCATGTGGGATCATTGGCAACCATCCTTGAAGGAAATGGTATGTCGCCGGCGACCAACAGATCCGAGCCTAAGGCCGTCTTTCGAGAAGCAGTACCTTTGGGACGACAGCTCAGACGAGGAGCTATAGTCCTAGAGACTTCGACAGCCAGCTAGGCCCGCCCTACACAAACTAGACCTATCTAGTCTTACGAAGATCTAGGACTTCGGGCTGCCTTTTAGCGCCACCGCTGTCGCGCCGAGTCCCCGTATCCAGTCGACCCTGACTGGATCTCAACCCGACTGACCGACCAGCGGTTTGCCTAGATCTCGGCTTAGGGGTCGACTGAAACTGGGTAAATACGCTGCACATGCTTTGTATACAGGTGAGAACACATCCAATTCAGTATGGTCACAACATCGTCTGACACGGCCTCCTCATAGAAACTCTCATGGCCAACAAGAATATACTCAGCCCTATCTAAAATCTCAAAAGTCTGTCAAAAGCTGTAATTTGGCTTGGGCTACTATCAATACACAGCTATCGGAAAAGGATGTGAGCTGGAAAGTTGAGCTTGATTTCGGGGCTTGAGATACATCATGTTGACCAAGGATCGCTCTCCTGCTAATGCACTCTTTTCAACTCTTATGCTGTACGGATGCTTTTCCACCTAGATCTTTGGACCACCCACCCTCAGCGTGTCTCTAGCCGCCCATCCAGCTCCGCGCTGCTGTGGCATTGTCAACTGGTTCTACAATCTATGCCGAGTATACGGACTCAGTCAACCTCAAGTATCCCTGTGAAATGCCATCCTTCATGTTCGTCGTTCACGTTGCTTCTGATATGATATGCTGTGGACGCAAAGCTCTGCAGTTGCAACTCTTCTACCAAATCCCCTGATCAGCTTCGCAGAGAATACCAAAAACGTTAGCAACAGAGAGAAAGTTACTGGCTGAATAAGCCCGTTCTCTCGCAAGGCACCTCGTGCGAAGCGACTCTCCGATAGAGCCTGGCATACAAGTTCTGAGGGGAAATGGCTTGAAGACAAGGGAGACGATATGCAACAATTTGATCATGCATACAACGACCTCGCCAGGTCACAGCTGTCTTCACAGGGAAGGCCATACCAGAGTACCGTTTCCAAGTCATATGGACGGCAGTGAACAGGTCTTTCACCAAGTCGGAAGTCTACTTGCTCCCTGAACGTATCAATCGCTTGCAGCAGTATGTTAACACATTGTTGCATGATGGCCAACAGTGGGCCCCACTCCTCAGCAAACAGTCTGTTTGATGCAGATGCCACTTGTCAAGTATTTCCTCAAATATCCGGTATCTGTCTGCTTTGACTGACATATTGTCTTCCTGCTCAAGAGTATGATCCTCGAGCAGCTGCATAGAATGCAGCAGGAAGGTCGAGCCATAGCAGTATATTCCAAGTTTAACGTACGGTTCCAATACACCTAAGGCTGGAACAAGAAGCAGAAAGCAGTACTTCTAGCTTTGGCTTTCCCCTCCCCGGATGTCCCAAGTTCACCAAACCATAACCGACCGGGCGGAAGATGGCTCTGGCAAATGATCCTAGACGTCTGCTGAGTTTCAAGGTTGGGATAGTGGTCGTCACACTCTGCTGTGGTGCTGGGCAATACGTATGCGCAACGGTCTCTCCATACATGGAATTATAGAAGCTGACCACTTGTGCGTAGCCGGAGCGGGAAAGACAGTCCTTGTGTATGACCGCACGTATTGCACCTATACTCAGGTTGTAGGAGCGACTGATATGATGAAGTTCGATCATTGTTAACCACCTTCGCCGTCAACGCCCTGAAGGTTCCACCCAGAGCAAGGTGGGCGTCGCAGTCGTATACTTTACATACGATAAATCTTATCAAAGCCTGCTCAATGTCTTTGGAGGTCTGCTAAAGCAACTAATTAAAGAGCCAAATATTGTTCCGGACTCATTGTAAGCGCCCTATGAGCGACATTCTGATTACAAAAACTCGCTATCACTCATAGAGATTGCGGACGTTTTGAAGACCACATTGGAGTTGTATACAAGCACCTTTCCCATCATCGGATGGTCTGGCTGAATGCAGCAAGAAAATTCGATGGTCCCTGATTGAACAGCTCCAATGTTTTCAAAGTATGAGCCATATTATGGTCACATCTCGATTCCTGGGCAGCATGCAAGCAGAACTTAATGACTTTCGGCAATTTGAGATCTAGGCACCTAGATTTGTTATCGAGCTGTTTATAGACGCAAGAATCGAAATCTTCGCAGGTGGCCAAAAGGGGCCCAGTAATACGGAAAGATATCAAGGAAGGAGTTATAAAGACTGTGGAAGACATGTAATAGATCTCTTGCTTTTAACCATCTTCTCTTATTCTACGAATACCTCGATGCTGACTTCTGTTGCTACGGAAATTTTACCTGCCCGACTTCACGTGGGAGGCTTTGGCAGATGCGGCAGCTTTATTTACTGGACATGTTACTACTGAGCTTCAAGCTCTCCCCACGACGTTGAGGGGAACATATGACGAAGTCATACAACGGATTCCGATCAAGACGCTGATAGCAGAAGTGTTGCTCTGAAAACCTTGGCATGAGTCAGCTATGCATTTACCTCTCTCTCTCTCTCTCTGTCAAGGAGCTACAACATGCCACTGCGATTCAGGCCTGGAGATACAGAGCTGGATAATGAACTCATAATGGACATTTCCAGAACAACAACCCTGTGTGCTGACTTAGTCACCGTGGATCAGAGAACCAATGTTATGAGCCTGGTCCACTACACCCGCAAAGAGATACTTTGAGGTCATTCTGGTTATCACCTTTCCTGACATTCATGCGACCGTCATAATGAGCTGTGCTACACACCTCGCGCTTGATGTTCTCAAAGATGCCACGATTGGGGAGATCGGTCGACAGTTCCCCCTAGCAGGTTATGCTGCTGAATACATGGCGGACCATGCGCGGCAAAATGCAGAAGAGGCGTTAGAACCTTCCATTCTAGAGGCACTATGTCAACTGCTATCACATCCCAGCAAAAGGAAGTCGCTACTTGCTCTGTTAGACAGTCTTGAGATCCGCTCTGGATTCCCCTCTACCAATGAGCAGGCATCATCCGCCCTTGACCATTTGGTGCTAGGCTAAGGTACAGGGAGTCAATTAAGGTCCTCACTTGATAATATGACAGCGATGTCAGAGGACATGTCACAAACCCTGACTGAGACAAATGAGACTGATATCACGCGTCTTGAGAACCTGTTCGAAGGGAGTCGAATACCTGAAGTTACAGCCTTGCATCTTGCAGCCTCGATGGGACTTGCAAAAGTTGCTGCCATGCTAGTGAAAGAGACCTCGAACATTGACGCAATGGATGAGACTGGTACCGCTCTAGCAGTCGCAATGGAAAGAGGCTTTGAGGAAGCAGCGGAGTTCCTTGTGAATAATGGCGCAGGTGTCGACTTGAGACATCATCATGGACAGCAGGTGCTCTTGCTCGTCACTGAAAGGGGATGGGACGCTGCTGCAGAGGTTATTTGCAGCAAAGCTAAGTTGACGGCCACGGAAATAAGCCTGACGTTGCCCGAGACCGGATACTGTTGCTACTCGCTGCATATCTAGGCGACAAGAAAGGTACTCAGCTTGTCATCAGCCAGGCCAACATTGACTCGAAAAGTGATGATCGCACTGTTAGAGCATACGCATTGTTTATTGCGGTAGAGCGCGGGCATGAACAGGTTGTGGAAATTGCTCCTGGCAGCTAATATCAGTGTTGATTGAAAAGACTCTGCGGGCCAGACTTCGCTACATCGAGCCACTCGACGGAGGAGCGAGAAAATGATGAGGCTTCTACTGGAAACTGGCGCAGCTCTTGAATCCAAGCATGACAAGCGCCATACCGCGTTCAGCGCCAGCGCCAGATCTTGCGATGAATATTATTTAGGATCCTCCTCGATGCTCGAGCCGATCCCAACACCACAGCCCATAATGGAGTAAGCGAACTTTATGAAGCAGCGGCGAATGGTGAACTGGAGTATGTCAGAATAATACTCAAGTGTGGCACCAATCCGTCAATCAAAACCAGGGTCAAATGGGCTCCCTTGCACTGGGCTGCCAACAATGGACAAGTTAAGATTGTGAAGCTGCTCATAAATGCTGGCGCTGAGGTCTCACCAGTTTCTGGCCAAAATCCCACACCACTGGATCTGGCTCTCCAGGCAAACCAGTGGGTTATTGTCAACATATTCACCCTAGCAGGAGCTAAAGGTGGTGAAAGCACCTCACATGGATGCAATGCGCAAATATTTCTAGAGGGACTAGAGGGACTCACAGATCCGAAGGATGCACAGAGTTGATTGTTGAATACGGCATCCCAACTCTATCACCAATTGAGAACAGTTGTCCCCCGGATAAGCTGTCTCTAACTCTTGACAAGCCGCTTGGTGAGAGTTTACTGTTTGGTCAATTCATTTATCCCAGCAAATTCCCAGGGAAAAAGAGCAAATTATCATCATCGCATATCACACCCTTTGGATTCTCCCATATAGTCTCTTGGTACCACGCGTGTTAACAGATGTGGTGGTGGGAAATACTGCCCAATCGGTGAGGACGAGTTTTTATGGACCAATGTCTTTCACGAAGTTGAGCGCTTTGCATTGAATTATCAGGAGCTTGACCTTCGAGGAAGTACGCAGAGTGCTATCTACGGCGAAGTCAAGATGGAGAAATGCTGGACTGGAAGTCGGAAGACCCACCATGGAAAGGAGGGCACGCCTTATGCCCTCTTTCGACAAGGCCGGACTTTTCCAGGGGTCATGAAGAGGGCAAAAGATGGTTAGAACGGTCATTCTTGAACCCGAATCGTCTCCTCTTTAGGATTGGAGAAGCGCAGGATTTTGCCCATCCACTGAGCCCAGCACCATGGCTTTCCATGGCCATCTTGCTGCGTCATTGAATTGAAGTATTCCCAACCCATGACTCCCCCAAAATCAGCATACTTTCCCTTCAACGCCGTCAGGGTCTCGCGTAGCGGCTTATCAGGTACCCATCCCGCGCCATTCTGGGGATTCGTCACCAGCCCAACAACGATCTTGCTCACGGGCCAGCCGCGGGCAACAATTCTTTCGTAGTCGCTCGTCTCGCCCATGTCTCCCCACCCACAGTAGAACTGCGTGTTATACCACGCAATGTTGGCCGCAAAAGCCTTCTCCAACACTTCATAGTCGAAACCTGACAGGTTCTCCTGACCCCGCATCGCCGTCGCGACCGGCGCCAGCGTGATGAGGAAGTCACGCCCAAAGTCCCGCTTGAGGCGGTCAACCAGTCGGACGATGCCGCCCAGCGACATGGCCTCTTCGACGTCGAGATCGAGGCCGTCGAGACCGATCCAGGTGATCATGTGATGCAGCAGCTTGTACTGCCCTTCAAAGCTCTTGACGTCCCCGTCGAGCCGGGTGAAGGAGCCCTGGTGGGCGCCTCCTAGCATCCCGAGGACCTTTACGCCGGCGCTCTGCAGCATGCGGACTTCGTGCCAGAGAGGCTCATTCTTTGGAGCGTCGTACGGGTCGTCATTCAGAGTGATGCTTTCACGTGAATTCAGGTGGATGGCTGCGATGATTACGTGGGTGGCCTCGGTCTCAAGAAGAGGAAGGAGCGAGACGAACCTGCCCTCGTGGTAGTGCGTCTGGTGGTAGCAAACTATCCTTGATGATCCCTTTCTTCCATCATTGGAGAATTGGGTGGAGCGGTTGACTGAGCGCATAGTGTCGTTGATTTATCAGTTGGCGGCGTGGCGGGACATGTCAGGATGTTGTGCCACGAGCGAGCATTAGGGATCTTTCGCACCATCTGTGAATCCTTGACAATAAGCGAGCCCTACTAACTCAAAAGATCTCCGAGAAGTGAGTGATTTTGACGGTGCTGTTGGGTGCCTTTGCTCTCATTGAGGTTCACTACCTTGCTGCTTTGCAGTGTCCCACTGAACCACGAATACAAGTAGAACAAAGCTCTATAGCTTTAAATAGTGTCATATGAAATGTATAGACAGCGCGAGATGACGCACATAACAGCTTCATAGAGCACACATACCTACCTTAGGTAGACAGTTTTATACCCGATCACCGAGACACGTAAGGGACAGGCAGCTTTATAGGACACAGAGAAGCATCTCCACCCACACGAATTATGACAAAGCGATTGGGGCGATCCTGAGGTTTGGGGCTGTATATCGTACACTTTTGTATGTTGGTGATGAGCCACGCGCTCCCACCAATAGACGGTGACAGACACCAAAGCGGACAGTTATCAAACATACACCAAGCTAATATACCAGGTACAGCTTACAACCCGTCACCATGAAAAAAGTGCTTCGTCCACCTCTCATCCACACGCGCCCCCTCCTCATAAAATCGCAAATCCGTCGCCAGCCGTATCCTCCCGCCCCCATCTTCATTCCGACTACTGCTATGAATCATCCACGGGCTGTGAAACACCACATCCCCCGCCTCATAGTCCGCCACCAACCACCGCTTCCCTTGCCCCTCCTCCTTCGCCCACTGCTCCGCATCATGACTCAGATGCCCTAATTCACCCATATGCCTGTTGAAGGCGCTTATTCGCTCTTCGCGCGGCATGTCCTCCTTCTGTTGCTTATCATGGAAGTTTGCCTCCACGCTTTGGCCAAGCGGGCAGCTGTCCTCGAGGTACATGAGCCCCCCGCCATCGGCGGCACAGTCACCAATGGGCACCCAGGCGGAGACGAAGACGGGGTCGCCAGCGCGCAGGAAGAGCTGGTCGTAGTGAATCCCGCTCGGACACTTGCTGCCTGGGACATTGTGCCGTACCAGGCCTCTGTTCATCATAACTTCTTTCTCCCAGCCCGTCAAGCCCCTCACCATCGCACGAAGAGCGGGGTGCGCGAGAAACTCGTGGTACTTGTCGTCTGCATGCACCGCGTCGAGCAGACTCTCTGCACTCTTCTCTGGCGTCGCGCCGAGGCCTTGATGCTTGTGCGGGTCAAGGGCGGGGTTGAAGATTCCATCCCGGGGACTCGTGCCTTGTTTGAGGAGGCCGGTTGCGGCGAGGTGGGTGAAGTAGGTTTGGCGGAAGTCGTAGACGTCGTCGCGGGGTATGACGTTTTTGATCCAGACGTAACCGTCTTGTGCGTAGCGGCGCTGCATTTCGGAGAGAGGGGTGTCGCGGGGCGTTGGCCGGAGCCAGGAGACTATGGAAGTGTCGACGTAGGAGCCATAGTTTGTACGTTGCTTCGGCGCTGGTCTGGAGAGTGTGAAGGAGGTGAGGACGTGAGCGGGCTGAGGAGGTTGTTGAACTGCGGCCATTCTAGAGGTAGCTAACTTAAGGATGTCTCGTCTGTGAGCAAAGACTTGGAGAAAGACTTGGTAGATATGTGGTCTGGCTAATGGGTTCAGGGTATCCCTGACGATTTATAGACTGCTCAACTGAAGGCATGTCATTGCGCAATGAGTTGTGATATGGCTTGTAGAACCAATGCATGCAGGATGACATCATAGGTGGGATGCTCTACCTACTGGCAAATGCGGCACAGATGGCACACACACCCCTTTGTTGCCCTCCTGGTGCATGGATTTGGAGTTGAAGTGGATGGTGGTAGAAAAGTCGATCCAACATCAATTTGAAGTTGGGGGCTCTAGGCGGGCAATCGTCGATCCTGCGCCGGGTCTCTCGATCCCCTCCATTGCAACAATAATGCTGCGGCATCGCTGAACAGTGAGGAGACGAGGCAGCAATGGCTGGCCACTGTCAGTCGTGTATGCCGCGTGGTTGTAAGGTGTGTGATGATGATTGGCATCGCGGTCAAGCGTGCAATCCGCAAGGCTGAGCACTGATAGGTGTATGAGCATGCACAGCTTCAGTCCAAGCCTTGAACACAGCTTGAGCAACCACTGCATGCTGCAGCAATCAAGAGCATCTTCCGGCACATACATGCCATGGCTTTACGATCAAGACTTGACATCACAATGTCCACTCCCCCGCACATGACTGTGCCGCAACCAGTGTCTGGCCCCAAATTTCTGCCCGTTTCAAAACACCCATATCGTGGATTCATGAGCGTGCAATCTGCGAGGCTGAGCACTGATGTATGTGTATGAGCTGGAATGACCTCAGTCCTATCCTTGAACACGGCTTGGGCGACCACTGCATGCTGCAGTCAACAGAGATCATCCTTGGGCACACTCACGCCATGGCTCTTACAACCAAGAGTTGATGTCCACTCCCCCTAACATGACTGTGCCAGAATCAGCTCTGGCCCCCAAAGCTCAGCCCGTCTCACAACACCAATACCGTCAATCCGACGACCAGGATGACGACAGTCCGACCCTCCAGTCCTTCACAATTGCCTCCAATTGGCTCATAAGCAAGGAAATCCACTGGGGACCTTTATACGGCAGCGTCTCATAGCTCAAGGCTAAAGGGTCAATCTCTTGCATTCTGCCCTGGAGAGTCGATGCTGAAACCGCTGATCAAGGCCATGGACCGCCTCCTGAGGGAAGAAGCCAGTCGGGCCACGGACCCATTTCCTTCATCTATCGTGCTCGCCCAGCCCCACCATTGATAGATGCAATAAAGTGCCTTGGGTGAATAGCTTCATCGCCAGCATGAGTGACAAAGGACCACGGCCGCCTGGCGGCGACCAAAATCAGATGCAGGCTCTATACGTTATGACCATTGTCATGCTGACCTTGTCCTGTGTATTCGTCGGACTGCGAGTCATCGTCCGTGCGTGCATCGTCAAATGCATTTGGTGGGACAACTGGACCATCATCTTTGCACTTGTAAGCCGCTCTCCCGCATTCACCTCGATCCTTATCTGACCGAACCATCTCTGACGCGGGCCCAGCTTGGTACCATAATAGGCGCTGGCCTTGACTTTCCCGAGTTTGTCCTCGGTTACGGCCACCGCCGTTACTTCATCTCCGACCCTGCCTACTCCCGCTTCACCTACTATTCCCACGGCGAGTGGATTCAGACCTTTGCTACGCTCATGTGGACCAAGGTCTCCATCTCCCTCTTCCTATACCGCATCCCCGTCACCAAAGCCTTGAAGCGCCCGTTGCAGATTATAGTCGTGCTCCTCTTCGTCTCGAACCTCATTCTCACGTTGCTATGGATCCTACAATGCCTCCCAGTGTCAGCGGTATGGGACGAGGAGGAACGGAAGACGGCAAAATGCTTCTCGAAAGAGCAGCTCCTGCAGATCATCCTTGCGCAGGGCATCATTTCCGCAATTTCCGACTTTGTTCTCGCCGCGTATCCCGGCCTCATCCTAACACGACTGCAGATGAGCATCCGCAAGAAGGTTGGGCTATGGCTGCTTATGGGCCTTGGATGCGTCACCGGTGTTTGCTGCGTCGTGTGCAACGTTCTTAACTGGACCAACGAGTCACAAGATAGCACTTGGGACAGTATCCCTAATTGGATGTGGCGCTGCCTCGAAGTGAACTTTGGCATCGCAGCCGCGTGCCTGCCGGCACTATACCCAGGCTACAAGGCGGCGCAGAAAAAGCTTGCGTCTATCAAGAGCTCGAGACGATCTTCTGGCAGCTCAAAGAAGGGTCCATTTACCGGTGCTCCGGTCGGTAAAAGCGCCCCGCCAGGACACATGGCGGGAACGATGGCAGGATTGCGGACCTGCCGATTCCGGAGGCGGCAATTGTGAAGACGACAGGAGTGGGCCTGCATCAGAGCCCGATGCGAGGAACAAGACCACAGAATAGCGCAGAGTCGCTGGCCCTGCTGAGGACGGTGGATATAAGGAACTATGGCAGGTAGCATCCGGGGAACATGGGCGGAGATCTGAGGGTAGACATTGATCGCAGCTTGGCGCGGATAGAGAGCGAGCAGGATCTCAGGGGTCTGAAAACGGAGGAGAGTATGGTCTAGTTGCACGTCAATAGCACTATTAGTGGAGAAGTGGTAATAGCAGTGGTTTGTTGCGAGATAGCTTGATGACACAATGCGCAAGACAAATAAAACAGGTCAAGCACTCAATATTAACGAGGCAAGATGTCGAGAGACCCAATCTGAAGAAAATGCAGGTGTTAGATGTTTCCAGGTGCAAATGCAACACTCTCATAGTTGTTCAAACACTACTCTCGAGACAAAAGACAACCTTGAAGTGATTGACTTGTAAGCTAAACTTTCAGACTATAAAATATAAACTTAATGGAGATCAGAGGTGCAATGAGCAATGACAGAGAAGTTGATATATCTTCTATTTTGATGTGCTGATTTCATATGCTGCCGCTGGTGTTCAGATTATGTCGCGAAAGTTGTTGGACATCTCTGAAACCTTTAAGTCAGGTATATTTAGAAAGGTCATAAAAGAACGCCAATAAGCTGATACTGGAGCGGTCTCATCACATCAAATCATCTCTGTGTACTGTCGTCTGTGCATTTGGCGAAACCAAGCAATCCAATGAAAGCGATCCTGCCTCAAAAGGCTGAAGATCTTGCTTCAGAGAACACATCGGTGGCACTGTTGTCATCAGAACAACTGAAAGACACGTTCAGATGGTTTGTAGAGAAGCATGGCTTCAAATGCCGTGATCACAGATGTGGTTCAGTTTCCAAGTACTATTCTTGGTAACGTAATTTCAGTCACATCACTCAACTACCTCGGTTTTTCCCTCCTTCCCCATCTTCTACTCAAATCACCCCTCCATCATTCGTCATGGCTACCATCGAGCCAGCTACGGGAGATAGCACGAGCGCCGGCACTGCAAATTCGCCAGGCTTCACCAAGCAGATCACGAGCATTCCGGAGAACTCGCGGCAGTTGCTCGAGCAGTACAGCCACATCCCCCCCCATCAAGTGATCCCACACATACAGGAGCTAGTGGGTTCCTGTTCTCTTTCTACCTTTTCACCAAGGCTTACACGCCTTCGCCAAAGCGCGATAGGGCATACAACATTGTCCCCTACCCATGTATCGGCCAGCTGCGTTTCCTCAACCTCAATCTTGCCTCACAGCCCGGCTACGGCGACGTAGTCAAACATCTCAAGGCCGGTGAGAAGCTTCTGGACGTCGGATGCTGCTTCGGGCAAGACATCCGGAAGCTTGTTGTAGACGGAGTGCCTGCAGAGTACGTCTATGGTTTAGAAGTGGAGCGAGGCTTCATCGACCTCGGATATGATCTGTTCCGCGACCGCAAGTCTCTAGCCTCCAAGTTCATCGTCGCGGATGTTTCGGACCCAGGGTCGGACCTCAGTGAACTTGAAGGCAAGATGAACACTCTGTTCCTGTCGTCGTTTCTGCATCTGTGGAATTGGAAGGATCAGGTCAAAGTTCTACGACGTCTAGTTTCCCTCTCCGAGGACAAGAAGGGAACGCTCTTCCTTGGCCGCCAGCTCGGAACGACCGTTTCCGGCGAGTTTCCACTTCAAGGTCCCGATCAGCTGACTTTTCGACACAACGTCGAGTCATTCGGCCGCCTCTGGAAACAAGTCGGACAGGAAACTGGCACGCACTGGCATGTCGACGCTTCCCTGTACATGGCTCCCGAGGTCTCAGGGAACAGAGGTCAAAGCTGGGCCGATCCGAACATGCGGATGATTCAATTCAGCGTCGTCCGAGAATAGAGCCCACATGAGTTTTGAATAGAGTCACATGTACTATCTATCATGATGGCCCATATCCATGGTTTCGTGGCTCACTTGCTGTGATCTCCATTCCGGATCCTGTCCGAGTTCCATTGAAGATCGATTTCCACCCTGATCTGTCCCGTAGCCATTTCGGGTTGCCCATCCTAAGTGCCGACCAAGCCAATGTGGGAAGCGATGATGGTTATGCAGGCACGCAATATGGGGACACATTGCTCAGCGCTGGTCCACGCAAGGAAATTCGCAATACCCCCTGGAAAAGCACGGGTTGTTGACAATGCCTTGCAAGTCAATGGCCACAGAGCATGGAGACACTTATAGGTAGGGTCCCGGTTAAGATCTGTGTTGAAAACAACTATGATTCGGACCAGCGCACAGATACAAGAAGCCACTCGCCCTAGAATTTGCACATTCCCGTCAAGACAAAATCGACGCTGTCTTCTGGATCCATGCCGACACTCTAAGCAAATTGGAACTCGATTTCTCGGACATTGCGGTCAAGCTAGGACCTGAAGATGCTAAAGAGCCTCGCGACCTAGTGGTCAACAGAGAAAACGCAAAAGACTGGCTGTCAAAACCCACGACGCTGTTAGATCAAACACGCGATACTGTCGGCCAGACAGAGCCTTCGTGGTTGATAGTGCTGGATAATGGAGACAACCCATATATAACCATGGACTATGCTCATAAGCGTATCTTCAAGATCGTGGTCATGGTTGATTACAAGCCGACATCTAGCTAAAACAGCCTTTTCTCGCAATGGCAAAGTCCTTGACTTGGAACTGCTCGACGACCGTACAGAAGCACAACTTCTTGAGGGACTGACCCATGCACAAGACGAGAAGAATCTATCGTTAACGGTCGCACATTGATTGGGCGGACTTCCATTAGCCATCGCTCAAATGGCTGGTTTCTATTGACGCGAGTATATGCCCCTCAAAGATTTTGTGGAAGAAGTCTACCAGGCGAAACAGAACATCCCATGGAGTCTTCAACAGGATGACTGAAATCACTAAGCATGTAAGATTTGTGCTGGAGCAGAAACCAGAGAAAGCTAGGGGCACAATGGCATCCACTCGGGCTATTGATGCCCTAAAGCCACCCTCGAGAAACCTGCTTGACGCGAAAATCCTTCTATATCCGGATTACATACAGGACTATCTGATAAAAGACCGCTGTGCCCAAGTCGTGACAGATCCTCAATTTTCGAAACAACTAAAGGCCTTCCTTGCGGCACGTACTGCACTTATGGACAGCTCCCTATTGAAGAGAGTTAATGACGATACCGGCGTCAGAATCCACAGAGTACTTCAGTGCTGCGGGGACTCCAGAGCTATGGGGTTGAGAATTCACCAGAAGTGAATCTCACTGGTGGCCCTCATTCTAGGCAACACACCGCCTAGGTGAATATGAAACCCGAGTCAAGGGATGAGCATACCCCGCCTACTTATTTCGAGTCAAAATCATGGAGGCCTCAAGTCCACGAGCAAAGTGCAAGCAGCCCAAACCATGGAGGCTCCTAAGGCGACAGTGCAACTTGATGCTCATTCTCAAAACCCGAACGACAGTGAGGATGTAGACAGTCCTCCCAGAGATGCTCTTTCTCCAGACTGGGACAACAGAGATAACGTGGACAATCCTCTCAATTGGTCGCGGTGGTGGAAAATACGGTATTATCGCGTTGGTGAGCTTCATTGAGCTACTCACGTTGGTTTGCACCTACCATGCCGAAAGCGATTTGTCTGATTCTTGCCTAGGCATTTAACGTCCGTGCTCTACGCTCCTGGAATACCCGCTATGCAAAGAGACTTCGACAGTCACGACAACACGCTGGCGACGTTCTCGATGTCTATCTATGTCCTCGGTTTCAGTGTCGGTCCCTTGGTATTCGCGCCGCTTTCGGAAGTCTACGGTCGTGTTGTTATCTACCGGTGCTGCCTCGCTGCCTTCCTCTGCTTTACGGTGGCCTGTGCGTTATCTTCAAGCATCAACATGCTTGTGGGCTTCCGCTTCGTTGCTGGCTGTTTCGGCGCCGCTCCAGTCGCGATAGGCGGTGCGATGGTGTACGACCTCTTTCGCGTCGATGACAGGGGGGTCGTCATGGCGATATGTCAGTCCGGACCAATCTTCGGGAACCTTCTTGGCCCGCCCCTGGGCGGCCTCATCATACAACACAAAAGTTGGCGATGGGTATTCTGGGTTATTACCATCTTTGTAAGACTCTCTGCGTTCCGTTCAGAGCAAAGATTTTGCTGACGCCGTCAGGCTGGCTTTGCTCTGCTCTGCTCACTCTTCATCTTGAAGGAGACTCACGCGCCGACCGTTTTACGCAGGCTTTACTCGAGTCGGCAAGCTCATCTCGAATCTGACGCCGATGAACCCACGCCCACGAAGCCTGAGCTCGTTGATGAGCTGTCTCGAGCGATAAAGAGACCGCTTAAGCTTCTGTTCTTCTCTCCTGTCATTATCGCTTGCTCCCTGATCATCTCTATCGTTTCGGGAGCAATGAACTTGATTTCCACTTCACTCGGGCGCATTTTCCAGGACCAATATGATTTTTCCACAGGTGCGTCCGGTCTAACGTATCTAGGCGCCACGACAGGGTGCTTAATTGCGGCAATTGTATTTGGGAGGACGAGTGATCGCATCTCGCGGTTGCTAATGAGGAGGAATGGAGGTGAACGGGAAGCTGAATTTAGATTGCCCGCCATGATGGTTGGGTTACCGCTGGTTGTTGCAGGCCTATTTTGGTATGGCTGGAGCGCACAGAACCATGCCTTCTGGCTCGTGCCTGTGTTGGGCCTGAACTTGTTTGGTATGGGCGTCACTACAATACAGGTAAGCCTGCACTGTCCGGTTGCAAACATTGTGCTAGTGTATTGACAGAGTCCTAGCTCTCGTTGCAGACCTATCTGGTGGACTCTTTCACCGAGTTATCCGCCTCTGCGCTTGCTGCAACCACCGTGACAAGGTGCGTCGGCGGGTCGCTCATTCCGGTCCTTGGCCCAGTACTATACCAAAGACTAGGTCTCGGCTGGGGAAACAGTCTAATGGCATTTCTGAATCTTGCACTTTGCGTGGTGCCGTGCGTTCTGTTCGTTAAGGGAAAATTCTGGCGAGAGAAGTACTTGCCCAAAAACATGTAGAACGATATTGCCAGCCTAGGAATCGGACAATCCTGTGTGCTGCGCTGAGATAACATCAGTTCGCGCCTCAACCCTGGCGAGCACAATCTGCTCTGTTGGCCATGAACGAACCATGCTCACTGAAGCCGCCATTAGAGTTACAAAGATCTTCGTCCATTCAGATCAAAGAGATGTCCTCAATTGTGGCCCGGCATCCAGTCATGATATTATGGGATCACATTTCATGTGGTACCATGACCACAAATGACCATACCTGAGAACGCAGAACATGATCTGAAAGAATAAGTTATCAGCGCCGAATAGAGGCCTCTATTGGGATACTAACGGACGATGCAAGGAAGCCATGACCGGCAGACGCGTGCCCACGTCCCCGTCAGATAGACATGAATTTCGACATCGAAGGTCCACCTACAGGCTCAGCTACCGTATCTGATCAAGCTACTGTTGACAGCTGAGGTAGGGTCCATACGGGCCATTCAGGGGCTGATAGGAGGGTTTTCTTCACTTTAGGTCAAAGCAGCAGTACTTCAGGTTGGCAACCGTAACTGGAAGTGGGAGACAAGATTCTGATGTTCGACTGTCGGGTGAACTGGCTTTGTTTGATATTCTCGCAGCCCTAGTATGGACACCACATTTGCGCATATACAGCATCTAATTCTCTCTTCAATGCAATCATGCTATGCACAAGCTTTGACATGGTTCTATTGAATTGACTGACACGTTGTTGTTCTATGTATCCAGTTCTTGTGGTCTATTAGGCCGTCGAATCTCACACTGTGCTCCCCAGGTAGCAGCTGGGATATGAAAATATCCCCGGGGTCATACAGATCCTATCAACAATGGATGTGTGAATACGATTCGGAGCGGGGTTTGCTATCGATGCAGCAAATCAGGATCTCGATTAGGCGGTCCCCCAGAGGGGTAAGAAACTGCTGAACACAGCCAGCATGTGCCAGTGCCTTTGCATTCGATGCACCAATTTCAGCGTAACCATCATCCACAGCCTTGTTGCCAAGCATAAGCGAATCAAGAACGTGTTAATCTGCGTTCTCTATTGCAACTTCTACAAGACTCCGGAGAGACTGTAAACAGAGAGGTAGTCATCATTCCCACCGGCGGCCAAGCATGCATCTTCCTCTGCTGCTCTTCTTCTATCTTCGCTCTATCCTCGTCGTCCTCGCCCCCCGGGACGCATCAAGTTATCGAGCACCCGACATCGTCGAGATCACTCAGACCATCAACCTCCTCTTCGCCGTCCTGTTGGACTCGTCTTCGCTACGACCAGCTCGCCAATGTCCGCGGCCAGCACGACATCGCCACCCAACTCTCCCCCCCCCCACGGCCCCCACCTCTCTTCCCCAGCGCGTTCAGGCGACTACCGAGGCGGTTGGGTGTTGCTGACGGTGACTCTCCTGGCGTGTTCGAAAGACCAAGTGAGGGCGGGGAGAGTTGCTGGCGGTGGGTGGGAGTTGCTGGCGGTGGGTGGGAGTTGCTGGCGGTGGGTGGGAGTTGCTGACGGTGGGGGAAAGAAAGGAGGGAGGGAGTGAGGGAGACGTGAGTGAGGGAGACGTGAGTGAGGGAGGCGTGAGTGAGGGAGTCGGGGCCTCGGGAGAATTAGGAAAATGGAAGATATGTAGGCTGGGAAGGATAACTGGACTGGACTGAACTAGTAGATGGATGGAGCGTTGAGCTGGTTGGTGGTGGGCAGGGCAGGGTGGGCGCAGGGAGTGTGTTGGGTAAGGTACCGTACCTAAGGTACCTGGGTGAGTGGTCAGTGGGGTTGGATCGGTTGGGTCCTTTGCGGGTTCGTATTCTGTAGGTAGGTATATTGTACCTCAGGTACTAAGATCGCGTTGTCCCTCGTCAGGAGTCAATCGTCTGTTCACCTTAGGTCGTCATCTGGAAGCTGGTGAAGATCACTTGGAGGGCCAGTGCAGACCATGAGGTCGGTTGAAGGGGAGAGATGTCACATCGCTCCACATATTCGATCATCAGCCATTTGCTTGGTCAAGATGATAGAAAGTATATAATCCGGTTCATAATCCATTCAAGGCTTTCAGTCCATGGTATCTCTCGCAATGACCGTCAATAGAGAACCTCCCAAGAAACCTACGGCAGGTTCCGACAATCAAGAGTAATTGTCCCCCTTGACAGCCTTCTTCTGATCCGAAGCGACGGCTGACTCGAAATGATACAGCGGCTCACACCGGGTGTTCTTGCGCTGAAGGACCCACCGCTTAAGCCACCATGGAAGAGCCTTGGTGAGTTGATAGTGCATGTGGGTGCGGGTCGGGACGGCAAAGATATAATCGAGCTCCTCGAGCGTCCGCTGCTTCGTCTCCGGCACCCAGAAGAAGATCATGACAAAGGCAGTGACGTTGAGGAAGGCGTAAAAGCCGAAGGCGCCTGTCGGCGTAAACGTCGCCAGCATCTTCGGGAAGGTGATGGACAGGGCCGAGGCCCAGAAGAGAGTAGTCGCCACCGCCCAGCTCATGCCAACCTCACGGTGCGATAGCGGGAACACCTCGGCAGAGTACGTGAATGGTACGGGGCCTTCGCCGGGAGAGTAAAAGGCCGCGAAGAGGAAGACGAAGAGGGCGATGAGGCCAAGGTGAGCACGACTGGACTCGGGGATGTAGAAGCAGAAGGCGACGGCGAGTAGGGTCCACGCCATATTGGGAAAGGTGAAGAGGAGCAGCGTTCGGCGTCCGTAGGTGTCAATGGTCCACACCGCAGGCCAAGCGAAGACAAAATTGACGAGACCAAAACCCCAGGAGGCGAGGAGGGCCGACAAGGTGCTTGCGCCCGCCCTCACGAACACGGTAGATGAGTAGAAAGCGATGATGTTGATGCCACACATTTGCTGGGCGATCATGACCGTCCACGAGGCAAGCGTTGCACGACGCACCCGGGGGATGGTGAAGAGTTCGAAAAACCTGGAAATATAAGTGCCCCGCCCGATGACGACGGCTTCCTCGACGACTTGGGCGTGAATATAGTAGAGATCCCGAGCTGCCTGAAGCGGCGTGGGTCGTAGGCGACACAAGGACTGGTACGCTTTTTGATACCGATTCTTCTTGATATACCAACGGGGTGATTCTACGGAGGTCAGTCACGGAGTAACCGTTCAACAGATCCGAATGACTTGCCTGGACAGAGGTAGATTCCAAGAACCAAGGGCACGGCCGGGATGAAGGCAGACCCGAGCTGCAGACGCCATGCGATATCGCCGACTTGGTAGACGGCCAGATTGGCACAGAAGCCGAGAAAGATGCCGAAGGCGGTCCACATCTGCCAACTCATCACCAACCCACCACGGATGGAGGCCGGGCAGTTTTCGGCGGCGTAGATGGGCACCACGGACGCCTTACAGCCCATGCCCACACCCAAAAGCAGACGAGTCAAGAACAGTTGCTGCCATGTTTGGGTGAAGGCCGAGCCGATGACGGAAAAGAGACAGAAAATGGCAGCGATGAAGATGGTGCCACGACGACCGAGGTAGTGGTTCAGCGGGTCCGAACACCAGCAACCGAAGAAGGCCGACGCAATATAAGGCGCCGCGTTGATCAAACCGACGAGCCAGTTGTCACGCGCTTGGTTCGGAGCTCCAACCTTTTCCCCGTTACCGATGCCGAATGCAACGGGGAAAGAGAGATTGGCACCGTTGGAACCGGTCTGGTCCCAGCCCTGCACCGCCGCACCGACCGAGCAGAGAATGACGGTAAAGTACAGAGACTTTGGCTGCCGCCACTTGTGCAAGAACTCGTTGCGGAGCGCATTCCGCTCCACGTCGTCGAGCTCTTCGATCGACTCGAAGGCCGGCGGGTTCTGGGCGACGAGGGCGCCTTTACGCATCAACGGGATGATGTCGACCATGTCGACCTCACGAGCGAAGTCGTCGACATTGCGAAACAGTGTTTCGCGAGGTATACCCGCCAGAGGGTTTTGGATCCTGCATCGATCAGTTCAATGGCTGCACGCGATATGGGAGACTGGATCGGGCTACTGACTTGGCGGTCACGTTGCGGTTCAGATTGACCGACTCCGACCTGCCTTTTTCCGTGCTAGCCATTTGATTGTAGCTGTCAGGCCTGAATATAGGAGTGATTAGTTTTCGGTATAGCCTCCAACAGCATCAGCCAGATGGAGACAAAAGGAGACAAACCCATGATCCTCAACAAAGACGGCCTCATCTTTCCCAGCAGCCCGATGAGTGACCGGTACGTCGGCCATATTGGTGATTGACAATTGGACAAATCTGATGGAAGTGTGTGACAAAGGAAGAAGAATCGAATGGGCAGCGGGGTAGAGGCAATGATTTATTATATACCTAGGTAGCGCTGGACGGTAAGGAAGGTAAGGTACCTTACCTAAAGAAGTAAGGTAAGAGGTAAGACCGATCACTTGTAGGTGTGATCGATCAATAATGAATGCTCAATGCTACCTAACTTAAGGTAGGTAGTAATGCTGTCACACACAGGATGTAACGTTAAGGTACCTTAGTGGTCAACTACCTAGAGCGGTTAAATTCCCAATAGGTAGAACAGTCCGATCCATAATCCATAAGGTAAGGTAGTGAGTGAGCTAGATAATAAGCATTCCATTGTTATATCTGGTAGTCAATTATTGCCCCCGGATTTGTCTTTTGTATGTCACATGTACGGTATCTTGCTTAAGGTACCTACCCTTATCTCATTGTCATTGACTTCCCCAATGCATCGAGTCAGGCTGTTCGTGAACCTGCCTTGAGTCGATGCAATGACATGAGGACCGAGAGTAAGGCAGAACAGCCAGTTCTGCCCTGCCCTGATCTGCCCAACAACAATTATACAGACCGTCATCCAATGTGCACACAAAACATCGTACGAAGTAAAGTACTGTACCTTATCCATGACTCGCACTTTGTACTCCGTAGAGGACGTTGAGGAGAGGATTCTAAGGTAGCCTCCGATACGCCTCAACTTTGTAGGTAGTAGTCCCCCTCTGTAGCGCTTACCTTAACTTTAGTTAGCTTCCCGCCACCAGTAGCATATCGGAACCTTGGAAGGTAATCAGCAGCTAGAACAGTCTAGCGGCCGAAAGAATCTGCCTTTCGTCTGCTTGCGGTTAGACAAGACAGAACCGCAGAACCGGCAGCGGGGAAGGCAGACCACCCCCGTGCCCCACAGCGCTAAATCTTCACTTTAGGTACGGCATCTACCGTTTTGTCAGCCGAGCTACTTTACCCCCCTAACGGTGTCGGATAAGGCTTAGGGTAAGGTAGGTAAGTCTCTGACATTGCACATCACAGATATTAGTAATGTTTTTGAGGCTGAATGCATACAGATCCAGATCCGGTTCCTGCCTCTGATGAACCAAGTGTTCGGTATGTGAGGCTGTGAGCAAATTGATGTGCATGTTGATTGGTGTTGCATGAGTACAGGTTGCATGCATCAGACTGAGTTTTCTCTCCGAGAAGTTTCACTACCTACCTTAGATAAGGATCTCATGCCGGGCTTTGAATCGATATATCACCGCTCTGGCTATTCCTCTTTGAGAAGAGATGCCTGCTACCCTGTGTACCTCTGACGTGGTAGATTTTCTCTTCAATCCTTGTAGGTACTTAGGGTACAGGACCTATAGACCAGGTAGGTAGTTCGCTGCAAAGATTGACCGGAAGTAAGTGACCCCGCAAATCCCAACCATCGTCATCGAGATGATATTAAGAATTGAGTCAATTGACCGAAAGGACCGAGATCGTCATTTCACTAACTTACTCTCTATACCATAAGTAGGTATGGATAGTTAAGTAATCAATCCTATACCTAAGGTACCTAAGGTAAGGCACGAATATAAGGTACCGGCCGGCGACGACTCTCACCTCCACGTGGTGCCGGCTGGGAACCTGTGAATACTGTTGCTCCAAGTATTTGCAGAGCTAAGAAGAGTCAACACCAGC
>JAABUU010003014.1_pt1 | contig 22344 bp, 19 predicted proteins | sample 5559301 | NCBI WGS metagenome assembly JAABUU01 (sample SAMN10711884, study PRJNA513360) | rock metagenome | isolation source: Antarctica rocks | place: Antarctica: Victoria Land, Richard Nunatak white | reverse complement strand
TGGTGCGAAAGGACGGAGCAGCAGTATCATCGCGGGCGGCAGGGTATGCATCGGTATCTCCTCTTGGTCGAGTGGTATCGAGCATACCCCGCCGCTTCATCTCATGCCAAATGGGGAAAGTCGAGCTTAGTCCGTAGTCCTCAGTCCTTACCACGCCATCGCGTAGCCGTCGCGCCGGGGGTCGGCGCCGCCCATCAGGGCGCCGCTCTCCGGATCCACCATCACGCCCTGACCGCCGCCGACGAACATCGTCCAGTCGTCCAGCACCTGCACCTGATGGCCCAGTTTCTCCAGTTCGGTGCGGACTTCAGCGGGGATGCGTCCCTCCATTGGCAGTTCGGCGCCGTTCGCCGTGCGGAAGCGGGGCGCTTCGATTGCCGCTTGGATGCTGAAGCCGTGATCGAGCACGTTCATTATCATTTGCGGCGTCGTCTCCATGATGCCGAACGAGCCGGGCGTGCCGATCACCATGAAGAGTTTGCCGTCCTTCCAGACTTGCGCCGGAGCGAGGCACTGCTCGACGCGCTTATGCGGGCCGATGGCATTCGGGCTTTCCGGGTCGAGGTCCATCCAGTAGGTGAAGTTATTCAAGGCGAGGCCCGTGCTGCCGAAAACGACGCCGGAACCAAACGTGCCACCGAGCGTCTGGGTGACCGAGACCGCATTGCCCTGCTCGTCCACTGCGTCGAAATGGGTCGTGCTCTGCGGCATCTTGTACGGGTCGCCCGCGAGGATTTCGTCCTGCCGCTTTTTCGAGGTGTACCGATCCCCTCCGGCAATCCCCGCCTGCTGCGGATTGATGAGGGAACGACGGTAGTCGGCGTACTCCCTGGAGAGCAGCCCCGTAGTCGGCGGATTCGGCGCGGGTGCATACTCGGCGCGGTCGGCGACAGCCAGTTTCATTGCCTCGGCGAGATGGTGGATGTACGGCGCGCTGTTCTGCCCCATCCCCGCCATGTCGAATCCTTCGACGATATTCAGCGTCTGCAAATACTGGATGCCACTGCATGGCGGCGGCGGACAGTAGACATCGTAACCCCGGTAGTTGACGCCAATCGGCTCGACCCATTCTGGGGCATAGTCATCCAAATCCTTTTGCGTAATCAGCCCGCCATTCTCCGCAGAGAAGCGGACGATCTCTTTGCCGATCTCACCCTTGTAGAAGACTTCCATGCCCCCCTCGACGATCGTGCGGAAGGTGCGGGCGAGGTTCGGCATCTTCAGGATCGCCCCCGTCTTCGGCGTGCTGCCGCCCGGCGCGTATTGCTCGCGCGAGGTCTGCCATTGCAGCATGTACGCCTCGCCGTTCTTGAAGAAGCGCGCGTTGTTGATCGAGAGCGGGAAGCCGCCCTCGGCATACTCGATGGCGGGTTGGAAGACCGTCGCGCGGTCCATCGTGCCGTATTTCTCCAGCGCCGTGAGCCAGCCACCGAGCGCGCCGGGAATGAGCGGTGAGAGGATGCCCTTCTGCTTGTCATCCTCGCTTTTGTACATGCTCAACGCGGCGGCGTACGGGCTGGGGCCGTTGTAGTCGAGGACGATCCGCTTCTTGCTCTTCGCGTCGTAGATAAACATGTAGCCAACGCCACCCGCACCGGACATGTACGGCTCGACGACGTTGAGCGCCGCCGCGATGGCGACAACCGCGTCAATCGCGTTGCCGCCTTGCATGAGCATCCGCTGCCCGGCCAGCGTCGCCAGATAATGCGCCGACGCGCACGCTCCCCGCCGCCCCATCACTACCGGCCGATGTGCCAACCCCTCGTTCGCCCACGCCATCGTATCCTCCTGGTAGTAGTCAGTAATCAGTAGTCAGAAAGGCTACCATACTACAAGGTGCTGACTGTCTATGACACTTGTTTACCTGCTCCCACTGACTACCGACTACCGGCTACTGACTACTCGGCAGTGCGGCGAGGTATACCGCACTACTCTGGGCGATCAGGCCCCAGGCGCCGACGCTGAAGAAGCGGACACCGCGAGCATATTCGCGCGCTGCGTCCGCACCGGTGGGTGCGTTCATGCCAACCGGTTTGCCCGCCGCGACGCCGAGGCGGATAATTTCGGCGATTGTCTCCTGCACGTCGGGGTGATCGCGCTCGCCAGGATGGCCCATAGACTGCGAGAGGTCCGAGGGGCCAATCGAGATCGTATCCAACCCTTCGACCGCGAGAATATCTGGCAGGTTGTCCACCGCGCGAATGTCCTCGATCAGCGCGTTGACGAGGATCATCGCATTCGCCGCCCGTGCATAATCGCCCATCGAGCCACCAAGCCCGTACTCCGCCGCCCGGACACCCGCCAGGCCGCGTGATCCCATCGGGTGATAGCGCGCCGCCCGCACCGCCCGTTCAGCATCGCCCCGCGTCGTCACCTGCGGAACGACGATGCCCTGCGCACCGGTATCGAGGTAGCGGAGGATTTCGTGCGGCGCGTTCGTCGGCACGCGCACGATCGGCGTGATGCCGACCAGATGCGCCGCCCGCACGAGGTCTTCGCAGTCCTTGACGGTGATATGACCGTGCTCGGCATCAATCAGCACATGGTCCCACCCGGTTAGCCCACAGACCTCGACGAGTGCCGCGTCCGCAACAGGGATAATCGGCCCCGCGCTCCACCCGCCTGCTGCTAACGTCTCCTTCATCCTGTTCGGTCGCATCGTTTCCTCCAGAATCTTAACCGCGAAGGCGCGAAGGCCGCGAAGGAAAGAAGAGAAAGGGAATTGCTCAAATCTGATCCTCTATCGGATTCCCTTCTTCTCCTTCGCGGCCTTCGCGCCTTCGCGGTTCAATTCTTTCCGATCGGGACGGCAATGCGCCAAGTGGGTAGTAGGCAGGGCGCGATCACGGGCTGATGATAGCGATGGTACTGTGGCCTTGCACGAGGCGTCAAGAGCGACATGGAACAGGGTTTCACTCCACGATCAGCCGTTTCAGCAAAACGTGGCGATTCGCATTGGGTGGTCAGGAGTTCTGCTCGGTCGGAAGCGGAACAGCGGGCCGATCAGCGCCGGTGACGGGTTGGGCGCGCAGTTCGTCCCAGTGGGTGTGCTCGACCGCGCCGATGTCGCGGAGATGTGCCACATCGTTGTAGGTAGTGAGCCGCCAGCGCGGGAGTTTGCCGGGGCGGGCGCGCCGCTCCCAATGGGTGATCGAGGTATTACTGGTATGGAGATCGGCTACCGGAGCGGTCTGCGTGTTCATGCCGAAGAGGCAGATCATCGAGCCGTCAATCACCCCGCCGTGGCAGACGATAACCACCGTCTTGCCGCTGTGTTCATCCGCGATGCGGTGCAGCGTCGTGCCAACGCGAAGGAGGAATTGGGCCCAACTCTCGCCGCCAGGCGCGAACGGGCGGTAGGGGGCGCGCTCGTAGTCCGGCACACCGTACCGCGCCGTGAACGCGTCGGACCGCATGCCGTCCGCCTCGCCGACGCGCATCTCCTGCACATCGTCCTCCCAGACAACCGGCAGACCGAGCGCGGGGGCGATGATCTCCGCCGTCTGCCGGGCGCGTGGCAGGGTGCTGGCGATCAGGATGTCGGCGGCGATCTCCTTTGTCGCGGCGAGTCGGTCACGCAGAGCCTCCGCCTGCTGTACACCGAGCGACGTGAGGCCCGTGTCACCGTTCATCCCTCCAACAATCGGTTCGACATTCGACACGGCCTCACCGTGGCGGATCAGATAGAGATGAGTCATGCGTTGTGTATCCTTTCGCTTCCAGTATAGCCGAGGCGGTGTATCCGGCATTGGAAGTATACACAGCGGAGACCGCCAGGTGATTGCCCTGGCGGTCTCCGCTGTGTCGTCGAAAGATGTGCGATATCGCTGCTTAGAACCGTCTGTCGTCATTGAAGACCTGAACCAGCGCCGTGAGCGGAACGACATTGGCGGGAACGATCACGACAACGCGATCCGTCGTGACTGGCGCGACCGTCACGATGTCGCGCACTTCGCTACTCCGATTTCCCGACACCCCGTTGCTGACCGCCGTAGAATCCGGCGCGCTGTTCGGGGCCGCCCCGACCGCCGCGCTTCCCGCAACGATAGATGCCGCGAGCGAACCACTCATAAGACCGATGGTGACGAAGCGACGCAGTTGAACCTTCATGATATGCCTCCATTACGTTTGATGTGTCCGGAGCATCGTTGCTCTCTACACTCGTAGTGTAGTGGAAGATTGTTACCGCGATCTGTGATTAATCTTACAAAGTTCTAACCGTTTCGCGCCGCACCTCCGCTGGTCTCGCGCGGTTATGATGGCAGTCGAGGGAGGCAGTCCAAAGAGTGAACACGGGACATTGACGATCGCTAGTTTCCGTGTATGCTTCGTGCTACATTGGGGAGTACAGACAGGTCATCATGCTGGGATCGTGAGCGCAATCTCATCGCCGGAGTTCCCCGGATACTGATGCATCATTCCATCGGAGTGTCTCGGTTTAGCCAAAGGAGTATGGCAGTGGAAACGTGGGAACAGAGCAGGGTCCGTGGTCGTCAGCTGACACGGCGCGGGTTTCTCGGTGGGATCGCGGCGAGCGCGGCAGCGGCCATCCTCGCGGCATGCGGTGGCAGCAAAGCGACCGAAGCGCCGAAGGCGACAGCGGCGGGTGCGGCCGCGACGACCGCGCCAGCAGCCACGACAGGCGGTGCAGCCGCGACCACAACGGGTGGCGTGACAACGGCCACCAGCGCCGCCACAGGTAGCACGACGCAAGCAGCGGCATCCCCGGCGGTGTTGGCAGATGCCGGTTCATTGACAATGCTTTCGACGCAGTTCTCGCCCATTGAACAGGCGGAGCCGTTTCGCAAGACGATCCTCGCCAACTTCAAGGGCAAGGTAGACTTCCTGCCGGGGGATTTCAATGACCGACTGCGCGGAGAGGCGCAGGCCGGGAAGGTAACGGCGAGCCTGCTTGGTGGTCTGCATGGCGACTTCGTCCCCTTCGCGAAGGACGGCCTGCTGGAAGACCTGACGCCGGTGCTCGCGAAACTCGGAGACCGTGGCTTCCCGAAGCCTTTCCTTGAACTGGCGAAGGTCGGCACGACGGATAAGACTTACTACATCCCCTGGATGCAGGCGACGTACATCATGGCGGCGAACAAGAAGGCGATGCAGTATCTGCCGCAGGGCGCGAAACTGGAGACGCTGACCTACGCCCAACTGAAGGACTGGGGCGCGGCGATGCAGAAGGGGTCGGGCCAGCGGCGCATCGGCTTCCCCGCCGGCCCGACCGCATTGGTCCATCGCTTCTTCCAGGGCTATCTCTATCCATCGTACACGGGCACCACTGCGGTCGGCTTCAAGTCCCCCGAAGCGGCGCAGATGTGGACCGATTTCAAGGAGATCTGGCAGTACACGAACCCCGGCTCCACCAACTACGCGAATATGTCCGAGCCGATGCTTGGCGACGAGGTCTGGGTTGGTTGGGATCACATCGCCGGGTTCCTGAATGTGCTCCAGACCCGCCCGAACGACTTTGTCACCTTCGCGGCCCCCATCGGGCCGAAGGGTCGCGGTTTCATGCCGGTGCTCGCTGGCTTCGCGATCCCGAAGGGCGCGCCGAACCGTGCGGGTGCGGAACTGCTGATTGATTATCTGACGCAGGCGCCGCAACAGGTCGCCACCGCAAAGGCGAATGGCTTCTTCCCGGTCACGAACGCCACCGTTCCCGCCGATCTCTCCGCAGGCGTCAAGCTGGAAGCGGACGCGATCGCGGCGCAATCCTCCGGCACGGGCGGCGTCACGACGCTCCTGCCAGTCGGGCTCGGCGCCAAGGGCGGCGACTTCAACAAGGTCTACTACGATACCTTCACGCGTATCGCCATCAAGAACGAGGTCGTGCAGTCCGTGCTTGATGATGAGGCGAAGATCATGCAGGGTATCCTCAACGACACGAAGGCGGCGTGCTGGACGCCTGATCCTGCGAGCGCGGGCGCATGTCAGGTCAAGTAACCGCCGACCAGCGGGCGATGGCGGCCCCGGTGCGGCGGTTACGCCGCATCGGTGGCCCCGGCACGCCGCTCGCCGCCTATCTGCTGCTCGTGCCCGCCGCGCTCTTTCTCGCGGTCTTCTTTGTCTGGCCGATGATCCAGGCGCTCCTCCTCTCCGTCCGCAGCGAGCATGGCGGCTTCACGACGGCGAACTTCCACCGGATGACGGGGGACCTCTACTTCTGGTCGGCGATCCGCTACACGTTACTCTTCATTGTCGTCATCGTGCCCTGCCAGATGGTACTCGCGCTGGCGATGGCGCTGCTGTTGCAGGCGGACCTGAAGGGCAAGGGGTTCTTCCTCTATATCTGGGCAATCCCGCTGGCGATCTCCGACCTCGCCGCCGGGATCGTCTGGCTTTCCATCTTCTCCCCGAACGGTTTCCTCAATTCGGTCCTGCATGGGCTGGGAGTGCAGGAGAACCCGTTCCCGTTCCTGACAATCGAGCATCCCGTCAGCCGTTTCCTCGCGATCGTCATTGCGGAGACGTGGCGTGCCACCTCGCTCGTCATGATCATCCTGCTGGCCGGTATCCAGGTGATCCCGAAGGATTACGCCGAGGCGGCGGAGGTCTTCGGCGCGACCGCCTGGCAGCGATTCCGCTACGTGACGCTGCCGCTCCTCCGGCCCAGTCTCCAGGTGGCGCTTATCCTGCGTACGCTCTCCGCCTTCCAGATCTTCACAATCATCCTGGCGCTCGTCGGGCGCACTGTGCCGGTGCTGGCCGAGGAGGCATATAACTGGTCCGCCATCTTATTCAATAACTACATCGCCTCCGCGTACGCGGTCGTGATTCTCATCGTTTCGATCGTCGTGACCGTCATCTATTTGCGCGCCCTGCGTGTGCGCGATGAGCAGCAGGGGTTGTAAAACCTAACCCCCTGCCCCTTCCCGCGAGGAAGGGAGTGAGCCTCCGACAAACCGGGGCGTTATGCGGAAGGCCACGACACTGCCATTGAGTCACCTCTTACTCGCGGGAAGGGGCAGGAGGTAGGATCAATGAGCACCGCCACAATCACGAGACCGGCTGAGGGGGCGGCACCCGTTGTGCGCAATCGGGCGCGCTCGCGGCAATACATGATGAGGCGGATCGGGTTGCATATGCTGGCGATCCTCATCACGCTCTTCATGCTGATGCCGATCTACTTCATCACTATTAGCGCCTTCAGCCCGCAGGCGAAGATCTACGCCTTCCCGAAGGCACTCATCCCGCACACCTTCTCGAATCAGACATTCTCGTTCTTCATTCATTCCACAGGCGTGGCCGAGTCAATGCGTAACAGCATCGTCGTTGGTGTCGGGACGCTGCTGCTCTCGACGCTGATCGGCGCACCCGCCGGTTTCGCGCTCGCCCGTTTCGTCTTCAAAGGGCGGGCAGCATTCCAGCTCTTCATCGTCTCCACGCGCGCCTTCCCCGGGTTCATCCTCGCCATCCCCCTCCTCGTGACCTTCATCAACTGGAATCTCTACGACACACTGCTCGGCGTCATTCTCGTACACACCGCGTTCACCCTGCCGACGACGATTCTCGTCATGAGTAGTATCTTCGTCAGCATCCCGCGCGATCTGGAGGAGGCGGCGCTGACGCTCGGCTGCACGCCCTTCGCCGCCTTCTGGCGCATCATGCTTCCGCTCTCGCTGCCGGGGATGGCGGCGACGGCGATCTTCACCTTCGTCGCGTCGTGGAATGAGGTCTTCGCGGCGACGATCCTCACCGTCAAACACCGCACGCTGCCCGCGCAGGTGCTTGCCTCGCTCACCACGTCGCAACTGCCCTACAAGTTCGCGGGCGGCTTCGCCCTCGTCATTCCCTCCCTCGTCTTCATCTTCTTCATGCGCCGCTACCTGTTCAATATGTGGGGGCGCGTGGTGCGGTAGGGGAAATTGTTCCGAGAGATACCAACTCCGGTCTCTCTTCGAACACCGAACCTCGAACTCCGAACTGAGGAACCAATGGCCGAGATCAATATCCAGAACATCATCAAGACCTTCGCGGGGAGCAAGCAGCCCGCCGTCAACGACGTTGACCTGACTATCGCCGATACCGAGTTCATGGTGCTGCTCGGCCCCAGCGGCTGCGGCAAGACGACGCTCTTACGGATGATCGCGGGGCTGGAATACCCGGACAGTGGCAGCATCCTGATCGGCAATCGTGATGTGACCGATTTGCCGCCGCGCAACCGGGACATCGCAATGGTCTTTCAGAGTTACGCCGTCTTCCCGCACATGAAAGTGCACGATAATATTGCTTTCGGCCTGCGGATGCACCACACGCCGAAACGCGAGATCGCCGCGAAGGTCGAGCGCGCCGCCGATCTCCTGCAACTGACGCCGTACCTCGATCGCTTCTCCGCGCAGTTGTCCGGCGGGCAGCGACAGCGCGTCGCGGTGGCGCGGGCGATTGTCATGGAGCCGTCGGTGCTCTTGATGGACGAACCGCTCTCCAACCTCGACGCGCTCCTGCGGCTCAACTTCCGTAGCGAGTTGAAGCGACTGGTGCAGGAGATCAAGACGACGACGATCTACGTCACGCACGATCAGGTCGAGGCGCTCAGTTTGGGCGACCGTATCGCCGTGATGCGTGACGGTGCGATCGTCCAGTGTGACACACCGATGGAAGTCTACAACAACCCGGCGACCGAATTCATCGGCAGTTTTATCGGCAACCCGCCGATGAACTTCTTGCAGGGTCGGCTCCGGCACGAGAACGGGCAGGCGCATGTGGCCGTCGGAGAGCATATGCTGAACGCCCCGGCGGCGCTGGCGGCCGGGCCGGATGGAGACATCCTCGTCGGCATCCGCGCGGAGAATATTCAGGCCGGTTTGCAACCGACCGCCGACGCCCTCGCCGCTCGCGCCGAGGTGATCGAACCGGTCGGGGCGAACCTGCTCATCACGGCTATCGTCGGTGATCAGCGCATCAAGGTGCTGACGCGCACCGACTTCCCGATCGAGACGAACGGGGCGCTCTGGCTGCAACCGGAATGGGACAAATTGCGCTGGTTCGATCCGGCGACGCATCGGGAGATTGCTGCAGAATGAGTACATCGAATCAGCCGTTTGGCGGATCACCGGAGCAGATGGCCGTCCGCGCAGCGGAGATATTGCGCGAGAACGATCTCGGCGGCTGGACAAAGGCCGCTCCCCGGCTCTATCCACACCAGTGGAGTTGGGACAGCGCCTTTATCGCCATTGGCCTCGCGCATCTCGATACCCGCCGCGCCGCGCAGGAATTGCGCGTACTCTTCGCCGCGCAGTGGGCGACGGGGATGGTGCCGCACATCGTCTTCAATCCCGCCGCGAGCGGCTACTTCCCGGATCACGCGCGCTGGGGAACCGAAACCGCGCCAGCCGCACCCGTCGGTATGCAGACAAGCGGCATGTGCCAGCCGCCCGTCCACGCCATCGCGGTACAGTATATCGGGCAGACCGCGCGCGGCACGGAGGCGGAGGGTGATGCGACCGCCTTTTTGCGAGAAATCTACCCGCGCTTGCTTGCCTGGCATCGCTACCTCGCAACCGACCGCGACCCGGAGCAATCCGGCCTCGTGACGATCTATCATCCGTGGGAGAGCGGCGCGGACAACTCGCCCGCCTGGGACGACGCGCTGGCGGCGATTACCGTGGGGGATTTGCCACTCTATGAGCGGCACGACCTCAAACATGCCGATCCGTCCATGCGACCGACGATGGCGGAATACGACCGCTACCTCTGGATCGTCGAGGTGATGAAGCAGGGACGCTACGATGAGGCGACGACCTATCGGACGAACCCATTCCTCGTTAAGGTCGTCTGGTTCAGCGCGATCTTCGTCGCCGCGAACGACGCCTTGCTGGCAATCGCGGCGATCATTGATGCACCCGATGCGGATCGGGCGCTCATCACCCAGTGGCGCGACCGTGGGCTACATGGCCTGAACGAACGCTGGGACCCGTCACTGAACCTCTGCCTCGACTACGATTTGCGCGCCGGGGCGCCGATCCGCGTCCAGGTGATGGGCGGGTTTGCCCCGTTGATCGCCGGGCATCTCTCCCCGGAGCGGCGCGCGGCGATCCTGGGGACGCTCGATTCACCGGCGTGGCTGGGTCATCCGCGCCTCCGCTGGCCAGTGCCACCGAGCACCAGCCCAGAGGACCCCGCGTTCGATCCCCGCCGCTACTGGCGCGGCCCGACCTGGCCAGTAATGAACTGGCTCTTCTGGTGGGCGCTCGTGCAGGCCGGGGAGACCGAACGGGCCGCCGCGTTACGCCAGGCGTCGCTCGACCAACTCGCGGACGGCGTGTTCGGCGAATACTACGAACCCTTCACCGGCGAACCACTCGGCTCCCTCAACCAATCCTGGACTGCCGCTGTCGCCCTCGACTGGCTCAACACGAAGCAATGAAGAAGGAAGGTTCATTTCTTTCCGTACTCCATTACTCGTGAGGTACTCGCGTAGGCTACGCTCCGCGCATGATGTTCATCAGCGGGTATGATAGATGCTGACACGGCGATGATTCGGACACCTGTGCAAGGAGGCGATTCAGTATGAGCGATCCGATTGAACTCAAGGGCGCACGCATTCTCGTCACCGGCGCATCGACCGGCGTGGGGCGAGCGACGGCGGAGCGACTGATGCAGGAGGGCGCGTCCGTCGTGGCGACGGTACGGAAAGAGGAAGATGGCGCGCCACTGCGCGAGGCGGGATGCGAGGTCGCGCTGCTCGATGTGACCGATCACGCGGCGGGGGCGGCGCTCGTTGAGCGGATCGGGCCGCTCGACGCGCTCATCAATAACGCGGCGTACTCGTACCGCAGTGCGTTTGAGCATGGGGATGATGCCGAAATCCGCACAATGTTCGATGTCAACTTCTTCGGGGCGTGCGCGCTCGCCCGCGCCGCGCTCCCCGCGATGCGCGCGCGGCGGAAGGGCGCGATCGTCAACGTCTCGTCCGTCTCAGGGCGCGTCGCGGTGGCGCTCAATGGGTACTACCCCGCAACGAAGTTCGCGCTGGAAGCTGTCTCGGAGTCGCTGGCGTATGAGGTGCGTCCGTTCAACATCCGCGTCGCTATCGTCGAGCCGGGCGGCATCAAGACCGCCTTCATCCCGAATATGCATCTGGAGTCGCGCACCTACAATGACCGGAGCAACCCGTATGCCGACCTCGCGGACCGGCTGCGCCCGACCGCGCCGGGCGGCTCCGAACCGTCGGTCGTCGCGGACGCGATCGTGCGCGCGTTGACCGCCCCCGCACCTGGCAAACTGCGCTGGCCCGCCACGCCCGACGCCGAGCAAGGTCTCCACGCGCGGGACACGATGGACGATGATGCCTTCATGGCGATGCAGGCCGAGCGCGCCGGCATCGCGTGGTAGGACTGAGGGGTGGTAGCGCAGGCTTTCCGGCCCGCGCTACCGAGCGCCCTGTCAGACATCCGTCCATGTCCAGTTGCTAATTTCGGGCGGGTCTTCGAAGCGCTCGCGCGAGTAGGCGACCGCTTTAGCGAGCAGGGTGTCGCACGTCTGGATGAGCGCCGGGGCGCGATTGAAGATGCGATGCGAACGTCGCAATGCCTCGGTGGCGAGATGATACCGGCTCATCCCGTTCATCGCGACCATATCGAAGGGCGTTGTGGTGGTGCCCTGTTCCTGGAAGCCGCGCACATGGAAGCGGTCGGCGTTTGCCCGCCCGTGGACGAGTTCGTGGATCGCGCGCTGATAGCCGTGGAAGGCGAAGACAACGGGCTTATCTGAGGTAAACAGTTCCTCGAACCCGCTGTGACTCATGCCGTGCGGGTGCGTCTCAGGCGGGAAGAGCGCCATCAAGTCCACCACGTTCACCACCCGCACCTTCATCTCAGGGATGTTCTCGCGCAGCCACGCCGCCGCCGCGATCGTTTCCAGCGTCGGGATGTCGCCCGCGCAGGCCATCACGACATCCGGCTCCTCGCCCTCGTCGTTCGACGCCCACTGCCAGATGGACGCGCCGCGCGCGCAGTGCTCAATCGCGGCGTCCATATCGAGCCATTGCAGTTGCGGCTGCTTATCTTGCACGATCAGATTCACGTAGTCACGGCTGCGGAAGCAATGATCCGCCATCGCCACCAGGCAGTTGGCGTCGGGCGGCAGATAGATGCGCGCGACGGTGCCACGCTTGGAGAGCATGACATCAATCAGGCCCGGCCCCTGATGGCTGAAGCCGTTGTGGTCGTTGCGCCAGCAGGTGGACGAGAGCAGGATGTTGAGCGAGGCGATCGGCTCGCGCCACGGCAGTTTGCGCCCCTCTTCGAGCCATTTCGAATGCTGCACGATCATCGAGGCTGCGATCATCGCGAATGCCTCGTAACTGGCGAACAGCCCGTGCCGCCCAGTCAGCGTGTATCCTTCGAGCCAGCCTTCGCACAAATGCTCGCTCAGCACCTCCAGCACGCGGCCATCCGGCGCGATATGATCGTCAATGTCGAGCGTTGTACCGACGAAGCAGCGATTTTCGACGGTGAAGACATCGCCCAGCCGGTTCGAGTTCACCTCGTCAGGGCAGAAAAGCCGGAAGTTCGCGGCGGCTTTGTTCTTCGTGAAGATGTCCCGCAGCATCTTACCGAGTTGGCGCGTGGATTCGTGCCGCTCGGTGGCGGGTTTCGGGACCGGGATGGCGTATTCCTGGAAGTCGGGCATGGCGAGGTCCACGAGTAGTTTGCCGCCGTTCGCATGGGGGTTCGCGCCCATCCGGCGGTCGCCATGCGGCGCGAGGGCGGCGAGTTCGGAGATCAGCCTGCCGTCCGCGTCGAACAGTTCTTCCGGTTTGTAACCGCGCATCCACGCTTCGAGCATCGTGAGCTGCTTCGGGTCGCCTTTGACATTGTCCAATGGTACCTGGTGGGCACGGAAGGTCCCTGCGATGGGTAGGCCGTTTAGTTCCTCCGGCCCCGTCCAACCCTTCGGGGAGCGCAGCACAATCGCGGGCCAGCGGGGCCGCCCCGAAAAACCGTGCGCGCGGGCGTCCGTCTGGATGGCGCGGATCTTCGCGTAGCAGGTATCAAGCGTCGCCGCGAACTGCTGGTGCATCCGCGCCGGATCGCTCCCCTCGACGAAATGGACTTCATAGCCATTCCCTTCGATGGTGGCGCGCACATCGTCGTCGCTGGCGCGGCCAAACACGGTCGGATTAGCGATCTTGTAGCCGTTCAGATGCACGATCGGCAGCACCGCACCGTCGCGCGCCAGGTCGAGGAAACTCGTCCCCTTCCACGATCCGGCGAGCGGCCCCGTCTCCGCCTCGCCATCCCCGACGACAGCGACGACAATCAAATCCGGGTTATCGAAGGCCGCACCGAAGGCGTGGGTGAGGACGTAGCCGAGCTCGCCACCCTCGTGGATCGAGCCGGGCGTGGGGACACTGACATGGCTCGGCACGCCGCCCGGTGTCGAGAACTGACGGAAAAGCCGCCGTATCCCCGCCGTATCCCGCGTGACATCGGGATAGATCTCCGAGTACGTCCCTTCGAGGTAGACGTTGGCAAGGATCGCTGGCCCACCATGCCCCGGCCCGGCCAGATAGATGATGTCTACATCATGCTCGGTGATGAGGCGGTTCAGATGCACGTAGATGAAGCTCAGGCCGGGTGATGTGCCCCAGTGGCCGAGCAGGCGAGGCTTGATCTGCTCTACCGCGAGCGGCCCGCGCAGGAGCGGATTTTCCTGCAAGTAGATTTGCCCGATCGTCAGGTAGTTCGCGGCATTCCAGTAGCGATGTATCCGGTCGAGTAGTTCGGGCGCGAGCGGCCCCTTCGTCTTTATTGCCTCGCGCGGATGCGGGGCTGATTCGTCGTTCTTTACGGCGCTGGAGATCGCGGCATCAAACCGAAAACTCATGGGTCCCTCCGTGTGTAAGCAGATGCTCGGTGTGTCGGGCGATCATCGAATCCTCATCGGTCGGCATGACGCGGACGATAGCCGGGGCGCCATCAGGGGAGATAATTGGGGCGTGGGCGGCGTTGCGCGCCGGGTCGAGCCGGATACCGAGAAAATCCAGACCATCGCAGATTCGCGCGCGCACCGGGGCGGCGTGCTCCCCGATCCCGCCCGTGAAAATGAGCGTCTCCACCCCGCCGAGCGCGGCGGCGAGCGCGCCGAGCCACTTCTTCGCCTGGTAGCAGAACAAGTCAACCGCTTCGGCGGCGCGCGGATCGGACGCTTCTTTCTCCAATAGGTCGCGCATGTCCCCGCTCGTCCCCGAAACGCCGCGCATCCCGGACTCCTTGTTGAGCAGCGCGCTCGCGTCCTCCGGCCCCATGCCGCGCGCGCGGAGCAGATAGAGCACGACGCTCGGATCGAGATCTCCCGTGCGCGTACCCATCACGAGGCCACCCGTCGGCGTGAAGCCCATCGTCGTCTCGATGCCGACACCGCCGCGTACCGCCGCCATGCTCGCCCCGTTACCGAGGTGCGCGACAATCACGCGGCCATCGGCGGCGATCCGATCCTTCGCACGCAGCGCTTGCATGATGTATTCATACGAGAGGCCGTGGAATCCATAGCGGATCACTCCCGCGTCGGCGTAGTCGCGTGGCAATGCGTACCGCCGCGCAACCGGGGGCATGTGGCGGTGGAACGCTGTGTCGAAGCAGGCGATTTGCGGGAGGTTCGGATACGCCTCGCCGACCGTGCGGATCGCGCTGAGCGCCTGCGGCAGGTGGTCGGGATCAATCGCCGTCAGTTCTCGAAGAGCGGCGACGAGTGCCGCCGTGACCCGCTGCGGCTCGCGATAGTGGAGGCCGCCATGCACCACGCGATGACCGACCGCATCGAATGGGCGGTCGCCGCGCCGGGCGTGCAGCCATGCAAACACTGCCTTCAGCGCGGCATTGTGATCCGCCAGATCGCGTTGCTCATCCAGCAACGTCGCGCCGTCCACGTCCGTGATGCGGATATGCGCGCCGCTGTCGCCAATCCGTTCGACCTGCATCGCCAGCTCTCGCTGCTCATCGTGTGCCATCTGGTAGAGCGCGGCCTTCAGGCTCGATGAACCGGTATTGATCGTGAGCAGGCGGACGGGTCTCGTGTTCGCCATCTGCTTTCTCCTCTGCCAATGTGCCACCGCGCACCCCGATTGCGTGAACGGGCGACCCGAGTAAATCCCGTGCCTACACAAATGATGCCACCGCTGTGTTATGGGCTGGTGTGCGGATGCGGTTTCTGCCCTCCTCCCGCTGATCGTGAAACGCGGTACAATGGAGCAATGAATGTATTGCGTCCGGAGGGTTGGTCGGGCGCGCCGATTAACGGGGAAGGAACGAAACCGATGGCGACGCTCGCGCCTGTTGAAGAGACCCATCAACCGCTGGAGCATCTGCTTCGCGGTTTCACGGATCATGATGCGCCGGAGCAGTCTATCATCAATGCCTGCGTCCACTGCGGCCTCTGCCTCTCCTCCTGCCCGACGTACGTCGAGACGGGGCACGAGGCGTCATCGCCGCGCGGGCGCATCTACCTGATTAAAATGGTCAGCGAGGGGAATCTGGACATCGAGGACGATGTCTTCACGGGTCAGATGAGTCAGTGCCTCAACTGCCGTGCCTGCGAGGCGGTCTGCCCCTCCGGCGTGCAATACGGGCGGCTCGTGGAGGCGGCGCGCGATCAGATCCAGCAAGTGGAGGGGGGCGAACAGCCCGCACCGGTTCAAGTGACCCGTGGCGCGGTCTTCGGCCTGCTCTTCCCGCATATGCACCTCTTCCGCGCTTTTTCGTGGATGATGCGGCTCTACCAGCGGACTGGCGTGCAGACGATTGCGCGGCGCAGCGGCATCCTCAAATTGCTCAATCTCCAGGAGCAGGAATTGCTGCTGCCGAAGATGGACGAGAAGTTTTTCATCCCGCGCGGCACTACTCTGCCCGCCACGAACGGTGCGGCGGAGCATACGGTCGGCATCTTCGCAGGATGCATCCAGTCCACGGCGTTCGCGGATGTGACGCGGGCGACGGCGCGCGTGCTCGCGGCGAACAGCAACGATGTTTGCGCCTTCGCCGGGCAAGGGTGCTGCGGCGCATTGCACGCCCATGCCGGCGATCTCGATGGCGCGCGCGAACTGGCGAAGAAGAATATTGCTGCCTTCGAGGCGAGCGGCGCGGAAGCGCTGATCGTCAACGCGGCGGGCTGCGGCGCGCAGTTGAAGGATTACACGCACCTAATGGAGCACGACCCGGAGTACGCGGATCGCGCGGTGGCCTTCGGCGCGAAGGTCAACGATGCGACGGAATGGCTGGCGAAGCACCCGATCAATACTGCGGACATGGGCGACGTGAACGTCACGGTGACGTACCAGGAGCCCTGCCATCTCTGCCACGCGCAGCGTATCTCCAAGCAGCCGCGCGCGCTGATCAACGCGATTCCGGGGGTCACGCTCGTCGAGATGAACGAATCCAGCCTCTGCTGCGGCTCGGCCGGTATCTACAACATCACGCAGCCAGAGATGGCGACGCGCCTCGGCGAGCGGAAAGTCGCCAATGCCGAAGCGACGAACGCCGATATCGTCATCTCCGCGAACCCCGGCTGCATGATCCAGGTCGGCGGCATTCTCCGCCAGCACGGCAGCGACATGGAAGTTGCGCATATCATGTCGCTTATGGATCGGGCGTACCAGGCGGGTGGCGGGCAGCGCAAGTGAGCATTGCGTTTTTCTCTGCGCTCTCTGTGTCCTCGGCGTCGTCTGCGCTTCGATTCTGCCGTTACGGCGCCCAGAGGACGAAGACCTGAGCGTCGGCGTCGCGGGCGTGACCAAAGATCGTTTCGAGATCAGTGACGAATTGCTGCGGCGCACGGAGGATGTCGCGCGTTGGGCGGGCGAGGCCCGGACGGCGGACGATCCAGAAGTGGAAACGGGGGGCGTGCGGCGGCTCGGTCAGGAGGTCACGCAATGCGGGGAGTGACCGCAGGATATGGTCGCGTTCGGTATCGGAGAAGAAGAGTGCGCCTTCCTCATGCCACGCCGGGTCGGCATCCGGGCTGAGGAGGGTGAGCCGTTCTTCCGCCGCTGCACCGCCGCGCGTGATGAGGAGGTCCAGCAGCGCCACGATTTCCGGCACACGCTCGCGGAATGGGCGCGGATGGGAGCGCAACAGGCCGAACGGGCCGCGCGGTGCCGGTTCCTCGGCAGGCTCGTCGAGGAATTGGCGGACGATGCCCGCCGTCTCACGCACCGAATACGCGAGATGCGTGTATCGCTCGGTCGCCATCGCCTGCACGAGCACCCATGTCAGATAACCGTTCCAGTAACCGGGCTGATTGCGCCGCACAAACGACTCGTAGGTGACGGCGAAATCGGGTGCGATATGGTTACAGGCAGCGAAGTCGGCGCGACACTGCGCAATACTGTCCCGCACTTCCGCCGACTGCGCGACCGCCCAGAGTTCACTCGCCATTCATCCCCCCGCTTCCTTACCCACAGATCGCCCCGTGCATCCTATCGGGCAACGCGGGGGTGGGCAAGAGAAGCGTTCCGGGTATGAGGCGATGACGAAGGCCAGAAACAGGGCGGCTCTGTTTCGGTGTAACGTGGTGGTGAAGCAGACTTCAGCCTGCCATACCGATTGCAGGCTGAACCCTGCTCCACCAATCAGTTATCTGTCATTACCTCCGTCCGAATCGGTTGCACGACCGCTGCCGGTTCCCAGCAGATGTTGCAGCGCGGGCGGGCCGCGCCGGGGCGGGTTTCGGCGAAGCGACCGCAACGGCCCGTCATCTCGGTGTCCGGGGGCGTCGAGAAAATGGTCTGTGACCAGTGGAGGCATCCACTGCATGTGAGCGGTGCCGGTATCGGGCGTTCGGATGGAAGAATCTGCACAAAAAACCTCCCTTAAGCGACGGATTGCTGCTCCTCTTCCGTCGCACCGAGCGCTTCCTCGACCAGTTCGCGCTCATCTGCCGACCGCAGTCGGCCATTCATGCTCCGGTACAACACCGATCCGATCCCTTCGAGCGCGCCGAGGCGGTTGACGAGCCGAAGCACCGTCGTCTCGCGGGCGTTCCCCATCACCAGTTCAATCCGATCCTCACTCCGCCCCGTCCGCAGTCGCAGGCCGCGGAGCGGCACGCCGGATTCGAGCACGATGCGCTCGATCGCCGCGATTTGCCCCGGCGCATGTTTCATCCGCACGCTCAGTGTGCTCGGTTGGTGGTGGGCGAAGAAGCGGCGCTCGATGAAGCGCAGGACGATCTGAATGGCGATAATCGCCGCCGTGACGATCAGCGCCGCCGAAAAGAGTCCGCCACCGCACGCAAGTCCGACGGCCGCCGCCGACCAGACACTCGCCGCCGTCGTCAGGCCGCTAATCGTGTTCTTGCGGAAGATAATGACTCCCGCGCCGAGGAAGCCGATCCCGCTCACGACCTGTGCCGCGACGCGACTCGGATCGAGCGACACCTGGCTGACGCCCATCACATCCGCGAAGCCGTACGTCGAGACGATCATCAAGAGTGACGAACTGACCGCGACAAGCGTGTGCGTTCTGAGTCCTGCGGCGCGTTCGAGCCGCTCGCGCTCCAAGCCAAGAATCGCACCGCAGAGCAATGCGATCCCAATTCGAATCAGCACCGTGGTGGTGGCAATCTGCATAACGAATCCCTCTGCATGGCCTGATGATGCACGCCAGCGAAACCGTGATCGAGATGTTTCATGCCGAACTGCGGAAGGGGGTCCAAAAAGCTCCCCACTTTTGGACGGCATTTCGCGCGCAAGTCCTACATCACGTATTGCTAGTGTACATGTCTTTAGGCCATTTGCAAGACCTAAAGTGCCGACAAGGAGGGAAAAGGGTCTATATTTCTATTCCGTTGTTACGCTAAAAAGTTCCTTACTCAACCGGTCCGTGAAACATTTCGCGTTTTCTTTGTCGGCGAGCAGAATTGGTCCAAGGAATGTAATGCGCACCGTTGCGCGCCGAGGCCAGTGGATTCCAGCGGGCAGGAATTCCGACGCGCCGACGATCCGTACCGGCACGACCGGGCAGTGGGTCTGTTTCGCGAGCAGTGCGACGCCACGATGCAAGCGCGTTTCATCCGCCGCATGACCGGGAATCATCCCTTGTGGATAGATAACGACCGAGAAATCAGAACGTAACCACGTTATTGCATCGTAAAGCGACTGGCGCGGAGAGCCGGTTCGATCAATTGGAATCGCGCCGAAGACGAGCGCGACGAATGGACCGAACCCAGGGCGGTTACTGCGAAAGAAGAAATCTCGCGCCGCCGTGACAACGAGACGATTTCTCCGCGTGCCGACCGCCCAGAGGATAAGCGGTGTATCGGCCATACTTGTGTGCTCCGCAGCATAGATCACGGGGCCGGGTGGGATGTGCTCCCGCCCTTCCACAACGAGTCGCCGGACCCAGATGCGGAGGAAGGGGTGGTAACAGCAGACGACGAGGATGCTCCGCAGCAGACGCACCGGCCACCATCCGACCCAACGATACGGTAATGGTCGGCGATGCGTGGGCATGATGCGTCCTTAGTCGTCGCGAAGGCGCGCAGCAGGTTCACCGGCGCGGTGACATCGCTCTCCTCGACCATCTCGGTTGCCGTCATTCGGCTCTCCCACCGTTCGCTTCCCCGTACGCATCCGGCATGCCCCGCTCCTTCCGCACTCCATCCCCACCCTCATCCCCCGCAAGGATAGCGATGGAGAGCAGGCACGGCAAGGGGATGCGGGAAGTAATGAGGACTACTCACGGACATGGCTCTGGTCATCATCCTGTCGTTCTGACTACCGACTACTGGCCCCTACTGGGGCGCGGTATACTGTGGAAGTGAAATGTGTGATGACGATAGGAGTACATGGGCAGTGATTGAGGACAAACAAGAACGGCGCGCGCGGCAGGCGACGATCAATATTCCGCACTTCTGGGGATGGGTTGCCTTCGCGATCGTCGCTGCCGTCGCCATCACACTTACCATTTTCCATCCGCTCCCCGTACCGAAATCGGTCGTGTTCGGTACGGCGGCGATCATTGGTCTCTGGTGGCTGCTCGGCGGGCTATTCTTCCGCGCCCGGTTTGCGAAGGCAATCAGGAAGCGGCGGCGCTCCGGCTTGCGGGTAGGAGGATGGGCGCTCGACGGCTGGCAGGCGCGGCATCAGCGGCACGGCTCATATTGGCGGGCGGTACGCTCCTGGACTCGCACGACGCGCTGATGGTAGACGACGAACGCCGCTACCGCGCGGCGATTACGGCGGCTTTCCCCAATCTCCCGCTACGGACCTGCCGCTTTTTCGCCGAAGGGTGGGACAGTGTCGTCTGGGAAGTCAACAACGATCTTGTCTTCCGCTTCCCGAAACGCGCCGAGGTCGCGACCCGACTCCGCATCGAGATTGCGCTCTTGCCCGTGCTCGGCCCGACACTTCCGGCGCCCGTACCACGCTTTACATACGTTGCCGATGGCTCGAATGCATTCCCATACCCCTTCGTTGGCTACCCGAAACTGCCCGGTGTGCCGCTGGTTGACATGGCCGCCGCTTTCATCGCCCCGGAACGACTCGCGGCACAGATTGGCCGGTTTCTGACCGCGCTGCATCGCTTCCCGACGAACCGGGCGGCGGCGTGTGGCGTGCTAAACGCTTCGCCAGAGTCATGGCGCGCGCAGTACGACGTACTGCGCGCGGACCTGCGGGCGCTCTTCCCGCAGATGACGCCGCCGGAGCGGGCGCGGACGGAGGCGCTCTTTGCCGCATACCTCGACGATTCGGCGCATTGCCAATTTACGCCCGTGCTGCTCCATCGCGATCTCGGCGGCGATCATCTCCTCCTCGATCCGTACACCGGTGATCTCGCCGCCGTCATTGACTGGGGCGACGTCTCGATCGGCGACCCGGCGCAGGATTTCTGTGGCCTGCCCGCCGCCTGGCTTCCTGCACTACTCGCTGACTACGGCGGCGCGTTGGATGCCACGTTTGCCGACCGTGTCACCTTTTACCGCTCTCTCGCGCCGTATCACACACTCGTGTTCGGCCTACGCACGGGCGACGCGCAATTCATTGCACAAGGGTTCGCGGAGTTGCGGGGACCGCCCTACCTCCTGGCCCCTTCCCCTCATGTCGAGTAGTGAGACCGGGGAGGGGCCAGGAGAGGGATTCTTACAACTTCCGCGCCGTCACGAAATCGGCCATTGCGGCGAGGTAGTCGCGTGGCTCACCGACGGGAAGCGATTCGAGGTGCCGCTTCGCGCTGTCCACGGCGGCTTGCGCCTCGCTGATCGCGTCAACGAGCGCACCGGAAGTGCGGACGCGACCACTGAGCGCATCAATCTCAGTATCGTCGGATTTTGTGCCGAGGATGACCTTGCGAATCAGGGTGAGGTCGTCACCGTCCGCGTACCGCTCGATGTAGAACATCATCGGCAGCGTCAATGTCCCTTGCCGGAGGTCGGAACCGGCGGGTTTGCCGATGTCTTCCGATGTTTCGCGCAAGTCGAGCACATCGTCTACGATCTGGAAGCCCATGCCGATCTGCGTTCCATACGCGCGGAGTGCCTGCATCGCGTCGGTGGGTGCACCGGAGAGGATGCCACCGAACTCGGCAGCGGTCGCGAAGAGCGCGGCGGTTTTGCCATGAATGCGGCGGTCATATTGCTGTCGCGTCTGATCCCACTGGCGGGTCTGAAAAATCTCATCCAGTTCGCCGTTGCAGATGTCGCCCAGTGTCTCCGCGAAGAGCGTCATCGCGCGCAGATTGCGCGACTGCGAGACGAGCACAGCGGATTGCGCGAAGAGATAGTCGCCAAGTAACACGACAATTGTCGTCGGCAAGACCGAATTCAGTGTCGCCGCGCCCCGCCGGAAGAGCGCCTTGTCCACCGTATCGTCGTGGATCAGGCTGGCGATGTGCAGGAGTTCGATCCCGGCGGCGGCGGGCGCGAGATGCGCGACGTCGTAGTCGAACAATCGCGCAGCGGCGAGCAGGACGCGTGGCCGGAGCATCTTCCCCTTCGCGGCGATGATGCCATTGAGAAGGTCGGACATGACCGGATAGTTGACCGCCACGGTCTCACGAATCGCGTCCTCGACACGCGCGAGACCAGCAGTCGTGATCGGATCACGCAGAACATCTATAGTTGTCGCGGGCATAGGAAGCGTCTCTGCTTTCTATCCTGCTTCGTTGCAGGATGCGGGCGGTTCAATCGTGTGCCACCCCTCTACTCCATGGGCCGGGAACTCCCGACCACCACACGAAATGATACTCCCTTCATGCGTATGCGTCCAATATATACCGTGATTGCTAGTAGTCGTTCATCGGGTCCATATCGGAGAATGGAGGTGCTTGAACCAGCCATCACCGGAGGGATGACCGATGAACGACGACGTGATTGTACCGATCTTTGTGGTCATTGACG
>JAABUU010003013.1_pt1 | contig 22350 bp, 27 predicted proteins | sample 5559301 | NCBI WGS metagenome assembly JAABUU01 (sample SAMN10711884, study PRJNA513360) | rock metagenome | isolation source: Antarctica rocks | place: Antarctica: Victoria Land, Richard Nunatak white | reverse complement strand
CAACTTGGTGGGCAGCTGAGCACTGAGCTTCCCGCACACAGCACCATCATGCACCCGAATTCCATATGTGTGCTCACGCACCTACGTCTGCATGCTCCTCACCCAATCTGAGGTATTGTTGCTCCCACAGCAGCCTGCCCATGAGCAGATACCCCAGCAGCTACAATTCCGTTTCAGCTTCGAGCTTTTTCACACTACAGTCAAAAGATGCTGGTACATTTATTGGTTATGCTTCTGCCAGCAAACTGTGACTATAGAATTTGCAAATTGTCTGAGGATGCTGTTGTGTCTACAAACGATTTGCCCAACACAAGCATGCTGCTGCCAACACTGTCCTGAGGAGGATCAGAAGTAAATGTTGTCATCAGCCTGCATATCATCTTTGGTGCTCACAATCCACATCAACTTATTGCAACATGCATGCTGTCTGAAAGGATCACCCTACCGGAGGTATGACCAGAAGCAGATGTTTTGTTCAGATGCTTTGTAGCTGCATACCTGTAGGCCGCATCTTTAGGCTACACCTAGAGTTCAGCGTCTTTCTTGTTCTATATTGGTTTGAGCAGAGCAGTGATAGCTGTATGTCTTTGTGATAGATGCATGCAAGTCAGCTTGATGAGTTGCATGAATTTGTGTGCAGCTGACCACTTACTTCAGCATGTTTTTGGTGATGCACATGCTTCAGCTTGTTTTAGCTACAGTAAGTTAGGTTCAAGACTTCAGCTGGCTTCAGCCTGTTTTAGAAAAAAATGTAGAAAAAGAACGTCAGTCAAGATCAGCTAGTCTTCAGCCATGTAATTACATCGATTAACTTGACACCGTTCGACCCGACCTGAAGGCCACTTCAGCTATTGGTAGTTCGATGCACTTCAGCTCGAGCTGAAATACGCCGCTTCGTTCCCCCAGTGTTGATCTTACGCTGTACCAGCACACACATCCGCAGCAGGTGCACTCAATGCTATATGTCACGTCCATGCCATGTCGATGACGCCACAGGAAAAAGTGCTGCTGTCAAACAGCCCTGTTGGCACAGGCGCTGGACTGTTGTATATGCAATCATACATTGCAGATGCCTTGTCTTAGTTGAGGGTGCCGCGGCAGTTGGGTGCTCCGCATTTGCATTGCACTTTGTCATCACCTTCCTCTTCTTTGAACCTGCACAGCCACATCACCATTCAGTATATACCCTGGTTTGCTGAACAAGCCTGCAGGTGCACTATGCTTGTAGTGATTCATCAAAGGCAAGCTTGCAAGGCGATGTTGGGCTGCAGTCATAGTGCCAAGCACACATGACACCCATGCCACCAGTGAATGACAGATCACTGCTCATCAGCTCAAACCACCACATAAGCTGGCATACAGCAAGCAATAACTAGGCTGTACATCAGGCTTTATCGATGCATTTACTGCAGGAATTTGGCAGCTGCCTATACTGTTATCACCAGGCTGGGTGTTACCTGTAGTCATAGGTCAGCTCCTGACCGGGCTTGATGTCTGTGCGTGCAAAGAAGACAAGGCGGCTCTCTCCTTCCACCTCAAGCACCTTGGTGTACATGCTGGGCGCACAGCAATGATTCTGCATCATTCCAAACATAGCTTGGACACCTATCTGACATGGCTATCTTGCTGTTGCAATTGATTTGAATAACAAAGAAATTGTACAACATCTTGTCATGTGCAGCAGGCATACGCATCCTGGTAACCCTGTTGACATCACAGCAGCAAAATCATACACGACGCTGTCACCTGATAGCAACTGAACCATATACGGTGTGTTCTGGCCTGTTTGAAGTCCATGCAAAGTCACATGGAGCCAGGCCAATAAACACATGGACACTCGCATGGAAGCACACACATCGCCAGCAGAAACCACAAACTGTCTTCAACACTCACCGTAAAGCGGCCAACAGCTCCGCTCATGGTGGCATCTATGACGACGTCATCATTCACATTGAACAGGTAGCAGTCTTTGGCAATGCGGTTGTACAGCTTCTGGCGGTCATCAGACATCTTGGGGCGCAGCAGGTCCCCCCGGTACTCCACCACCATGCTGTCCTGCTTCATCTCTGCCCGTGCTATCAAGCCCCAGCCATGAATCCCAGACTGCAACACTCATGTCAGGCAGTCACCATCTGAACATGTTGTGTTGCTTGGCGTCGCACCTCACCAGCCAACATTGCTTGCATAGCAGCAGCTGTCTTGTACAGTGAGCGTAACTGATGGGTTCAGCGGATTGGGATTGTTCTCATGTCAGCACTGCTTGCACGAGGGCAGACATGATGTGTGAGAGCACCTGCAAAGATGACACGCAATTTTTGCACTTCCCAAGTTTGACATGGCCTGCACAAGGCTGCCTTGTCAAGGCTTGACGGTATGTGCAAACGGTTGGTGTCCAGTGACCATGTGAGACCATGTGAGATGTGATCAGGCGTGAGCTGACCTTGCCAAAGGTGATGCGCTGCCGTTCTGTTTGCTGGCACTTCTGCAGCCGCTCCTTCATGGTCATCCCCTTCCTTTCACCAACTGCCTTGCCTCCTGCACAGATTACACACATTATCAGTATGCTGCAGTATGGCTGTACTGCCCATGTGCAGCTTGAAACATACCACCTGCATGTGGCTCGTTGCATCAAGACCCTGTGCAAAGCCTGTACTCAAGTGAAACTGACCTCCCATTCTGAGCAAGAAGCTTACCAACCCAGCAACTGGCAGACAACAGTTCCAGTAGACACTGATGCTTCTGCGTGAACATGCTGCCTTTCAGACAATGCCAAACATCAATCTTGGCAGCATTGCAGCAACATGAGGGGTACCTGCAGCCTTGCCGCCAGCTTTGGCTTGAGCAGCGTCATGTGCAGCAACAGGTGCTGCGGGGGTGGAAGCACTGCTCTGCCTTATCAGGCTGCCCCGTCTGGTGGTGCCCTCAAGCTTGACAGAGGGGGTAGGCTCAGCAGCAGGGGCGGCACCTGCTTCCTCCACCTGGTGTCCCTTGGCCACCATCCACTCATCTGGGCTCCATGCTTTGGACTCTGGCAGCTTCCATACCTGCATTCCATGCGGCCATGCATGATAGATAGACACTGGGGTCAAGTCTAAAGCATACATTGTGTCATTCAGGCACATATTAGTCAGGATAGATTGACAGGTCTGAGCACTGACATTACCCTAACAATTACGTACCAATCAGGCTTAGTCAAGAAGCTTGCGAGCCTTTTAACGCATTTATAGTAGATTCAATGCAATTTGCTTTTCTTTGAGCTGCCTGCCGTTTGCGCTTTCCTTGCAGCGTTTGACCGCACGTTGCCTGAGAACCATGTGACAATCCGGATGATGCGCACCCTTTGCAGTGCAGACATGTTTGGGCATGCCACATTGCACGGTTGGAGGCCAGTAGTGTCAGCATGACAGAAGGCAGCAAAACAAGAGGCAGAAGGCAGGTAGACTACCTTGTGTTGCAGAGGTCCACAGACCAGATGTGGCAGGGCATGCAAAAAGGCCCTCTTGCCAAAGCGGGGTACTGGCTGACCCTGCCTGCCGCCCCCAGTGATCATGGGCCCCTGCCACTTGGGGCCACCCGGCATGCCTGACATACCCCCCCATGTCTTACCCACACGGCGGGCCTGCTTGCAGATGATGCACATGCAGCCATCCCTGTGCGCCTGCAGTGCATCACCCACCATGATGCTATGTACCACATGACCTATATCGTCCACACATACACACTGAAACATGCAGGGTGACAGAACATGTGCATGGGATGCATCAGTAGAGTCAATGTGCAAGTCTGATAATGTGACTGCATCCAGTACATGCAGTAAAGATGGACAGGTTCAGAATCACCAGTGGACCAGTGTGTAGTCAGCACAGCTGTGAGACAGACTGTAGGTGACAAGGGCAAACAGACAGGATGTTAGCAACAAACAGCAGCATACAACAAGCTACTCACCTGCTTGCCCTGTGGCTTGGCAGCTTGGTTGCCAAAGCGCTCTCGAGAGACAATTTGCCGCCTGGCAGCATGCAAAGCAGGCGCAGCTTTGGGCCTAGCAGCCTTAGCAGTGTCAAGACCAGCATCCACCAACCAGTCTCCCATGGTAGGGCCAGGTACCCCACCCCCCTTGTCCACCCTCAAGCTGGCTTTCCACTTCTTGCTGGCACCTTTTCCTGCCAAGCGTTCAAACTCGGTAGGGGTGCATTCCCGCCCTTCGCCCAGCAGGATGCATGTGCGCTTGACATCAAAGACAGCGCGGCTGCTGTTGCAGACTATAGGCACTGTGTCAGGCACAGGCCCCCTTGCCACAGCTGGGGCAGCCGGCTCTTCAGCTGCGGGCGCTGCTGCCGCCAAGCTAAGCATACCAGTCTCAGCGACCGGCGGTGGAGCAACTGCCACAGCTGTGGCCACAGCATCTGCTGGTATGTCTCGACCAATGGGTGTGATGGGTCGGCCAGGCAAGTCCTTCCAAAGCACAATCTCTTTGCCAAGATTCAGCCACTCCACTTCATTATCCTCATAGTGCACGAGGTGTTCTCCTTTTGCTGTCTGGAAGCCCTGTACCCTGCCATGGTACCAAGCATGATCATCTGGCCACCAGATGGCCACTTGTTGACCCACCGCTGCCTTGCCCTGCACCACTAACTGCTGCTGCTGCTCATCTGGTGTCGCTTGAGTGTCTTGAGCCAGCACTATGTCAGTACATGGGGCAGTCTGACTGGCCTCGCACGGATCTGCTTTGAGCTCAGGTGGTTCTGGTTTTGGCTGGATGTGCTTCGGCTTGCTTCCTGGCAGAAAGGAGACCCAGCATACCCGCTGGGCATCTACTTCTGCTCCCAGGTCAATCCATTCACCCTGCAGTAAAGGCAACACCTCATGCCTGCAATCAGTTTTGATGCACAGGTATGGAAGCAGTTGTGAGCTTTTGCTTCACAGCTGGCATGCTTGTGACTTGTGCACAGGTTGATGCTCTTTGGCAGCTGACTATCAAACAGTATCATCACTATGGGATTAGGGTGACTGTAGCCACCATCTTCAGATGCCAGCTTGAGCGCAACATGGCAGCTGCAATGCACATGGATGAGGGGAAGGAGTGTAAAGCTGACCTGCTGGTCATAGGAGTACCACACATTGTGCTTGCCATTGCTCCTGTCGTAGGCACGCACCACAGCATCGTACCACTCAGCATCATCTGGCCAGAACACCTTGCACTTCTGACCCACCCAAGCCTCAGGCTGCTCCCTCGGCATCTCAATCCCAAAGTCTGCATTTGCCACAACCCAGGTGGGATCCCTGCTTGTTTGACAATGGATCTGAGTTGCTTGTGCCTGTTGCTGCAGGCTCATTGGCTTGCTAGCAATGTGCACCAGACTGACAAGCAAAACGCATGCTCACTCCAGCAGCAGAAATTGCACATCAGCAGGAGTACAACCTTCTGTGAGAGGTCCTGGTAAGCAGATGAGTGGCAAAGTTGGGCTCAGTCTCAGCTTGCATACAATGTGCATAGTAGAGGTACATTGGATGACACAGTCAGGGGAGAAAAGCCAGGTTGTGGTGCGAGAACAGCACCTGGACGGGGCACAGAAGCAGATTTTTGACGTTTGAGGTCTCCATTCAGTGCTGGAGTGTCTTCCTGGCTCCGGGACCTTTTGCGTCTCGGCGCCACTTCTGCAGTACAATGCAAGGATCCTGAAGCATCACCATCACAACGAATTCTGCATAGCTGCAGTCAGATTTGGCTTGAAATCTGATACGCTTTGTGGAGTGATGACATCTCATGCGCTAATCAAGAGGCATGCAATGGCAAAGTGAGACCATGCCTTGGATGTGTTGTGCCCTGAATGCAAACTTTATGCAAAGGTTCAATGTCACAGAAGCTTGTCTTTACTGCAGCCCTCAGCTCTCATAACACAACTTTCAGTGAGCCTTGCTTCTCACACAGCCTCGCCAGCCAGTGGGGCAACACAAAATGAGAGCACAGCTGGGGACTACCATATCACGGCGTTGCAAATTGCAAGCTGCTGGGGATGCCATAGGTCAGGTGCAGGAGAAGCAAGCTGCAGTCATGCTGGACAGGGTGGGGTGGAGGGTACAGGCTGGGGTGCAGGCGGGGTAGGCCTGGCTGGCTCAACTGTGAGAGGAAGCAAATCCCGCGCTCTCTAGTATAGATTTTAGCATCACTGGGCTTTGCAGCAGTCAAGCTGAGCAGAATGCACATCGCCAGCTCTTTCAACATAACACAATGTCTTGAATGCAGACAGTCATGCGGTATTTGCCATGCAGACAACACGCTGCAGAAGAAAGCTGCATACGGACAGCACAACAAGGTGAGTGCAAACGCGACCTTCACTCCTAACACAGCGTACAACATCTGCTGATGTACAAAGGTTGACAATGACCAGCAGTAACCTTACCAAGCTCTGATGAAGTTGCATGAGCAGGCGGTGAGGCCTGTCTGTGTCCCATATCCACATTTATCTTCACAGCTGCTTGTCCAGACTCAAGATTGGTGGGCTGCCAAGCCAAGGGCTCCTTCTCGACCTTGACGTAGGCATTCACAGGATCCATGACATCCACCTCTACTATCGGACTGTCCTCCTCCTGAAAGCCAACACCTGAGCCCTGCTGTACATCCTCATCTTTGACTGCACTCGCAGTGCCCACATTGACGGTGCTTGCCTCTTTCATGGGAGTGTCTGCCTGCGCGCCTGACTGTAAGCCTTCGTGATTGCTTCCCATTGTCGGGACATGACCCACACGCAAGCTGCCCTTTGCTGTGGGGTCAGCACTGAGCAACTGGCCATGTTGTGCCCAATGCGCCTGCCCATTGACTACACCTTGCGCGGGACCCCTCACCCTTGTGGGAGCTAAGCCGCCACCTGCCTCATGTTGAGGCTGCTGTGACATGCTTCTGCCCTGAGTCTTGTCAAGAGCCTCAAGAGATGCTGGTCCTGAGAGTGCTAAGTCCAACAGCTGAGGGCGAGCTTCCAGATCTGCAGGGTGGCCATTCTGCAGCGGATCCACTTCAGCGCTTGCTGCTGTCATGCGCACTGATGACTGCTGCTGCTGCTGGTCATGAGAGTTTGTGTGGTGCTCATGCTTGATGGGGGCAGCATCTGCCACATTCAGCTTGGCCACATCTTGCTCAGGCTTGTCCTCACCCTTCACCGACATATCTGCGCAACATCATACCACCACCAGTCAGGGACCGCTTTTGATCTTTTACATGGACTGAATGCATCAAACTTAGGTTACATGCTGACTCAAAAGATTACAATCATTACGACTTGCAGTAAACACTGACATCAGCAGCATCTGTGTTGCATCCCATATTTCCATATTTCTACACAGCGTTGTGCTTGCTTGTACTAGAATGCTGCTAATCATGCTATCAGGCTGAGCCCAAGCATTAGCAACACAGCCAGTGAAACCAATGTTGACAGTCCTGCAGGTAGCGCAAGCAACAGCAGCTGCAGCAGCAGCAGCAGCATGACCGCCACAGCTAGAAACACCTCTTTTCAGCAGTAACACCTGAGCAGCTACAGGGTCACCAGCTGTAGCAGGAAAACAGGCGAGTTGTGCTGCAACACAAGGGGCAGCAACAGCGAAAGACAGCAACAGCCTCAGAGGTCGCAGCAACTGCCAGGTTGACTTGACTACTACCTTGAGCAGGCTCAGGCTGAGGCTCATCAAAGTCTGCCAGCAGGTCTTCCATAACCTCCTGGACAGTCTGGTGCAGGTAGGCCTCATACACCTGGGCAGCCTGTGCATTCCCAGCCAGAGCCGCCAACTGCTTGCGATCCAGCTTATGCAGTGCCAGCCACTCTTGCATCATCTGCATGCAGAACATGCTTGTCAAGTCTTGCCTGCCTCACGAGCTGCTGCAACAGCTCAGCAGTGGGCTCTGCCCATGCATTGGCAACAACCGAAGGCATGATGCTAGAATTACAGGGCATGTCTAAGGCGCAGTGTGAACAGCTTGGAAACCCCAGCATGTTGCCTGCACGACACCCCTGCGGTCATTTGTCCATTTTACGCTAGGTATTGGCAAGGTTTGCCCACAGAAACGCACTCTGCACGCCAACATGTACTATTCCTACATGTGAAGCTGCACTCAAGGGGTGTACACTGACAGAGCAAGTGCCATATACATCTTTCACCTACAACCCAATTGCAGTTGCTATGATAGATCCTACCATGTCTTGAGAGCCATCCTTGGCTTCAGTCCAGATACTGCACTTCCACTTCTTGGCATCCCCCTTGCCACACACTTGCTCAAACTTGGAGGCACTGATCTCGGACTCTCCATGCTGCACTCTTTGTGTACGCACAAGCAGCAGCCCGCTTCGGCCATTGCAGGTCACATGAAGCACCTCTGGTACCCCTTCTGGTAGTGGAATCAGCTCTACTGCCTGCAGCCAAGACTTTCAGAGAGTCACAAATGGTACTATGCTGGCAACACAGGTCATGCAAAGCCAAGTGTCACGACAGCCATGTCAGCAGCAGCATTAGCAGCAACATTTTATGACAGGTGTGAGGATGCTTGCCGACATATTGTGGCAATGCAATGTGAGGGGTAAATGTGAGTTAGCATGAGCCCCAGACCTATTGCTGTGTGAGAGTCAGACTGGCATCTTGTGATGCATCTTGATGTCAGGCAACACAGACTGGTCTGACACCCAAAGCACCACACAGGGGATCAAGAACAGATGATCTGGTTTTGTACCACAGGTGGCTCCTCATCTTGTGATTCCTGATCAGTCTCCTCCAGCTTGATGGCTTTGGGCTGCCTGCCTGGCCCTTTAGGGACCTTGGGGGCAGCAGGGGCTCTGTGCTTCTTGGGGGGTCGGCCCCCTGCACCCCGGCCCTTGGGGGGCTCAGGCAGGGCCAGCATCTCCTCCTGGGGAGGGGCCACAGGTTTCTCTGGGATCCAGAACCCCTTGTTGGTGGTGTGGCCCATACCTGTTCCATGTGAACCACGCTCCCAACCCTGCAGGCACTCAGTAAAAATCTCATTCATCATGTATGCTCATTTAGAGTACGCTGCAGTAGGTCCGCAAGCACAGCATATGCAAGTCAGCGATACATAGCATAAGGAGAAGCCGAGTCATGACAGCCAGTGCTGTCAACTGAGCAAGGCCCTGCATTGAGACGCATCAGGCATCATTGAAAAGTGAATGATTTGTGTAGCAGTAGCTATCACCAAAAGATGTAGAAGGCAGTACCTTGAGTGACATGGCCCTGGCACAGCCTGCTGGCAGGTCTGGAAGGGTGACAGTGGGTAAAGGCCTGAAGGGCTGCCCATTCCAAAGCCCATTGGTGTCGTCCTCGCCCTCCTCCTCCTCACCTTGCTTCACAACTTGCACTCCTGCAGATACACACATGCACGCTCTCACTGCGGCTAGTGCCTGGACCAAAGAGGCAAACAGTCTGGCTGTGCACTCTGCCATGTGTCATACTTCAAGTGAACCAGTAGCATGGTGAGACAGTCAGCCATTCCCAGGGTTGAGATCACAAGCACTGAACAAACTGTAGTGGTGCTGGCAGAGAGCAGGCTCAAGGGTTGACTTGCCTGAGACAAAGGACTGCATGACAGGCGTGGATGCAAACAGATGTGAAGGAATAGCAGTGGCAGGAGCAGCACATACCTGCTAGTTCAGGGTGGGGGGTGCAGTGCTTGGGGCAGTAGCTGATGAGGCGCACAGCCCCATCCTCCTGCCCATCGCTGGCATCCACCATGTTCATGTACAGCCCAGCAATGCGTGCGCACAAGGGGTGGTACGCTGTATAGCAGCTGCTGCACTGGATTTTGGCCCCCACTCGCTGCCTATATTGGACAACAAGCATGTCAGCCAAAATATTCAAGCCCCCCCGAGAGCAGAAGCTGACCTTTTCACGTCAGGGCTTCAGAAGGGGGCAGCAGGATCAAGCCCTGATGGGGGCAGTTGTTGCTTGGGTGAGCTGCCTAGCTGAGCTTAAACATGCAGTCGCACTGCATTGCAAATGTGCATAATCGTGGAATGGAAGATGCTTTGGCTCGTGTGTCCTCGTTGAACATAGTTGTCAAGACCACCACACAGAGACATGGGCAGCTGGAGCGACATGCAGCAGGGAAGTGACTGACTTGCAGATGCAGCAGTTGAGCTCCCAGCGTTCTTTTTGGATGCTGCGTATGTGAGTCACAGGCTCCATGCGGCGGTCATCCCCCACGCTGACCTCAGGGATCCACTGGAGGCATGTGGCGTGGCACCACAGCCCCGGCTCTGTTGTGGGTTTCAAAGCACCCCCCTCGATAGGGCACAGGCAGCATTGTGGTGGCTTGCTGTCATCCTGCGTGCGTGGCAGCTGTGAGTCAGGACATCTCATGGAGAACGCTCATGACCCCAGGCATGCTTTGCATAATTGCTTGCTATGCCCATGTGCAGGCTGGACTGTTTGCTGGCAGCTGCTCATCGCATGTTACGGTCCTTTGACATGACCAGCATTGCTGCAGAGACAACATGCACATGTCAGCTTTGATGATGTGTGCCCTGAGGCGATACCTATGCAAGCAAACATCCAGGCTTGCTGTGGTCAGCACTGCACCCCGGCAACATGAGCCGATGCAGTGGGATGAGTCATTGAGTGGAGGTTACCTTGAGCTCGCAAGCTCTGCAGAGCCACATGTCATCCTCGCCCGGCAGCTCTTGCACCCCGTAGCAAGACTGGTGCACCGTGATGCCGCACATATCACAGCTCACCAGCTGATCTTGGTCATAGTCCACATCGCTGTCGCACACTGTGCATCTGTCACCAGCCCACCTCACCTGTACACAGCTATGGCGTCTCACCAACCTTTGCGACTGCGCACCTGCCGGACACTTGCAGTGCGCCTGTGACTCTGCCGCCTGCTCACTGTGCACATCATTGAATGCTGCCATTGCCACAGGCTGCCATTGCCATAGGCAGAGAAACAATACATTCAGTTTCCACAGGGGTTTGTGTCTGAAAAGGAGTAAAGCCGAATGCTGATCACGGTCTGGAGCTAAGCAGGGCTCACGCATTGTGGGTGAAAGCAAAGAAGGGCCAGAACCTTACCTTGACAGGGTGATGCTTGCCATTGTCAATGTCATTCCAAGGGGCATAAACAGCAGCCAGCAGCTTCTCAGTGGCCTTGTGGGCGGGCAGCAGAGGCAGCGCTGCAGGCGCAGCACTGGGCCGAGCAGATGGCTTCACGTCAATGCCTTGCTGGTCCAGCCACTTACCTACTTGCATTGGATGGCTCCCTACATGACCATCGGCAAATAATCATTGCACTGGTACAATACTCACACAATACATGTATGTTTGGACTTAGCTTGTCATTGTTGCAAGACTCGGCTTGCTGGAACAGGCCATGGTGCAGGACTACAGCTCAGTTTGCCATTCACATTTAGATTAGAAATGATCACCCAGCTGAGTCACCACCAATCAGCACAGCAAAATCCTATAAATTGACTTTGACAACTATGTGGCCATGCAAGTTTGCAAGAACCAACAAGCACCTGTCAGAAGCTTGTTGCATGGTAGAGACATTTACAACAGGATTGAGGCAACTTGTCACAGGACCAAAGTTTGAGCTCGTCATGAATGTTATGTGACAGACCTTCTGGGACTTCAGGCACAGAGCCTGGCTCAATCCTGAGGGATGCCTTCCACTTCTTGGCTGCTCCAGCTCCACAGTGCTGTTCATACTGGGTGCAGCTGAACTCACGCTCTGCTTCGGGTTTCTTGCAGCAGTCAGTGCACATACAGATGACGCGCTGAAGGCCCAGCAGGAAGACGCCACGATAGCCATTGCACATCACAATGATCTGCACAGCAAACACGCTCAGCTCAGCTCTTTGCTGCTGGCAGTAGAATAGTCCAAGACCAAGGCTGTCAGCTCAGTCCAGGCAGCAAACATGGAGCAACATACTGATGCTCCACCAGCACAATAGCAACAGTCATAAGCCTCAATCCAAGCCATTCAAGCTCGCGGTCTGTATGACATGACCCCAGCAGCAGACACTGCTGCAGCTCAAGTACATTTGAGCACTTTTAGGATGCAGAACTGTATTGCATTAAAGACAATGACTCAGCTGGCCGAAACAGAATTGACCAAGCTTGGTGAAAAAAGTCATTGCAGAGAGCGCACCTTTTTAGCTGTGTCTGTATTGACAGCTTTGGCAGCTGGCTTGGGGGAGGTGCCGGCTCTGTCATCATCCGCAGCTGCTGCCTCAGGAGCTGCGGCTTTGATAGTGGTGCTGGGTGGGGGCATCGCTCCATTCTCCACTTTGATGAGCCCTACACCAGGCGTTAATGTGAACGACAGGCTCATGATAGCTGTCACAGTTAGCTTGATATAGTCAGCACACGTTCCTGTTTTGCTGTTGTGATTGCATATGCATACCTTGGCTGCTTGACAGAATTCCATGAGTCAAATGGGTGATGTGCATGAGAGCTCGAAGACTGACCTGAAGCTTTTGCTTTGTGGTGCAGGTCCGCCCACACTTTGTGCTTCTCCTCATACTTCTTCTGGTCCTGCTCGTACTGAGCAGACTCCTTGCGCGCGTCAGCCTCATAAGGTGCCTTCTCTCTTGCAGTCAAGGTGCGCCATGTCTCACCCACTACCCTCGCCATGTCCTTGAAGTCAATGCGCAGCCCATTGTCCACACTGTACTGCCTTCAGCAGCATCTCCATCTCTCAGAACATGCTCTCATGTGTACAAGATAGGAGGAGTGCAGCCAGCATGTAGTCTGAGCTGCAGCTTGCTGTCAGCGCAACCCAAATGCATGCATGGTGACGTCCTTGAAACCTGATCTACTAGTGACAATCAATCCACAAATCAGGGGACAAGAGGGGCACGCAGCTGAGCAAGACGTATCGATTTTGGCGATCTTGCACGAGAAGCCACATGGCAAACTGATGATCTGCTTACTTGTGGATCTCCACTGAGAACAAGTTGTACGCAGTGCGTGGCTTCTTTGGCTGTGCCTTGCGCACTTCATCTTCTGCCTTCCTGAGGGCTGCCAGCCTGCTCTTGGTGGAGGTCTTTTCTCGACATTGAGGACAATGGTAGGGCTCATCTGAAGTGCTGTTGATTGCCTTGGCAGCCAGGGCATCGCAGTGAGTGTGGACCCAGAACACACAGGTATCACAACCCACCATGTTCTTGTCAGTTTGGTACCAGACCTGCATCATTGTAGGGTCGCATGTGACATGGATGTACTGGAGACTGCATCTTGTATGCACAAACAGGTTTGGTCTGAAGAAGTGTGCAAGGAGTTGGGACAAGTACAACCACAATGTATCAGCTTCATGTATTCGGTAATTGTCTAAACCAGATTGGTATCAGCAATCTGAATGTGCCTGTGTGCCTGTACCAAACTGTGCACTGCAGATTGTAATATAGCTAGGTTGCCAGGCTGACCTTATTGCAGACAGGGCAATAATTCTTGTTTTCATACAGTTTTTGGCAGTTGCCACAGCGGCCCTCATGCTGTTCTGTATGTTCAAGCTCAGCTTGATTCAGAGTTATGCCACAGCTGCTGCAACTTGGAGCGTCAGACTGCAGGTCTCCACCCTGCACATAAGATTACAGATAAATACAAGTGGTATGGCAGACATAGCCGGCGCAGTGTCTGGGCCAGGAAGTCACCTCAAGGGAGTCTTCTGAAGCACCCTGCAGCGCAGCCTTGAAGCCTCTTTCGACCAGCAGGACCTGCAGAAAGACTACAGTCAAGTGTGCACACCACCAAGGCCGCTACACTCTAGGTGCGCTTACAACACTGGTTGCTGTGGACAGGACAGGTGGGTAGCAGCAGTGCTTGGTGTATACAGAGACTGGTTTGGCAACAGCTTCGAAAACAGTACCTCTTCGATGGCAGCCTGGAATGCGACGCTGCCGCGATCTTTGCGGCCGGCGTAGAGGCTCTGCAGGTTAAACGAAGCAAAGGCTTGAGAGTCACGTGATACAAGGGCAAACAAGAACACCTTCAGAGAGGACACTGGCCCGGATCCTCATGACAGTGATCGATGTGATACGCACATGTTCACTCAATGCACATACTCCGTGCGCAGGCTTGCGCCAAGTACAAAGCGCCAGAAGACACTCATAAACGTCGAGTACACAGGTGCACCAACAAAACCGCGATACACGAGGGCGCAGACACCCTCTAGACTTCCAGCATTGCACAATGCACACAATGTAAGACTTTTAAAAAACACGGCTGACTTACCTGTAAATGTTCAAGGTGTTCGATCAGTGGAAGGACATCACCTTCCTTCGCCCAGCAGAAGTCTCGAGGGCGTTTCTGCATACCACAGGGGTGTCAGGCGACGATATCTGATGCCAGTCTGCATGTGTGTCCATATAAGCTCAAACTCAAGCCTGAACACACTTCCTCGTGACAGGCTGAGCAGTTCAGTGTATAAACCGAACCAAGTTTGCCCACCTTGTTTGCGGGTGGGCCATAGAACATCACACACAGTCTCTCTGGCTGCATTTGCCTTCTGATTGTCTCTGGGGCTTCTTTTATGGGGTCCAACACGATCGCCTGTGACAGGAAGTCACAAGTGAACGTGCTGTTGCTACATAGAGGCTTCGCCAAGGACCCCTCTGCAGCATAGAACGCCTCCAAACCTACCGGCCACCAGGGCTCCTTCCTGTTCACGTTTTTCACAAGGACCAGCTCGCTGACGGCAAAGTCCTCCAACGCATAAGCACTGCCTTCCATTGAAACGGTGAACAGAACAGCTTGTGACACCACAATCTGTAGACGCTCAGCCACCGAGCGGTTTGCTACATAGTTGATACGAAGGCACGAATGATCATCGGAAGCTTCAGATGCCTCGCTTGCAGGATCTGAGCCTGTACCAAGCAGTCCAGCGCCTCCCTCTGCTACCTTTTGCTCGTGAACTGCTGTTGCGCCTTCACATTCCAGATTTCCTCATTACTCATAGCACGGGTGACTAATATGTAAGCATGTATGTGGATTCGGAGCAAGTCGAAAAGAAATTACATCAACGCAAGGTGTGCTGCAACGTTGACACGGGCGTTTGCTACTTCAGACATTATGAAACTGAAAAGGGGTCGTAGTTTTGGTGTCCACAAGGTTGTTCCAGCCAAACAGACAAGCAACCTTGGCCAGGGATCGCGATTTGTACAGTGTCCACTTTGCGGAGCCAACCTGGCCTGGCATACGATAAACTTGCACCTGGACACAGCACATGCTTTTGTCAACGATTCGACCTGCAGCCGGCCTGCCTCAGGCACAAGTGGCGGCCCAGACTGTACGCAGACCTCAGGTTCAGACCCTGTCAGGCAAGCTTCAAAGCTGTATCAAACACCAGATTCAAAACCCTGCCATGTAGTCATCTTTCTGCTGCTGCTGTTGTTGTTTAGGGTCAATATTCAATCTCGACCACCCCAGCAGGACGACACCACAACAGATTCTGAGTCCCAGGCCAACCATAAACATCAGCAGCCCTGGTGGCAGGCAGGTGGACCTAGCAACCAATCATTAGCATCTGCAAAGCTCACCACCAATACACGGCAAGCCACTCCGCTTATGGATGACGAGCTGCGTTCGCTTACACCTTGCGAGGTTGTCCGGGATGCTCTGCCTGCAAAGCTGGCAAACAGTCTGCTCAAAGGCCTAATGTCAGATGCTGCAACCTGGACTAGAGGGACATGGTACATGGGAGGCAAGGAACACATTGCGCCACGTACCAGCTCATACTACACTTTTCATGACACAGAGGTATACAGCCAGGCAACACAAGTCCAGCTTAGCAACTTGAGCATGTTGAGGCTTTCCAGCATTATCGTCTTCTTCAAACATGGTGCAGGATGCAACAAGCGTCTGTGCATTTGATGAGAATGCTAAGGATGTCTCTTCAAGTGTGGATACACAAATGGCTGCGCCTGAGCTGAAGGAAGCTGCCTCCATTGTGTCTGATCATGTCAACCGCCTAGCAGGGCGAGTTCAGAGCAGCCTTGCCAGCAGTGACAGGTACATGCCCAACATATTCTTCTGTCTGTCATGTTCTTTGGGCAGATGGACGTCAACTAGATCAAGCCAAATCGCATCTGCAGGCACATCTCTCGTTTGGCACATTTGGCTGAACAGTTTGAAGCGTTGCTTACACTGCCTGTCATGGTTTGTCCAGTCACTATAGTCCGAGCTTGGAAACCATACTATTTGCCTGTGTGTCAGCGTTGTCTGTGCTATATCAAGAGCAAGAATTTACGCCTATGTCTGCACCAATGCAGGGATGGTTGGCATTGTTCATACGCTCTATGCAACATGTACCAAGATGGTCAAGAAGGTGTTGGCCCTCATGCGGGTAAGGCTGCTGCCCCAGCACTGCTGCAGCCTTTAGTTATTTATGTCATCTTGCTGTGAACGCAAGCATGTGCCACAGTGCTTGTGATGGTTGCATTGCTGATGTGCTCAGTGTCTCTGCACTCAGCATGACAAGCTGTTGCCACAACCAAAGTTGAGATCCTTGAGCTTGATGTAGCTAGATAAGCCATGCGGAACATATTTCGTGAGAGTCGTGGGACTGGATACAGATGAAGCTGGTGGCTGTGCAGATCGGTTGACCACGCTGGGCCCACGACCCATCATTGCCTCGCTGTCACTAGGCGCTACTCGCATCTTCAGGATCAAGTGCATGACTCTGGCAGACGCCACCACAAAGCCAATGACGCCTCTGTCAGAATGGCAGCAGTCAGTGCAGCTGCCTGTATCAGGGCCTCCGCATGCTGCTCAAGGCGGAGTGGTCCACACTGCTAATGGGCCCTCACGCAATGTGGTGAGACCTTCAGCGGAGCGCAGCTGTCAGCATTTGCTTCAGACTGGCAGGGCAGCACAGCAACAGGAATCAGTAGGTACGCAGGACGCAGCAGACAGGATGAAGGCATCCCAGCATTGTATGCAAGAGGCCATGCAAAGCGATGCGCTCAGGGGGCAGCAAGCAGCACTGCATGGCAGTGATGGGGCTGCGCCACAGCTGAAACAGCAAAGCTGTCCCAAGCCTGGAGTTCAGAGTGTTTGCAGTGCGGATGTGCAGCTGCCTCACAACACTCTGGTCATCATGTGGCCTCCGATGCAGGAGGCCTGGAAGCATGAGGTCAGCCCTGCAAACACACTTTGCTTGTCTTTATATAGCCTCACCCCTACTTCTGCTCTTGCTTCTTAAGCGATGCAACTACAAGATTTGCTTCAGATATCCCTGCTTTGCTGGCTGCCATCCTCCCTCATGGTCAGATGGCCTGCATTTATCAAACAAGACCATGTCATGATGACATGATGAGCTTCACTGCATTTGATTGCGTGGATACAGAATGTAAGATGGGGATCACCATGGCGCCCTATTTCTGCTTTGGCGCAATGTAATGATGCTCAGTCATTGCATACAGCTTCCCAGATGATGTATTGTATCCTGAGTTCTTCTGGTTGTCCTGACACAAATTTGGACACAGATTTTGATTGTATGCAACAGATTCCCAAGTGCAAGAATGTGGAGAGTCACCCCAAAGCCTGAATGGGCAGGGAAATCACCCTGCTGCAGATGCAATCAGCAAGCAGTCTTGAAAGCATCTTTGCCCAGCAGTGCAACCAGCCAGCAGCGCTATTACTTTGCCTGTGACAACACAAAGGGGCCTGGCTGTGGCTTCTTCTCATGGGCCCAAATTGCTGTCTAGGATAGGGCGTTGATGAAAATGTGCATTGGAGGCATGGTCTAGCTGTAGTTTCAATTTGAGTTCATTGCCTTGAGTCATGAGCAGGCTAGCACATGGTGCATGATCTCTTCAAGCCTTGTACACATGTGTTGAGTATGATATAAGTCACCGAGCTGTTTATTTGAGAATGAGCTACTGAAAAAGTGGCTCACCAAGCTGAATGTTGCTCTAGTACTTGAGGCTGGCACCGTGTAGAATGGCATCATTTACGCATTATGATACTATACATCAGTGATTCAGCCACGACCAGTCCCCCTACAAAAGGTCCCATTCTCCACTTATTGGCTTGCATGCATGCCGGGCACCAGAACCTTTAGAGCAATTGCGTGAAACGTGTGTCAGAAAATCTATGTCAATTGATTGACTGACACCCACTCGCATGCAGACTTGCCACGATTGAGAACCTCACATAAGTAGAACATGAGACAGCGGCGCTAAGACGGTCAGCATGCGCACTTCCTGATAAGATTGACCATGTTCACATTGTCAGTTTATGCAAGGTGGCGTCGACAGTGTCCATCAGCAAAAAGGATACGATAGGGAATGTATGTGTCTCATCTGCTTTACAACAGTAAACTTGCAGTGCTGACACTGTCTATGACTGCACCATTCAGAAAAAAGTTGGCTTGCAAACACTATTCTGTAACAAAGAGATCTGCATTATCTCCAAAATTCAAAAACCCTCCTACTTTGGTGGTGCATCTCCCATGAGAGTGCTGCATACAATCTGGCCTTCCTATGCACAGTCATAAAAGTCAACATCCTGATGACGTATCAAAAAATGTTGCTTGTTCTAATATAGACAGATATCAGCAGAGCGGGGTGACAACTTATTGTTTGCTGCCCAGAGAGCATGATCAGCAACCCAAGAAATCATTGGGCAAAATTCAGTTTTTTGAGCAGTCCAGTGCACAATGGTGGGCAAGCGAAAGCCCAAACATCAAAAATGCCTGTTGATCAGCACAAAAACTGCCAATGGGGCAACTGCTGATCTGTGTGGCAAGATGCTCTACTAAATGATCATGACAACCCCAGGCCAAAGCATGCAGTGCCTCAAGTCAAGTCATGAGCCAAGTCCAGATTGCTTCTGCCCAAAAAAATGCCGAAGACAGCCTGCTGATGCTAGGATCATGCATTAGACAACTGCTGTGCTTGAGGGTTGCAATGTAAGCGCTGCAGCAGCTGCGTGAATGCCCCCCAGTTGTCAAACATCAGATCACCCATCCTCAAGAATGTGAGCTGTTGCAATCTGCCTGCACGTGCGCTGCGCCCAACAGCTGACTCGGCAATCCTGTCAAATGCCTGCTGGTCATACCGCTGCAAAGCATTTTCACCTGACAAAGGAATGCCAGCAGCAATACTTGCTGACGTGACTTGCTGCAGCAAGCCTGCAGACGTACAAGCAATCCGTCAGCAAAATGCCAGTGGTGCGTTCGCCTGTAGCGCGCCTGGTATGATACTACTATCACAGAAATGCTGCATCACCATTCAGTTTGTTATGCTGAGGAGAGAAGGCATGGTTGCAAGGCAAGTATGCAGCCTGAGTGCATGCTGATTCAGCGTTACTGACAGTAGTCACGACACCAAGGAAAGTGAAAGAGGGAACCTTGAGGACTGCAGCGGCCTTCAGGCGGATGCTCGCAATCCCTCATCTCCACACATGTGAAGCTGAGATGCGTGTGGTACTTCTTGAGCACCTCCATGAGAGGTGCATACCCATCACGCTCACGAGTATTGTAGTACCCAGCAGTCAGCTCTGCAGCATGGGCTCTTGACTTGAACCACCAGTGCACACCTGCTAATTTAGCTCCCAGATGGCACCCTGGCTCAAAAACATATGTCACCTCATCATTCTTCCCCTGTGACACAGGCAGTATGTATGACGGCAGCATGTGCAATATGTAGCATGCAACAAATACGTCCCATGCACAGACTTTGCCCTGACAGCACAATGCCGTGGCAATTCATTGCAGAAGGCATGTCTCGACTTGACGGCAGATTCAATACAATAACAGAATCAATCTGAAATCAAGAGCTCAAGGAGTAAAGTGCTCAGCAGGATCATGTAAAGCCCTGTCACCATTCCAGACGAAAGATGAGCTGCATGACTGAACCAGCAGTTCATAGTGTGCATACAATGCTTGATCACATTGCTAACCTTGAGCACTTTTGCAGCACGCTTTGCTCTGCCTGGCTTGTTCAGTGCCTCAGAAGCAGCTGCCAAGACACGGTCAGCATGCTGCAGCAACAGGTTGCTGTACCAGGACAAGAAAAAGTTCCCATACTCTGTGTCCCAGCTGCCACCTGAGCTGAAGAAGGCTGTGTCCCATGCTGGTGAGTTGTAGTCGCCGCAGTCATGTGGCCCTTCACAACCCCTGCAGGAAATCAATGCTTATGACACTCTGCTTGCAGCCCTGTTCATTTCACAGCACTCATCATGTCGCATCAGTGAATGCAGCTGACTGGTAGAGAGCATGGGCAACATTGATGCAAAGCTGCTGAGCATGTGAGCATGACTTCTTTACAAGCTGTGATCATGAGCATTGGCAACACATCCCCCACTGGTCAATGCAATCGATGCTCACCACTCTGGTCGTCCAACAGCATCTGCTGCTTGCTTCAGGTCTGCCAGCATGTACTTGTCGTAGCATTGGAACTCACCCACTCCTGGGAAGCGCCATCTGCCATCACCTTCTGGGTAAGCAGGGTAGCGCAGCTCCCCAGCTGGACCCAGCCCAACTGTCACCTCCACAAGCTTGCTGCCTGACAAGACAGCAAACATTTAATGGTCAAACATCCAGCGACAAAACAAAACAGACAGACGGCATGGGCATGACCGTCGACAAGTGTAAAGTGCAGACGCACTGGCCTTTATGGAAGGCCATTAAGACCACTACAGGCTTCATCTGGGGTCCAGGCAAGCATTGGCATAGTTTACCTGCTAAGTCATCAAAAGTGTCTGCAAAAGCGCTGATGAAGTCCCTGTATATATCCACAGGCGTTCTGCCCCAAAACAATGGCTCTGAATCACAGCCCAAGGACAGGCACTCCTTGTTACGATAGCCTTGCTTGTCTGTGTAGAATATATCTGGATTGCCGGCACCAACATCAGAGATCCACTTTGGCAGGCTAATTTTACATGTATCTCCAACATTTCCACCAGCTGCGTGGAAGCTCATGACGGCTTGAATCTTCAGGCCTGCCTGAGCTGCTGTTGCAAACAGACGCTGATAGGCTGAAAAGTCATACTGCTTTGGTCCTGCGTGCTCAACAATGCCCCACCACACGTCAATCATGACACCCTCCACCCCAGCCTTCTTCAGCATCTGTAGGCCTACGTGCAGGGCCTGCTCACGCTTGATCACAGACACCTTCTGTCCCTCGCGGTCTGCCAACCATACTGTGTCAAGAGGCAGCATGACATAAACCGGGAAGTCTCTTTCACGGGTGGACAGCTGAAGCTCGGGCAGACCCTCAGGGCACTGCTGAGGAACAGGAAATTCAGCAGGAAGCTCAAGACCGTCCAGCAACCTGCAAATAGTGGACCAGGTCAGAGCAAAAGGCTCAGGACCCAGCCTGCGTAAAAGTCAGTACATAAGCAGCAGCTTACTTTTGCAGTTCTACGTCACCCTTCTCGAAGTCTGAGCGTGGAATAGGGTGGCAAGTATGAGTGACAGGTTCTGGCAGATCTAGCAGAGTTTCTTGCAGGGCACAGGTAACAGATGCCCTGGCTCCGCCAAACTTGGGAAACCTAGAGCGGACCCGAGCAGGTATGGCACACTGCAAGCAATATGCAGGATTAAAAGGGGCCAGAAATGTTCCAAGGCAACAAAACTCTGCCTACATGGATGAATATCCCACTGTCATGGGCATAACGACCAGCATGGAGATCAGCATACCTGATGTATGCGACTGTGGTCGTGTCCACTGCATCCATTGTCCTTGAACAACTTGCCGCAGGGCGGTCTCGTATTGAGCAGCATTGAGTGGTTCAGTGAGCAGCTCTCACATTGCAGCCCAGAACAACTTTCAAGATCGGAGCAATTCGATCTAGGCACCGTGGAGATCGCGTCATTCCCAGGCTGCTGTGCACCGCAAAGGGCAGGAATGTTGACACTCTGTACTCGTTGTCGCAAGCACATGACGGTCAATGCATGACGGCGTACTTGAAAGAATGTTAGTAACTGTGTTGCTGCCTCTGTGCTTTGACGTTGCCCTTTACATGTGCTCTCAGGGCGCCCACATAGTACTCTACCGACATGTTGGTGTAAGCAGCAGATAGAACAGTACGTCCGGCAAAGACACAGCACTGTTAGCTTGTTCCAGGCACACGCATCTTTTCGCGCAACACAGCTGAAACCTGACCATAAGGTCTTAACGCAGCTGAACTATATTGCATCGCCTTCGCTTACGCAGCACAAAGCCCCAGCCGATATCGCGGCATCCCCTGTTTATTCACCAAGCGGTTGCCCAGGCATGCAAGGTGGTTATCGTCTTTTAGCCGGTCTGATGCCCCTCGCAGCGCAGAGCACTGGTCAGCAAATAAGGCAGTACAAAAGTATAGTTTTCAACGGGAATGTCAGCAAAGCCATGCGACAACTGAATACACACA
>JAABUU010003012.1_pt1 | contig 22353 bp, 22 predicted proteins | sample 5559301 | NCBI WGS metagenome assembly JAABUU01 (sample SAMN10711884, study PRJNA513360) | rock metagenome | isolation source: Antarctica rocks | place: Antarctica: Victoria Land, Richard Nunatak white | reverse complement strand
GGACGACGTCCTGGTGGAGCACTACATCTCCCGAGAGACCAACGTCTCGATGGCCGGCAACATCTACCTCGGCCGGGTCCAGAACGTCCTTCCCTCCATGGAGGCCGCCTTCGTCGACATCGGCAAGGGCCGCAACGCCGTCCTCTACGCCGGTGAGGTGAACTGGGACGCCGCGGGTCTGGAGAGCAACCAGCCGAAGCGGATCGAGCACGCGCTCTCGTCCGGTGAGAGCGTCCTCGTCCAGGTGACGAAGGACCCGATCGGGCACAAGGGTGCCCGCCTCACGTCCCAGATCTCCCTGCCCGGTCGCTACCTCGTCTACGTGCCCGACAGCTCCATGACGGGCATCTCCCGCAAGCTGCCCGACACCGAGCGGGCCCGCCTCAAGAAGATCCTCAAGGAGGTCGTCCCGGAGTCGGCCGGCGTCATCGTCCGGACCGCCGCGGAGGGTGCCTCCGAGGCGGAGCTGCGCGCGGACGTCGAGCGCCTGACCGCCACCTGGGAGGAGATCAGGACCAAGGCCGAGGCGGCCGGGTCCGGCAAGGGCAAGGGCAAGGCGAAGAGCGGCAGCGCGCCGCTCCTGCTCCACGGTGAGCCCGACCTCACCGTGCGCGTCATCCGTGACGTGTTCAACGAGGACTTCACCTCGCTCGTCGTCGCCGGCCAGCAGGCCTGGGACGAGGTGTCCGACTACGTCGGCACCGTCGCACCCGACCTGGCCGAGCGGGTCACCCGGTGGACGAGCGAGGAGGACCTCTTCACCCACTTCCGGGTCGACGAGCAGATCGCCAAGGCGATGGACCGCAAGGTGTGGCTGCCCTCGGGTGGCTCCCTCGTCATCGACCGCACCGAGGCGATGACCGTCGTCGACGTCAACACGGGCAAGTTCATCGGCTCCGGGGGCAACCTCGAGGAGACGGTGACGAAGAACAACATCGAGGCGGCCGAGGAGATCGTGCGCCAGCTCCGGCTGCGCGACATCGGGGGCATCATCGTCGTCGACTTCATCGACATGGTGCTCGAGGTCAACCGTGATCTCGTCGTCCGACGTCTCCTCGAGTGCCTCGGTCGGGACCGCACGAAGCACCAGGTCGCGGAGGTGACCTCGCTCGGGCTCGTTCAGATGACGCGTAAGCGGGTCGGTTCCGGTCTCATCGAGGTCTTCGGCGAGGCCTGCGAGCGCTGCAGCGGTCGCGGCATCATCGTCCATGCCGACCCGGTGGACAAGGGCGGGAACGGTCAGGGCGAGCAGAACGGCTCCAACGCGTCGACCGGCTCGGGCCGCCCGGGTGGCTCCCACGGCTCCGGTGCTGCGAGCGACCCGAGCACGGGCGGCGGCGGCACCCGCGGACGTCGGGGCACGGCGACGAACGAGCCGCCCACGCCGCTGAGGTCCTCGGGGCCGACCCCAGCGCAGATCGCCGCAGCCGCCCACGCCGCGGCGCTCAAGAGCGGGGAGACGCTGACCGCAGGCACTGCCGACCTGGTCGAGGTCGTCGAGGTCCAGGTGGCCCAGCCGGACGGCCTCGTCCAGCCCGTCGAGGTCGAGCCCGCCGATGACCAGCAGGGCCGCGTCGTCGAGCCGGTCGCCCCACCGGCGCCGGCTGCCGGCAGGGGCCGTCGGGGTCGGGTCGTCGCGCCGGCCGGACCGCCGCGCGAATCGGGTCAGGACCACGCCGCGGAGTGAGTGCTCCGGTTTGGTTCCGTCGGCCTCGGACCGGTACGCTTGACCCGCGGTGCGCCCACCGATCTGTGCCCCGGCACCTGACTGCAGCAGTGATGCCGCCGGTCGGATCAAGGCCGGAGGCTACGTGACGGTCACTGAGAGTGCGCACCAGCCGTGAAGGACAGCAGAGAGTGAGCTTGACGTGTACGCGATCGTTCGCGCTGGCGGCCGCCAGGAGAAGGTGTCCGTCGGTGACGTCCTCATCATCGACAAGGTCAAGGCAGGAGTCGGCGACAGCATCGACCTCGCGGCCCTGCTCGTCGTCGACGGGTCCACCGTGACTAGTGACGCGGTCGAGCTCGCCAAGGTCACCGTCACCGCCGAGGTCGTCAAGCCGGCCAAGGGTCCCAAGATCACGATCATGAAGTTCAAGAACAAGACGGGCTACCGCAAGCGCCAGGGGCACCGTCAGCACCTGACCCAGATCAAGGTCACCGACATCAGCGGAGCTCCCGGCTGAGCCCTCGGCGCATCCCGAACCACGGACACCGAACCAACGCCCGAACCACGGACAAAGGCAGGCACGGACATGGCACACAAGAAGGGGGCGTCCTCGACCCGCAACGGTCGCGACTCGAACGCCCAGTTCCTCGGCGTGAAGCGCTTCGGCGGGCAGGTCGTCAACGCGGGCGAGATCCTCGTCCGGCAGCGCGGCACGCACTTCCACCCCGGTGAGGGGGTCGGCCGGGGCGGCGACGACACGCTCTTCGCGCTCGTCGCCGGTGCGGTCACGTTCGGCACCAGGCGCGGACGCAAGACGGTCAACATCGAGCAGGTTCAGCAGTCCGACACCGTCGACGCCTGACTCCAACCACGCTTTTCCGGAAGGGACGGGCCGCTCGGCCCGTCCCTTCGTGCTTGACCCGAGCTTGACCTCAGGACCACGACGGCGCCCGTATGCCGGGTGCCCACCCCAGCCCGACGGCATACCGGCCGTGCGGGGCAGGACAGGAGGAGACCATGGCGACGAACTTCGTCGACCGGGTGCTCCTGCACGTGTCCGGGGGTGCCGGTGGCCACGGGGTCGCGTCGGTCAAGCGGGAGAAGTTCAAGCCGCTCGGGGGGCCGGACGGCGGGAACGGCGGGCGCGGTGGGTCGGTCATCGTGCGGGTCGACCCCCAGGCGACGACGCTGCTCGACTACCACCACCATCCCCACCGCGGCGGGACCAACGGCAAGCCCGGTGCCGGGGACGAGCGCAACGGCGCCGACGGGGCCGACCTCGTCCTGCCGGTGCCGGCGGGCACGGTCGTCAAGGGCGCCGACGGCCGGATCATCGTCGACCTCGTCGGCCACGGCACCGAGCACGTCATTGCCCGGGGCGGTCGGGGCGGTCTCGGCAACAAGGCCCTCGCGTCGGCCCGGCGCAAGGCTCCCGGCTTCGCGCTGCTGGGCGAGCCGGGGCAGTCCCTCGACGTCGTCCTCGAGCTGAAGTCGCTCGCCGACGTCGCGCTGATCGGCTTTCCGTCGGCCGGCAAGTCCTCGCTCGTCTCGGTCCTGTCCGCTGCGCGACCGAAGATCGCGGACTACCCGTTCACGACCCTGGTGCCCAACCTCGGTGTGGTCAGCGCCGGTGACACCCGGTACACGATCGCCGACGTCCCCGGGCTCATCCCGGGCGCCCACGAGGGCAAGGGCCTCGGTCTGGAGTTCCTCCGCCACGTCGAGCGGTGCTCCGTGCTCGTCCACGTCATCGACTGCGCCACGCTCGAGCCGGGCCGTGATCCGATGAGTGACCTGGACGTCATCGAGGAGGAGCTGGGCCTCTACGTGCCCGACGCCGACCTCGGTGGCCGCCCCCTGGCCGAGCGCACCCGCATCGTCGTGCTCAACAAGGCCGACGTCCCGGAGGCGCTCGAGCTGGCCGAGCTCGCCCGGGGCGACCTGGAGGCCCGTGGGCTCGAGGTCTTCGTCGTCTCGGCGGTCGCCCGGACCGGCCTGAAGGAGCTGGGCTTCGCCCTCGCCCGCCACGTCAACGAGGCGCGGACCCTGCTCGAGGAGATCGTCCCGCCCCGGGTGGTCCTGCGTCCGCGCTCCGTCGACGACTCCGGCTTCGTGATCCGCAAGGAGAACACCGCCGACGGGTTCGTCTACCGCGTCGTCGGCGAGCGTCCGACCCGCTGGATCCGCCAGACCGACTTCAGCAACGACGAGGCGGTCGGCTACCTCGCCGACCGGCTGGGCCGGCTCGGTGTCGAGGAGGCCCTCTTCAAAGCCGGCGCGGTCTCCGGCGACACCGTCCTGATCGGCGCCACGGACGACGCTGTCGTCTTCGACTGGGAGCCGACGATGTCGAGCGGCGCCGAGCTCCTGGGCCAGCGCGGCACGGACCTGCGCCTCCAGCAGCCGCACCGGCTGAGCCGGGACGAGAAGCGCGAGGCGGCCCACGACCGCTACGTCGCACGCCAGTCGACCCAGGCCGAGCTCGAGGCCGAGCGCCGAGCTGGCCACTGGGCCACCGCCGCAGAGAAGGACGACGACGGGCCCTGACCTAGACTCGCGGCGTGTCTCCCCGGTCCGCCATCGCCACCGCACGGCGTCTCGTCGTCAAGGTCGGCTCCTCGTCGCTGACCGGACCGGGTGGCGGCATCGACACGGCTCGTCTCGTCGCCCTCGTCGACGTCGTTGCGGCCCGGCACCGGCAGGGGGACGCCGTCGTCCTCGTCTCCTCCGGCGCCATCGCGGCCGGCCTGGGGCCTTTGCGGCTCAGTCGCCGGCCGCGTGACCTCGCGACCCAGCAGGCGGCGGCGAGCGTGGGGCAGGGAGCCCTCGTCGCGGCATACCAGCAGGCCTTTGCCCGGCACGGGCTCACGGTCGGCCAGGTGCTCCTCACGGCCGACGACGTGACCCGGCGCAGCCACTACGCCAACGCGCGGCGCACGCTCGACCGGCTGCTCGAGCTCGGGGTCGTCCCGGTCGTCAACGAGAACGACACGGTGGCGACCCACGAGATCCGCTTCGGCGACAACGACCGCCTTGCGGCGCTCGTCGCCCACCTCGTGCACGCCGACGCGCTCGTCCTGCTCTCCGACGTCGACGCGCTCTACGACGGCCCGCCGTCGCGCGCGGGGTCGACCCGGATCCCGGTCGTCGCCGCACCCGCTGACCTCCAGGGCATCGTCGTCAAGGGGTCCGGCTCGTCGCTTGGTACCGGTGGGATGGCGACCAAGATCGAGGCGGCCGCGATCGCCAACGCCGCCGGGATCACCACGCTGCTCACGTCGGCGGCCCGGGCGGAGGCGGCACTCCGCGGCCAGGACGTCGGCACGGTGTTCCTGCCCACCGGGTCGCGTCGCGCGTCCCGGCTGCTCTGGCTGGCCCACGCGACGACGCCCCGCGGTCGGCTGCTGCTCGACGACGGCGCCGTGGCAGCGGTGGTCGACCGCCGAAAGTCGTTGCTGCCGGCGGGCATCACCGCGGTCGAGGGCCGGTTCGACGACGGTGATCCCATCGACCTCTGCGCGCCAAACGGCTGTCCGGTGGCGCGCGGCCTCGTGAACTACTCCTCCGACGAGCTGCCCGGGCTGCTGGGCCGCTCGACCCGGGACCTCGCCCGCGAGCTCGGTCCGCAGTACGAGCGCGAGGTCATCCACCGCGACGATCTCGTCCTGCTCTGAGCAAAGCTTTCGAGCAGAGCCGTCGACGTCGGAGGAGCGCCTGAGGAGCCGTCAGCGCCGGGTGGCGCGCAGCGTGCCGCGCTGGCCGAGGGCCTGCACGGCATACACCTTGACGGGTATGCCGTGGGAAGTGGGGGTGAGGCGTCGACGGGTCCGCGGCCCGGCTCGTTTCCTGTGCGCCCGATTCTGTCAGTAAGGCGCCGGCGCTCCGAGCCCGCGCAGGGCCGGGCGAGTCGCGCCCCACCCCGAGAGGAGCAGCATCCCCACGCCGAAGACTGCGCAGGCAACGGTCACGGATGTCGCGTGGGCGAGCCACCCGAGCAGCGGCATCATCACGGGCAGGAGGGTGAGGTCGCCGAGCTGCGTCATCGATGAAGCCCGCCCGAGGTATGCCGGGTCAAGACTGCGTTGATACGCGCCGGACAGCAGGACCGAGGCACACCCTGCAGTGACGCCGATGACCGCGGCGGCGGCGGTGACGAGGGCCAGGTGCGGCACCCCGAGCACGCCGATCGCCACTCCCTGCGGGAGGAGGACGACGAAGCCCAGGAGGGCGTCCCGTCGGGGACGCCAGCGGATGGCGGCCGCCGCCCCGACGGCTGCTCCGACGCCGACCGTCGCCTCGACGGCGCCGAGCGTCCCGGCGCCCCAGCCGGACTGTGAGACGCGGAGCGCGACGCCGATGGCCAGGGCTGGGCCGATGAACAGGTTGAGCCCGGTCAGGGCGAGAACGAAGGTGCGGGCGACCTCATCCCTCCGGACGTAGCCGAGTCCCTGCCGGATGCCGTGCAGGAACGACGCGGCGCCGGTCCGGGGGAGGGCGAACCGCGGTCTGACGAACGCCCAGAGAGCGAGGCCGACGACGGCGAACGTCGCCGCGTCGACGACCATCGCGGTGCCCAGCCCGAATGCCGCGGCGAGCCACCCGCCGAGTGCGGCACCGGCGAAGTCCGCGAGCCGCCGACTCACCTGGAACATCCCGGAGACGCGACCTAGATCCGCGTCCCTGACCATCTGCCGAGGGAGGGTCGAGCTGGCGGGCTTGTAGACCGCGTCCGTGACCCCAAAGGAGAGGGTGACCACGAACATCAGCCGGATGTGGGAAGTGCCCGCCTCCCAAGCCCACGCACCGACGACAAGGATGAGGACCCGGACGACATTGCCCCACAGCACGATCCGTCGCGTGGCGAAGCGATCAGCAATCGCACCGCCGAAGAGCAGCAGGAGGGCCTGCGGGATGGTCCCCACCCCGACGATGAACCCCGCGAGGGCCGGGGGAGCCTCATGGACGGCCGCCCACGCGAAGGAGATCGTGAAGACGGCGTCGCCGGCGGAGGACAGCGCGCTCGCACCCACCCACGTCTGGACCGCGCGGTCGCGGTTCAACGGGGGAATCTCCGCCGAGGAAGCGGCAGCCGTGGAAGTGGCAGCGGCGTGGACGCTCACAGCCGCACCGGCAGGGCGTACGTTGCGACGAAGATCGCCGCGCGGTCAGCGTCGGGGTGCTCGGCCGCGTCGGCGGTGCAGTCCCGGCGCCAGGCGTCGACGACCGAGGACAGCTGGGTTGAGAGGGCGACCACCTGCTCGTGCGTGGCCTTGGCCATGGTGTCGCTGATCATGCCGGCGCGGTCCCACTCCGATCCGAAGCCGACGCGGTGGTCGAGGCTCGACCTGATGAGCTCCATCTGTCGCTCGACGATGGAACGGGCTGCGAGCTCGGCCACCTCACGGGCGGTTGTGCCCTCGGCGAAGTCGTACCGCGACCAGCTCAGCCGGACGGATACGGGGCGCCACCAGCTCTCCCGGGCGTCCCTCGCGAGCTCGGGAGCCGGCGTGACGAATCCGTTGGCGTGCAGGGACTTCATGTGGTGGCTGATGCTGCCGACGGCGACACCGAGCCGCTGCGCCAGCTGGCCCACTGACGCCGGCCCGTCGAGGCGGAGCGCCTCGAGCATCCTTCGACGCAGTGGATGGGAGATCGCCACGAGCGCATCAACCGTGGGCAGGATGTGGCCGCTCGACTCGTTACCAGGAGCGGGGGGTGGAGGCCCTCCGGGTTCTGGAGGTGGCGGCTCAGCGGGATGAGGACGCGGCGGCTGGCTGTCGAGGTGGCGTTCGGCGGCGGGTCGGCGGGGCATGGCCCGACGCTAGGCGTTGCGACGGCATACCCACAAGAGCTCTTGTATAAAGTTCTCGGCCAGCTGGCGGACACCCGGTCCGGCCAGTGGTCGATGACGGAGCAGCACCCGCACCACGACCGCGCCGAGGAGACTCTCCGCGGCCCGCTCGATGTCCCGCTCGGTCGCCGCCGGGACCGTCCGGGATAGCACCCGCCTCAGGTCGTCCAGCTCGTGGTCCCACAGTCCGACCGTGCGCACCGCGAGCACGTCGTCGTGCTGGGTCCGAGCCATCGCGGCGAGGAGCACGGCTGACGTCTCGGGTCGGGAGAGCCAGGTGACCAGGCTGCGCAGGTGGACGACGAGGAGATCCGTGCTGGACGGACGTGGGTCCGGGGCGGCGCGCGAGATCGTCCCGATGCCGCGGCCCATGCGTCGTTGGAGGAGGTCGTCGGCAGCGTCGGCCAGGACCGCTCCGGGATCCCCCCACCGTCGGTGCAGGGTCGCCCGCGCAATCCCTGAGCGGGTCGCCAGACCACTCATGGTCACCGTGTCGAAGGGCCGATCGCCAAGCTCAACCAGCAGCGCCCACACCACTCTCGTCCGGACACGGGCGTTCCTGCCGCCCGGTTGACGAGTCCGCCCGCGACCATGGCCCTCCCGTCGTCCGCGACCGCCGTGCCCAAACGCCGACGGCATGCCGAGCCACGGTATCCGGCGGGCGCAGTGACCTCCGGTCCCGAGAGCGCGGCCCTGTGGACAAGCTCTCTTCGGAAGACCTGCCTGGGGCACGTCCCCAGGACCTGCCTGGGGCACGTCCCCACGACCTGCCTCGGGCATGTCGCCACGGTGGGCCGCCATGGTCTCGAGCAGCTGCCTCTCACGGTCGAGAAGGAGCTCCACGCGAGGGGGGACACGACCTCTCAGCGCACTCGGCGTTGGTGAGACAGGCTGTCTCGACAAGCGCTTGTTGGTGGAGTCCTGTGATCCTTCCTCGGCCGCACCAAACGAGACACGGTGTCGCCGCAACGCCGAGTGTCTGGACGGACCCCCGTCGAGGGTGGAGGTCGGAGCCGAGGTCGGGGGTGGAGGTCGGAGCCGAGGTCGGGGTCGGTGTCGCGGTCGCGGTCGCGGTCGGGTCGGGTTGCAGTGAGATCCCGCTGCTCATCGGGTGATATCTCGCGAGGTTGGGCGGCATGCCGACGTACCCTTGGAGCATGGCCACCGAGATCGACCCCACCATCGTGGAACAGGTTGCCGAGCTCGCGCGCCGGTCCCGCGTCGCATCGCGGCAGCTCGCCCAGATGTCTCGCTCGTGCAAGGACGAAGCGCTCCTTGTGCTGGCCGACGCCCTCGAGGAGGCGACCAGGCTGATTCTCCAGGCCAACGACGAAGACCTCCAGCGCGGCCGCGACACCGGCATGTCCGAAGGCCTGCTCGACCGGCTCATGCTCGACGCGCGTCGCATCGCTGACATCGCCCAAGGCATGCGCGATATCGCCGGGCTGCCCGACCCGGTGGGTGAGGTCGTTCGCGGGTCGACGCTGGCCAACGGGCTGCAGGTTCGTCAGATCCGGGTGCCCATGGGCGTGGTCGGGATGATCTACGAGTCCCGGCCCAACGTCACCGTCGACGCTGCCGCACTCTGCCTCAAGAGCGGCAACGCGGTCCTGCTCCGAGGTGGCTCGGCGGCCGGGTCGAGCAACCGTGTCATCGTCGACACCCTGCGTGACTCCCTTGCGGAGCAAGGAGTTCCGGCGGATGCGATCATCCTCCTCGACGAGGGTGGACGCGATGCAGCTCGCGCGCTGATGACCGCTCGGGGCCTCGTCGACCTCGTCATCCCCCGGGGTGGCGCCGACCTGATCCAAACCGTCGTCAGCGAGTCCACCGTGCCCGTCATCGAGACCGGCATCGGCGTCAACCACGTCTACGTCGACCGGGCTGCAGACCTCGACACAGCGCTGAGCATCGTCCTCAACTCGAAGACACACCGGCCCAGCGTCTGCAACGCCGCGGAGTCCCTCCTCGTCCACGAGTCCGTGGCCGTGGCCTTCCTGCCCAAGGTCCTCGCCGAGCTCGGGGCGGCGGGGGTCTTGTTCCACATCGCACCGGCGGTCGTCGAGCACGCGGAAGCCGCCGGAGCTGCATACAGCGTCGCTTCCGACAGTGACTTCGGCACCGAGTGGCACTCCCTGGAGATGAGTGTCCGCACGGTGCCCGACCTCGACGCGGCGCTGGAGCACATCGCCACCTTCGGGACCCAGCACACCGAGGTCATCGTCACCCACGACCGGGTCGCCGCCCGCCGCTTCACGGCCGAGGTCGACGCCGCGGTGATCATGGTCAACGCATCGAGCCGGTTCACCGATGGTGGTGAGTTCGGTTTCGGGGCAGAGATCGGCATCTCCACCCAGAAGATGCATGCTCGCGGGCCGATGGCACTGCCCGAGCTCACGACAACCAAGTGGGTCGTCGAGGGCGACGGCCAGATTCGCGCCTGACCGGACCTGCGCTGCTCGGTCACGTGCGACAGGGCTGCGCTCGGTCAGCATGCGGCTGGCTGTCGGGCCGGTTTCTTCCCTTGGCCTTCGCGCTGGCATGATGACCGATCGTGGAAGGCACCGAAGTACGCAAGCTGGCCGCGCTCGAGGACACCCACTGGTGGTACCGCGAGCGCCGGCACCTCCTGGCCAGGGCCCTGGACGGGCTCCGGCCGGGGGACGCCCTGGACATCGGGGCCGCGGGGGGTGGCAACACGCGGGTCCTGCGCGAGCGTGGCTGGCGTCCCGTCGCCCTCGAGTACGGCCCCGAGGGGGCCGAAGTGGCCCACGAGCGGGGACTGCTCACCTTGCGGGCGGATGCGACACGGCTGCCGATCGATGACGCGGCACTGGACCTCGTCGTCGCCTTCGACATCCTCGAGCACATCGAGGACGACGACCTGGCCGTGCGCGAGGTCGCACGCATCCTGCGCCCGGAGGGCACCTTCCTCGTGGCGGTGCCGGCTGATCCGAGGCTCTGGTCGGCTCACGACGTGGCCGTGGACCACGTCCGGCGCTACACCCGGGAGACACTGTCCAGCGTGCTGCACCGCGGAGGTTTCGACGTCGTCGACATGAGCTCATGGAACGTGCTGCTGCGGCCTGTCGTCGCGCTGCGTCGCAAGAAGGCGTCCGGCAGCGACCTCGACGACCTGCACCCGGTGGTCAACTCCGGGCTGCGGGCGATCATCACCGCTGAGCGCTACCTGCCGGTCAAGCGGCTGCCCGGGGTGAGCCTGCTCGTCACCGCCCGGCCACGTCGCTGACCCGAGGTTGGCCCGCCGGCTCAGCGGCCTGCTCGACGCGGGACTCGACGCGGGACTCGACGACCGACTCGACGAGCGCGGCGCGACCGAAGGCCGCCGGTTCGTCAACCGCCGGGTTCTTGTCGACCACGGGGTTGTTGTCCACGCGGTTCTCGCCCACGGGCGCAGCTGTTCGTGGCCGGGGGTTCGGAGGCAGTGGGGTGTCGGTCGGACCGTGCTTGCCCACCGAGGCGGTGAGCGAGTCGTAGGCGATGAAGTAGGTCGGACGGCCCTGCATCTGGGTGTACATCCGGCCGATGTACTCGCCGAGCAGGCCCAGGCAGAGCAGCTGGGCGGCTCCGACCGCGGCGACGATGAGCACGGTCGACGTCCAGCCGGCCACGGTGTTGCCGGTTGCGCCGACGATGAGGGCGTAGATCCCGAGCAGCAGGGCGAGCAGGCCGCCGCCGATGCCGAGCACGGTCGCCAGGCGCAGCGGGGCCATGGAGAACCCGGTCACGGAGTCGAGCGAGAGCCGGAGCATCTTCAGGAAGGGGTACTTGGAGTCGCCCGCGGCCCGCTCCTCGCGGCGGTACTCCACCGTGTCGGAGGGGAACCCCAGGGCGGGGACGATGAACCGCAGCACCCGGTTGTGCTCCGGCAGCTCGTTGATGGCATCCACCGTCGCGCGTGACATGAGGCGGAAGTCCCCCGCGTCGCTCTGCGCGCTGGTCCCGGAGATCGTCCGGATGACGGTGTAGAAGGCGCGGGCCGAGGCCCGCTTGAAGATCGAGTCCGTCGACCGGTCGTTGCGCACGCCGTAGACGACGTCGACGCCCTCACCCTTGGCCTTGGCCAGCATCCGCGCCATCACCTCGGGCGGGTCCTGCAGGTCCGCGTCGATCGTCACGACGTAGTCGCCCCGCGCGGAGAGGAGCCCAGCCGAGATGGCCGCCTGGTGGCCGGCGTTCGCGCGCAGCCGGACGACCCGGAACTCCGCCCACTCCCGGTGCAGGCGTTGGAGCAGGGCAGCGGTCAGATCGGTGCTGCCGTCGTCGACCGCGACGACCTCGTAGCGCGTGTCAAGGTTCTCCAGAAGAGGGCGCAGGCGTTCGACGAGCAGCGGCAGCACGTCCTCCTCGTTGTACATCGGAATGACGACGGACAACTCGGGACCCATGCCTCCCAGCGTACGGCGTGGAGATCAGGAGGTGGCTGTGGGCGAGGTGGGTGACCCCTTGGGGTATGGAATCGTTACGTTTGAGGGATGACGGAACATGGTGCTTTCAGGCTGCGGGTCGGGGACGTCGTCCAGGTGCGCTTCGCCAAGTGGGGCGAGCACCGGCACTGGGAGATGGACCTGCGCCACCTCGGTGAGGACGAGCACGGGACCTGGCTGGGGGCGCCCCTCGGTCTCTTCATGAGCCGTCCCGGAATGTCGGCGACAACGAGCTACGACATGGCGATGCTCGTCCCCCGGGGGCGGCCGTTCGTCGCCTCGTTCAACGGTCGGCCCCATGACTGGTGCGACATCTACGTCGACATCACCACGGTGCCGACATTTTGGAAGGCCCGACGATGCGTGCGGTCGACCTCGACCTCGACGTCTTCCGCCGGCTCGACGGGACCGTCGCCATCGACGATGAGGACGAGTTCGAGGAGCACCAGGTCACCTACGGCTACCCCCGGGACGTCATCGACCTCGCCCGGCGCTCGTGCGCCGAGGTCGCCGCGTCGATCCGGGCAGATGCGGAGCCGTGGGCCGGCGTCGGCCACCGCTGGGTCGAGGTCGCCTCCCACCCAGCCCGTGGGCGGCCCTGCCGCCGGACTCACGGGTGGTGAGCCCGCACCGACCAGCGGCGAGTGACGTGACTGCCGGTTGACCCGGCATACGGGGGCCCTCTCGCCCGCAGGACGTTAGGCTGTGCCCATGTCAGCAAGCGTCCTTCCTGTTCTCATCCGTGCGGAGGCCCCCCGCGAGCTCCCGATGCCGCCGATCATCTTCGCGGCACTCGCATTCGGGCTCTTCCTCGTGGCGCTGGGCGTGCTCTGGACGTTCCGCAACACTGCGAACAAGGTCGGCGACCGGCACAAGTCGGCGGATGCGGGGCACCCCTGAGCCAGCGGCTCGGCGTGATGGGCGGGACGTTCGACCCCATCCACCACGGACACCTCGTCGCCGCGAGCGAGGTGCAGGCGCGCTTCGACCTCGACGAGGTCGTCTTCGTGCCCACCGGTGAGCCGTGGCAGAAGGAGGGGCGGGACGTCAGCTCAGCCGAGCACCGCTATCTCATGACCGTCATCGCGACGGCGTCGAACCCCCGCTTCACCGTCAGCCGGGTCGACGTCGACCGCGGCGGCCCCACGTACACCATCGACACACTGCGCGAACTGCGAGCCCAACGGCCCGAGGCCGAGCTCTACTTCATCACCGGCGCCGACGCCCTGGCCCAGATCCTCACGTGGAAGAACGTCGAGGAGATGTGGGAACTGGCCCGCTTCATCGGCGTGACCCGCCCCGGCCATCCCCTCACCGACAAGGGGCTGCCGACCCGCAAGGTCAACCTGCAGGAGGTCCCGGCGATGGCGATCAGCTCGAGCGACTGCCGCAGCCGGGTGTCCGTCGGCCAGCCGGTCTGGTACCTCGTCCCCGACGGGGTCGTGCAGTACATCAACAAGTACAGCCTGTATGCCGCGAACGCGGCCCTCGCAGCCCCTCGCACCTAGGAGAACCGTGTCCGCCACTCCCCGCGCCCTGGCGCTGGCCAAGGTCGCCGCCCTGGCCGCCGAGGAGAAGATCGCCCAAGACGTCCTGGCCATCGACGTCAGCGAGCAGCTCGCCCTCACTGACGTCTTTGTGATCGCCTCGGCCAGCAACGAGCGGCAGGTCGGCGCCATCGTCGACGAGATCGAGGACCGGCTGCGGGACGTCGGCTGCAAGCCGATCCGTCGCGAGGGCCAGCGCGAGGGCCGGTGGGTGCTCATCGACTTCGGCGACATCGTCGTCCACGTCCAGCATGCCGATGAGCGGGAGTTCTACCAGCTGGAGCGGCTCTGGAAGGACTGCCCGGAGGTCGACCTCTCGACGGTCGAGGCACAGCGGGCGCCGAATCCCTCCGACGCGGCGGAGGAGGACCGGGAGGAGGACGTGGACCGGAGCCAGGACGTGGACAGCGCGCGCTCGTGAGCGCGGCGACGGCACGACGTGGCGACGGGAGCAGCCGCCGGCGGGTCATCGTCCTTCGACACGGTGAGACCGAGCACAACGCCAAGGGGATGTGGCAGGGTCAGCTCGACACGACGCTCTCCGCGCTCGGTCACGCCCAGGCCCGGGCGGCCGCCACGGCGCTGGTGGCCCACCGGCCCACCCGGGTCGTGGCGTCCGACCTGCAGCGGGCCGCCCGGACCGGGCAGGACGTCGCCGACGCCTGCGGGATCCCCATTTCCTTCGACCAGCGCTTCCGGGAGATCCATGTGGGGGAGTGGACCGGCCTGACGACCGAGGAGGTGAAGGAGCGCTATCCCGAGGACCAGGACCGGTTGATCAGCGGAGTCGACTTCGCCCGCGGCGGCCACGGGGAGTCCGTGGCCGACGTGGCCGACCGCGTTCGCGAGGCGCTTGACGATCTCCTTGCGGCCGCCGCGCCGCACGACTGCCTCGTCGTTGCCACCCACGGGGTGACCGGGCGGGCCGTCGTCGCTGAGCTGACCGGGCTCGACCAGCAGCTCGCATGGACGCTCCTGGGCGGTCTGGGCAACTGCCACTGGGCCGAGCTCACGGAGGACTCGCCCGGCTGGCGCGTCCGGGCCTGGAACGTCTCGGCCGGTGGGTTCGGCTGAATCGGGGCGCGATTTGGTGCCGGGGCCCTGACTGGCTAAACTTCCGCAGTCCCGCCGGTTCGCTGAGAGCCCTGAGGATCCGCGCGGGAAACTCGCACGGGGCTGTGGCGCAGCTGGTAGCGCACCTCCATGGCATGGAGGGGGTCAGGGGTTCGAGTCCCCTCAGCTCCACCAAAGAATCGCCTATTTCGGGCGCGGAAGGGTGATTCTTCGACACCGATCCCGGTGGCGCGCCGGCCGGTGCTCGGGTCGCTGGGTCAGCCGGCGGCCCGCGTGGACGGGTCCGGCGTGCAGCCGAACCGCCGCAGGAAGCGCTCGTGGTCAACGACCGCCCGGTGCACCTCACCCTCGGCGACGACCTCCCCGGCCTCGTCGGTCACGCGGATGTGGAAGATCAGCCGCCGACCGTCGCTGACCGGCTTCGAGCACCCCACGACGACGGTCGCACCGACCGGGGGCCCTTTGATGTGCTCGACCTTGACGAGGGTGCCGACCGTCGTCTGACCCGACGACAGTCCCTCTGCGGCGGCCGCGAACGCCGCCCGCTCGAGCCAGTTGATCAGGCGAGGGGTGGCGAGGACCGGCAGGTCACCGCTGCCGAGCCGCTCGGCGGTATCGGCCTCCGTGACGGTGCGTTCGAAGGTGCTCACCAGTCCAAGCGTAGCCGGGCCGCAGCCGGCCCCCCCGGGCGCCGCTTTTGACCGCGATGGCGCCCGGTTACCGCGAGCGCGGCCGGCCACGCCCGGACGGTCTCCCGGGGGCGCGGCACATCGGATCGGCTTCCGGCGCAGGTTGGTCGTCCGCCGCCTGACCCGGGAGGAGAGTGGCTGCCCTGAACATCTTCGGGTGAGCGCTTCTCAGCGCACTGGCGGTGGCAGCCGTGACCGACTGGCTTGCCGGCCCGTGCGGCGGCTGCGCTAACCTAGCCTCGTGGCGCCGCAGCTCCTTCTCCCGTGGCCGCGCTGACCGGACGGACAGCAGCGCGGCATCCCCTCCTGTGCGAGGGGATTTCTCATGTCCCGGGTCCGGGACTGCAACCGGCACCCGAGAACGACGAGGACTGAGGACACGATGAGCGACGAGACGCCCTTCCGCTACACCGCCGCGATGGCCCAGCAGATCGAGGTCGGCTGGCAGGACCTCTGGGAGGAGCAGGGCACCTTCGAGGCGCCCAACCCTGCCGGCCCGTGGGCCGAGCCCGACAAGGTCGCGCAGCTCGGCCCGAAGCTCGTCGTCCTCGACATGTTCCCCTACCCGAGCGGGGCCGGCCTGCACGTCGGACACCCCCTCGGCTACATCGCCACCGACGTCTACTCGAGGTTCCACCGGATGCTCGGCCGCAACGTCCTGCACTGCCTGGGCTACGACGCCTTCGGCCTCCCAGCGGAGCAGTATGCCGTCCAGACCGGTCAGCACCCGCGCAAGACGACCGAGGAGAACATGGTCGTCATGCGGCGCCAGCTGCGCCGGCTGGGGCTCGGCTTCGACAACCGGCGCAGCTACGCGACGATCGACGAGGACTACTACCGCTGGACGCAGTGGATCTTCCTGCTGATCTACAACTCCTGGTACGACCCGGACGGCGTCCGCCCGGACGGGTCCCACGGCGCGGCGCGGCCGATCGCCGAGCTCGTCGAGGCGTTCTCCTCCGGTGCCCGTCCGGTGCCCGGTGCCCGGGCCTGGGCCGAGCTCGACGTCGCCGAGCGGGAGGCGGTCCTCTCGGAGCACCGGCTGGCCTACACGTCGGAGGCGCCGGTCAACTGGTGCCCCGGTCTCGGCACGGTGCTCTCCAACGAGGAGGTCACCAACGAGGGGCGCTCGGAGCGCGGCAACTTCCCGGTCTTCCGGCGCAACCTGCGCCAGTGGATGATGCGGATCACCGCGTATGCCGACCGGCTGGCTGACGACCTCGACCGCGTCTACTGGCCCGAGAAGGTCAAGGCCATGCAGCGCAACTGGATCGGTCGCTCCAGTGGCGCGCGGGTGACGTTCCCGGTGACGACGGCGGCGGGTTCGGCCACGGGTATCGAGGTCTTCACGACGCGCCCCGACACGATCTTCGGGGCGACGTTCATGGTGCTGGCGCCCGAGCACCCGCTCGTCGACGAGCTGGTGCCGGCAGGGGAGTGGCCGGACGGGACGAAGGACGTCTGGAAGGGCGACGACGCAACGGCGGCCGCGTCCCCGCAGGCCGCGGTCACGGCATATCGGCTGGCGTCCTCGCGCAGGAGCGAGGTCGAGCGGCAGACGGACGAGAAGGCGAAGACGGGCGTCTTCACCGGTGCGTGCGCGACGAATCCCCTGTCGGGCGAGGCGATCCCGATCTTCATCGCCGACTACGTGCTCATGGGCTACGGCACCGGCGCGATCATGGCGGTGCCGGCGCAGGACGAGCGGGACTGGGCCTACGCGACGGCATACGAGCTGCCGATCGTCCGCACGGTCCAGCCGGGTGACGGTCACCCGGAAGACGAGGCGTTCACGGGCGACGGGCCGGCCGTCAACTCCTCGAACGACGCGGTGTCGCTCGACGGGCTGGGGGTCGCCGAGGCAAAGGCGCGGATCATCGAGCACCTCGAGGGCTCCGGCGACGGGCACGGGACGGTCAACTACCGGCTGCGCGACTGGCTGTTCAGCCGGCAGCGATACTGGGGCGAGCCGTTCCCGATCGTCTTCGACGAGGACGGCACCCCGCACGCGCTCCCCGACTCGGCGCTGCCGGTCCTGCTGCCGGACGTGCCCGACTACTCACCGAAGACGTTCGACCCGGAGGACTCCCAGAGCTCACCCGAGCCGCCGCTGTCCCGGGTGCCCGAGTGGGTCGAGGTCGCGCTCGACCTGGGCGACGGACGAGGGGTGCGCACCTACCGCCGCGAGACGAACACCATGCCGAACTGGGCCGGATCCTGTTGGTACTACTTGCGTTACCTCGATCCAGAGAACCCGGACGTCTTCGTCGACCCGGAGAACGAGCGCTACTGGATGGCGAAGCAGGCGAGGCCCGTGGCCGGGGCGCCGAAGGATGCCACGGACCCCGGCGGCGTCGACCTCTACATCGGCGGCGTCGAGCACGCGGTGCTCCACCTGCTCTACGCCCGGTTCTGGCACAAGGTCCTCTTCGACCTCGGACAGGTCTCGAGCGAGGAGCCGTTCCGGAAGTACTTCTCGCAGGGGATGATCCAGGCCTACGCCTACACCGACGGGCGCGGCCAGTACGTCGAGGCGACCGAGGTGGAGGAGCATCCCGGCGAGCACGGCCGAGAGGCGACGTTCACGTTCGACGGCGAGGCGGTGCACCGGGAGTACGGCAAGATCGGCAAGTCGCTGAAGAACTCGGTCAGCCCCGACGAGATGTACGACGCGTTCGGCGCGGACACGTTCCGGGTCTACGAGATGTCGATGGGACCGCTCGAGCTCGGCCGACCCTGGGACCCGCGGGCCGTCGTCGGGAGCCAGCGCTTCCTGCAACGCCTGTGGCGCAACGTCATCGACGAGCAGTCCGGCGGCGTGCGGATCAGCGAGGAGATGCCCGACCTGCCGACGAGGACCGTGATCCACCGGACCATTGCGGGCGTCCGATCCGACTACGAGGCCCTTCGCTTCAACACGGCGATCGCCAAGCTGATCGAGCTGAACAACGTCGTGACGAAGCTCGATGTCGCCCCTCGTGAGGCCGTGGAGGCGATGGTCGTCATGCTCGCGCCGGTCGCTCCCCACATCGCGGAGGAGCTGTGGAGCCGGCTCGGTCACTCAGGCGGGGTCACCTTCGTCCCCTTCCCGGTGGCCGACCCGACCCTGCTCGTCGACGACGAGGTGACCTGCGTCATCCAGGTGAGGGGCAAGGTCCGCGACCGGGTCCAGGTCCCGGCCGACATCTTGGAGGACGACCTGCGCGAGCTGGTGCTCGCCCGGGAGAAGGTCAGGGCGGCAACTGGTGGCGGGATCCGGACGGTCGTTGTGCGCGCGCCGGGACTGGTCAACGTCGTGCCCCTCTGACCGAGCTTCAACCGGTAACCTTCCCCATCACCACGTGACAGCTGGCCGGAGAGGCCGGTGCCACGATGGGTGCATGACAGACACCACGATCACTCAGGGCGCGGACCTCATGACCCTGGTCAACGTCTTCACCGTCGAACCAGAGAACCAGCAGGAGCTCGTGGACGTCCTCACCGAGGCGACCGACGCCGTGATGTGCCAGCTTCGCGGGTTCATCTCCGCCAACATCCATCGAAGCGCGGACGGCCGTCGAGTCGTCAACTACGCCCAGTGGCGCAGCCGCGAGGACTTCGAGGCCATCCAGGGTGATCCCCGCGCGGCCGGGCACATGCAGCAGGCTGCCGCGCTGGCCAGCTTCGATCCCGTGGTGTGCGAGGTCGTCCACACCAGGCACGTCTGAGCGCAGCACCGGCAGGGACCATGAACCGTGAACCGTGAACCGCTAGCGTCGCGAGGTGAGCATCGCCATCGTCACCGACTCCACGGCATACCTGCCGCGGGATCTCGTCAGCGCCGCTGCGGTGCCGGTCACCGTCATCCCGCTCCACGTCGTCCTCGGGGGTGTGGAGCACGAGGAGGGCAGCGATGTCACCCCGGAAGAGCTCTCGGCCGCGCTTCGCAGGTTCACGCCGGTGACCACGTCCCGGCCGTCGCCGCGGAGGTTCCTCGACGCCTACGAGGCGGCCGGCGCGGCCGGAGCCACGGGCATCGTCTCCATCCACCTCTCGGCGCAGATGTCCGGCACCTGCGAGTCGGCGCAGCTGGCGGCGCAGCAGTCGCCGGTGCCGGTGGAGGTCGTCGACTCGCGCTCGCTGGGCATGGCCATGGGGTATGCCGTGCTGTCTGCCGCCGCGGCATCGGCCGCCGGGGCGGACCTGCAAGGCGTTGCGGCAGTTGCTCTCTCGCGCGCCGAGGCGGCCACTGTCGCCTTCTACGTCGACACCCTCGAGCACCTGCGCCGAGGGGGCCGGATCGGGGCGGCCTCCGCCCTCCTCGGGTCCGCTCTGGCGATCAAGCCGCTCCTCACCCTCGTCGACGGCAGCATCCGCCCGCTTGAACGGGTCCGCACGGCGAGCCGCGCCCTGGCCCGGCTCGCCGAGCTGGCCGTGACCGCCGCACGATCGGCAGACGAAGTCGTCGACATCGCCGTGCAGCACCTGGACTCCGCCGAGCGAGCCCGGTCCCTCGCCGAGCAGCTGCGCGAACGGGCTCCGAACGCCGGCCGGGTCATCGTCGCTGAGCTCGGCGCCGTCGTCGGTGCGCACGTCGGGCCGGGGACGCTCGCCGTCGTCGTCTCGCCGCGGCCGTCGGCATGAACGACGCGGCCCCGGCGACCGTCCTGGCTGCGGCGGGCACGGTCGTCGCCTTGGTCGTCGGGTCGGTCCTGGCGGTCGCTGTCCACATCCCCCGGTCCTGACGCCACACGATCCACAGGCTGGTCGGCGGCGTCGCCGGTGCGGACCGGGACTTCATAGCGTTGTCCGCATGCCGCGCCACTCACCTCCGTCCCCGGTCACCGCCCGGGTGCGTGCGCTCCTCGGCATCGACGTCGAGGGCCGCCGCCGGGCCGTCGATGTCGCGGCACGGGTCGCCCGGGCGGACGAGCAAGGTCCGTGGGGCTGGATCCCGGACCCTCCTGTCCCGGTGTCGGGCGAGCCGGACGACCCCCACGAGCCGGACGTGTCGACCCCGCTTGGCCCGGAGCGGGGGATGGGGCGTCGCGGGCGACATCGGCCACCAGCGGGTCCAGCGCTGGTCACCACGCCGATGTCGTTGCGGCGAGCAAGAGTCCACGCCTCGTGGCAAGCCGTGGTGGCCCTCGTCGTCGTGGTCCTCGCCGCCGTGCTGGTGTTCGCCGTGCGGGTTGCACCACGGCTCGGCGAACCGGGACGACGATCTGCTCTCGGCGCTGCACGCGCCGATGGCAGTGATCAGCGTCGGGGCGGACAACGACTACGGCCACCCCGCACCGTCCACCCTCGGTGCGCTGCAGGCCGACGGCTTCACGGTGTCGCGGACGGACGAGGACGGTGACATCGCCTTCGCGAAGGCGCCCGACGGGACGGTGGTCGTCGCGGCCCGGCACTGACCCGGGGGCGGCGTCTCTGTTGTGAGTGGTTCTGGTGCTTCGGACGTGCAGCTGCGGTCAGGTCGGGACGAGGGCGTGGCCCCGGGCGCTGGCGCAGAGGGCCTCCAGGGTTGCCTTGACCGCCGGGACGCGCTGGAGGCCCTCGGTTGTCACCGCATGGATCTGGCGATGGGATGCCGGTTCAAGGAAGAGGGTGACGACGTCCGTGTTGTGCGCCGCCGCAAGGATGAGGTCGGGCACGAGCGCCACTCCCAGGCCTTCGCTGACGAGTCCGAGGACGGCCACGTAGTCCTCGGTCTCGAACAACACGTTGGGCACGAACCCGGCGCGTTGCGACAGGGACAGCAGGTGGCCGCGACACCGGGGGCAGCCGGCGATCCACGACTCGTCCGCGAAGTCGGCCAGCTCGACGCCGTCCTTGCCGGCGAGAGCGTGCCCCTTCGGCACGGCGAGCCGCACCTCGTCGTCGATAAGCTTGCGGGTGACGAAGAAGTCCAGGTCCTCGCCGCGCGCGATCTCACCGCCCTCGTAGGCGAAGGCCACAGCGATGTCACACTCCCCGGCACGCAGCGCGGCGAGCGACTCGGGCGGTTCCGCCTCGCTGAAGGTCACCGTGATGTCCGGGAAGCGCTTCTTGACCAGTGACAGGGCCCGCGGTACAAGTGACGCCGACGAGGACGGAAAGGCCATGAGCCGCACCCGCCCGGACCGCAGGCCGGCGATGGCGGCAACCTCTTCCTCCGCGGCGGCGAGCGCCGCAAGGACGCCGACAGCGTGCCGGGCGAGCACCTGACCGGCCTCGGTGAGCCGGACGTGGCGACCGATCCGCTCGACGAGCACGGTGCCACTGCGCTGTTCGAGTCGCCGGACCATCTGTGACACGGCGGGCTGGGAGTAGCCGAGCGAGACGGCTGCCCCGGTGAAGCTGCCCTCGTCGGCGATGGCGCGCATCACGCGCAGTCCGGCGGCATCGATCATGGCCACATTCTATAACGCCTGGTTATCCTTGAGACCCACTCCCGCGCCGCTGGTGATCTGGGTTGGACGGGAGAACCGGGACACCAGCCGACCGATCGGCGGACGTCCGATGCTCCGGCGAGCAGCACGACGCGAGTCGGGCGGCCCTCCGCGGGGCGCGTGTCAGCCCGATGTGTTTGGCTCGCCTCATGCCCCGTCCGGACTCCCCGGCCCCCTCGTCGCACGAGCGGGCGATCTCCCCGCCGGACGCGCAGGAGGTTGCTCCGTCCCGGCGACGTGGGACAGGCGTCTGTCTCTCGGGTGGCGGCTACCGCGCCGCGCTGTTCCACCTGGGGGCGCTGCGCCGGCTCGACGAGCTCGGCATCCTGGGCGGAGTGCGGACGATCAGTGGCGTCTCGGGTGGCTCGATCATCGCCACCCTGCTCAGCGACCCCGACCTCGTCTGGCCGACTGAGGGCACGCCCGCGGGCAGCCCCTACGTGCTCGGGTTCGAGGAGCTCGTCGCCGAACCGCTCCGGGCGCTCAGCCGGCACAACGTCCGCACCCCCGCGCTGCTCGGCAAGTTGCGCCCCACGCGCTGGTTCGCCAAGGATGCCGGGGTCCGGGCACTGTCCGACGGACTCGTCCGGCAGGTCCCGTGGTGGTCGACTCCATTGCGCGACAACGGCGCCGACGGGCCGGCGGTCGTCATCGGCGCCACC
>JAABUU010003010.1_pt1 | contig 22363 bp, 23 predicted proteins | sample 5559301 | NCBI WGS metagenome assembly JAABUU01 (sample SAMN10711884, study PRJNA513360) | rock metagenome | isolation source: Antarctica rocks | place: Antarctica: Victoria Land, Richard Nunatak white | reverse complement strand
GCAGGCGCAGCGCGCGCCCCACGTAGCCGCCCGTCAGCAGCGTCCCAACCAGGGCCAGCGTGCCCAGTAACCCCGACGAGGGGACGGCGAAGGTGGCGGCGACGACGGCGCCCTTGGACCAGAAGCCAGCCAGCGGTGGGATGCCAGCCAGCGCCAATCCGGCGACGGCGAACAGCAGGTAGGTGGCGCGGTGGGCGCGTCCCGCGCCGCGCAGGTCGGTGAAGGCGGTGGAGTCGAAGGTTTCCTGGTAGATGCCCGCGCCCAGGAACAGGGCGCTTTTCATGGCGGCATGCGCGACGAGGTGGACCAGCGCGGCGGTGACTGAACCCGCGCCTAGCGCCAGGAACATGAAGCCGAGCTGGCTAGACGTCGAGGCCGCCAGCAGACGCTTGAGGTCGCCCTGTGCCAAAGCCATCAGCCCCGCGACGAGGGCGGTGACGCCACCAACCGTTCCGGTGAGCAGCAGCACGCTCGGGGGGAGCAGGGGCAGGGCGCGCATCAGCAGGACGACCCCCGCGATGACGAGCGTGGCGGCGTGCAGCAGCGCCGAGACGGGCGTGGGCCCCAACATGGCGTCCTGCAGCCAGCCCTGGAAGGGGACCTGCGCCGCCTTGCCCATCGCCGCCACAAGCAACAAGAGTCCCGCGACCGTCGCTGTCGTCCCGTCGGCGCGGAGCGTGTCGATGATCGCGCTTGTTCCCGTGTGTGATATGAGGATGAAGACGCCCAGATACAGCCCGAGGTCGGCCCCACGCGTCACCAGGAAAGCGCGGTTAGCGGCCGGCGGCACGTCGGGCCGCTCGTACTCGAAGCCGATCAATAGATAAGAGGCGAGACCGATCAACTCATAGGCGGCCAGAAACAATATCCAGTCGCCGGCGAGTATGAGCGTCTGCATCGCCGCGACGAAGAAGGACATTTCGGCGTAGAAGCGCGTGTGGTCGCTGTAGCGACGCATGTAGCCGACGGCGTAGACGAGCACGAGCAGCGCGACCACGGCGACGGTTGTCTGTAGGACCGCCACGAGCGGGTCGACGACGAGCCGCAGCGGGTAGCCCGGCAGACCCGGCAACGTCGCGGCGAAGCGCGCGCCATGGGCCACGCGCGTCAGGGTATAGATAGCGCCGCCGGCCCCGACCGCGGCGCCGAGCAGCGCGAGGGCGGCGGGCGCGCGCCGGGACAGCACGATGAGCAGGAGCGCGGCGAGCGGGGCCAGGGCCGCGAGCGCGGACACAATCATAGTTGGATCATCCCTTGAGGTCCTCCGCCTCGCCTATCTCGACCGAACCCTTGGCGCGGAAGCGCGCCGTGCCCACCCCGAAGCCGACGGCCATTTCCAGCGCCATCACCGTCAGCACGATCAACACGAACATCTGCCCCGCATAGACGCCGGGGTGCAAGAAGCGCCAGAAGGCCACCAGATTGACGAGCGCGCCGCCCAGGATCAGCTCGATGCCCATCATAATCATCACTAGATTGGTCTGCGAGAGCGCCCCGTAGAGCCCGATGCCGAGGAGCCCCGCGCCCACCAGCAGCGCGATAATTAGCGCCGTCATGGCCGTTGCCCCCTGACGATAGCCACGCTCGTGGCCGCGATCATGGCTACCAGGATGGTCACGCCGGTCGTCTCGAACACCAACATCGAGGGTCCCAGCAACTGGATGCCCAGGTCGAACACCTGCGTCGTCGCGGCGGGCGCACGGACCACGACCGGCCCCCACGGGCTGAAAAGGACCACGCCGATGGCGGCCAGTCCTCCGGCAACCCCGGCCACGACCGACACGCGCTTCTGATGCGTCATGTCCATGCCCATTAACCCGCCAGGGTCCATCATGTACATGACCATGAAGATTGCCATGATCGTCATCTCGGTCGCCATCATCATGATCTGCAGCACGCCCAGGAACTCCGTTTCCATGGCCAGGAGCATCAGGCCCAGCGCGGTCATCGTCGCCAGCAGTGAGAGCGCCGAACGCACCATCGACTTTGTACGGAACACGGCGACGGCGAACCACAGGGCTATAAGGCCGAAGAACGCCACGAAGATGGCTTGGCTTGTCAGCACTATCAACGTGCTCCCATGGTGATGCCGTACCGTGCGATCAGCAGTGTGACGCCGACCCAGAAGATGTTGACGAGCGCGAGCGGGATGCCAAGCTTCCAACTCCATGCAAGCAGGTGCTCGTCGCGGACGCGCGGGACATAGCGCCCGACCACCAGCATGGCCGTGGTTACGAGTAAGACCTTGATAGTCGTCCAGGCCCACGGCGGCAGCCAGGGGCCGAAGCCGAGCCAACCGCCCAGGTAGAAGACCGTGATCGTCGTCGCAAGCGTGATGATGAGGACGAGCCGCGCCAGGCGCATCACGGCCAGCCGGTCTCCCGTGTACTCGCCCATGACCCCCTCCGCAAGGTCGGGGGCAATGGGCAGGTCGAAGGGCGGCAGGAAGCAGACCGCCAGCGCGGCCAGGCAGAACAGGACGAAGCCGAGCGGCTGCGCCACGACGTTCCATAGCACGGCCTGCGACGTGACGACCGTGGTGGTAACGAGCGATTGCGCGCGCATGGCCACGCCCGTGAGCGGCATCACGATCAGCATCGAATAGGCCACGAGTTGGCCCAGGAAGCGCCAGCCCGCCACCATGGCGTAGATGCCATCGGGCGCCCATCCTGCCATCACGAGGGCGACCAGGACGTAGGCCAGCGCCGCGTTGACGAAGAGCGCGCCCGTGGCGAGGTCGGCCATGAGCGAGCCCGGCGCCAGCGGCAAGACGGTTGCGGCCAGAACGGCGGCGACGAGCAGCAGGGCCGGCGCGGTCTCGAACAAGAGGCGGTCGGGCTGGCGCGGCACGAGCGACTCGCGCCCCAGCAGGGCCAGACCCGCCCGCAGCGGCGCCGCCGGCCGCACGCGCCCCGTGGAACTCCACCCTTCGATGACGGCGACGAGATAGGCGCCGACGAGCAGCGGGATGACGAGCCACACTCCGGTCATCGGTCCATCTCCCAGGGCGAGAGATCGAGCGAGGCCACACCGACCAGGGCGTCCGCCATCTCCCGCCCCTCAGCGACGCTTGTCACACGTCTCCGGTTGTGGGTCGAGGGTGTGTCCACGACGACGTCGCGCGCCATCCCCTCGGCGACTGTCAGACGCAACGTCGCGGCGCCGCGCGGCGTCTCGACCGTCGCCGCGCCGCTCCCGCCCCGCTCCGTGGAGAGGAGGCGCTCCGACATGTCCACCGCGCCCACGGCTAGGACGAGGTCGAGGCTCTGTTCTAGCTCGGTGAGGCGCACGTCCAGGCGACTCCAGGCGTCGTTGCCGTCGCGCACGACGGGCACGAAGCCCAGGCGGCGATAGACCGGATCGTCGGCGCGCGCGTCGTACGCCAGGCCGGCGGCGCGGGCGACCGGACCGCGCGGGAGCGACCCGGTCGTGAAGCGCGCGCCGCCGGTAGACGGGTCCTTGTCCGCGCGGGGCCTCCCAATCCCCGCGAGGCGGCGGCGTAGGTACGGCGTGCGGCGCACCCGGCGCGCGAACGCCCCCACCGTACCACGCAGACGCTCGACCTCGGCGACACGCGACACGCGCAACAGGGCCAATTGCAGGCCGGCCGCGCGGTCCTCGAGCCAGTGGTCGCCGAGCAGAGCCGCGAACAGGGCCAGCCAGCCCAGGTGGCTCGCCGCCCGTTCACGCTCCAGTGCCCCGACGTACGCGTCCGCCGTCGTCGTATCGGCCACGACGCCTGCGGCGTCGTCGAGGGCGCGCGCGGCGAGGATGCGGTAGGAGACGGGCGCGAGCGGATCCAGGCGCGCCATCCGCGCGGGCAACGTCGCGGCCGGCCCAGACCAGGTAGCCTCCAACCCGCGCCCGAGCGTCCCCGGCGTGACGGTGGCCGTGGCGACCGCATCGCCGTCGAGCGTGAAGGAGAGGGCGAGGCCACCGGGCAGGCCGGGGAAGAGCGGGCCGACGGGCGCCTCGACCCACTCCATGGGTAGCCCGTCGGGGCTGCGCGGCAGATCCTTGGTCATCATGACCATCGACATGCCCCCGCCACTCATATCCATGCCGCCCTTACCATTACCCCCGTCACCCATGTCCATATCCATGCCGCCCTTGCCATTACCCCCGTCGCCCTTGCCATTACCCCCGTCGCCCTTGCCATTACCCCCGTCGCCCTTGCCGTCACCCTTGCCATTACCTCCATCATCCATGCCACTCATGTCCATGTCATCGTGGTCCATGCCACTCATGTCCATGCCGCATTTGTTACCACCCCTGTCCATGTCATCGTGGTCCATGCCGCCCCCGTCATCCTCATCGGACTGCGCCTCGAGCGCATCGAAGATGGGCGCGTCGGCCGACCAGGCGCCGGATGCGATGATCCGCTGTAGCTCCTTAACCCCGGCGACCAGGGCGGCCTGGTCAACTGTGGCCGCGAGGTCGGGCGCGGGCAGGGGCGGCGTGTCGTCCGTCCCGAGAGCGAGGATCGCCCGTGGTCGCGCCATTTGGGCGTAGACGACGGCCGTCGCCGCGCGGAGCCCCGGTGGGATCTCGCCCACGAGCAGCAAGACGGTGGCATGGCGCGGGGTGGGCACGACACGCAGCCCCGCCGCCGACAGGTCGAGTCCGTTGGCACGCGCCACGTCCAGTCCCGGAGCCACGAACGCCGTCAGATCGCGCGCCAGCGCCCGCGCGACCAACCGGCGCGCTGCATTAGTGGCCCCCGTGCGCGCGCCATTCATTTTGGTCGTCATTGGCGTTTCAAGGCTCCCTGACTCCACCCGTAGAGGAGCCCCAGGAAGAGGATGAGCAGAAAGACGCCCATGTCGCCGAGCGCTTCGAGCCCGACTTGCTGGAAGACGACCGCCCACGGGTACATGAAGGCCATCTCCATGTCGAAGCACAGGAACAGCAGCGCGAGTCCGTAGTAGTGGGCATGGTAGCGCACCCAGGCCGGCTTCGGCGACAACGTCCCGCCGGTGAAAGGGACGTCTTTGCCCGGTTCTTGGCGCATCCGCCCGAGCGCGCGGGCGATCAGGCGCACCATCGCGACGAACCCGACAGTCCCGACGACGAGGCCGAGCAGGGTGGCGTATTGCTCCAGCGGTGTCATACTCCGTCCTTATGTATAGGGCGCGGCGCCCGCCGAGCGGGCCGCGGGGCGACATGCTGACGGGAGGAGCAAGAGCCGTGCCTGTACTCGCTACTCCCACCATGTATATACTGAGGGTAGCATAGTGCGGGCAGCGAAGGGTAGGGTCGGTAGGTGGCGCAGCGGACGAGTTATGCGCAGGATAAAGACGCCCTCCTACGCCGCCTCCGTCGTATGGAGGGGCAGGTGCGCGGCTTGCAGCAGATGGTCACGGACGACCGCTACTGCCTCGACGTCGTGCAGCAGATCAACGCGCTTACCGCCGCCGCCCGCGAGGTGGCCCTCATCGCGTTGGAGGACCACCTCAGGGGGTGCGTCACCGACGCGCTCAAGGATGACGACGGGGACGCCGCGATCACGGAGATGGTGACGGTGCTGGGCAAGACCCTACGCCCGTGACGCCGTTCAACGGGCCGCGGGCCGGGCGTGGTGGAGCGATCGTGTGACGCGTCGACGTAGTGTCGGGGGTGGAGCGGTGTATCACTGGTGGATAAGGGTGGAGCGACTGCCCGAGAAACCGTCCGCGTGGGCGTGGTTCGCTGTCGTCGGGATCGGCGCGTTTCTGCTCGACGCGGGCTGGCTAACTGCGTGGGCCGTTACGATCCTCCTGCCATCCCTCGTCGCCGTCGTGCTCATGTTCCCACCCATGTGGCACGAGCCTCTTTCGTCCGATAAGCCCCTCGGGTTCGGTCGCCAGCATCCGCTCTCCGGGGCCGACAAGTTTGTCCTTTTCTGGTTCTCGGCGGGTCTAGCCGGCGCTCTCCTCGCTCAAGCCGTGCGTGTCCTGGACCAGTCGTGAGTGGCAACGCGACAGGCGGTCAGGCCGGACCACCCTACACCACCGCCGCCGCGACCCGCTTCGGCCCCACAGAGGTAGGGGCGCGGTTTCGGTAGCGCTGGCTGATCAAAAACAAGACATGACGAGACCAAGAAGTCATGAGGATAGCGCGACGCGGCTTGGTGCGCCGCGTCGCGCTGTCCTCATGCGTGCCCACGTCAGGGCAAGAGCATCCGAAGGGCAGCACAAGAGCAGGAGGCACAGAGAGCCTGTGGGATCGGCACAAGACAGTCCCCATGGTATGCCCAAGCGGGACGATGACATTCACGTCCTGACGCTATGGACGACCGCGGATGTGGCAGCCCGCGCGTTCGTCACTGCCCTCCGCGCGCACGGTGTCACACTCGAATGGCGCGCTTTCTTGCTCGACCCGCACACTGATCCGCATCGCGTGGCTTCTTTATCTTGGGACGGATCTCTCGTCGCCCTCGTCGCGCTTGTCGTTTCTCCAACCGCGCCGCCTGGCGTTGGCGCCGCCCTTGTCGCCGCTCTCTATCCCGGCCTACCCCTCGATGTGCCGGCAACGCTGCGGCTCACGGCCGCTGGAACGTCGATAAGCATGACGACGCAGACGGCGCCGGAGTTGATGGAGGCGCTGGTAAGCATCGCTGATCGGCTCACCACCATAGCGCGGCCGGCAAGGTTCGCGGACCGTGAACGGCATGCCACCTATGTGCATGGCCGGTGGTTTTCCGAATAATGGCGACGCCAAGGTCTCTCAGGCATCGATCTTGGCACGTTGTTTGACGAGCGTTTCTCGTTGATGATGAGTTGTTGCACGATGGACAGTGGTCTCGCTTGTCAGACGGTGACGCGGACCACGGCTACCCGCGGCCGTTGTCCTCGCATTCCTCGAACTGATTACCCTGACGGAAGCCCGTGATGAGGTTTCCTCTCCCCTCGTGGTGGTTATATGCGAATTGGCTTCCTGGAGGCAAGGATTGCCCCAACACCGTCACCGGACGGCGCGCGACCCACACCGGATTGAAGGGGCACTCCAGCAGGTACGAGCCCCCGCTGATCGCTCCCTGGCGCTGCAGGTCGGCTGTCTCGGTCAGGAAGCGCTGCTCCTCGGGGGAAAGCTGCCAGTTCTTACGCTGCCACATCTCCTCCACTTCGTCTTCGGCCCAGGGCGTCCGCCCGTCGGCGTGCAGTTGCGCGCGGGCGCTCTCGGCGGTGAGCAGCCAGCGTTCCTGTTGGGGCACATGGTAAAAGCCGTCTGGTGGCCGTGACAACTGCCCGTACCCGCTTGGTTCGAGCTGTGGTGGCGGAGCGGACGCATGTTGACGATTTAACAACGACGGGATCGCGACGATCTGCCCGAACCAGACATACGCCGAGAGGCAAGTCCACAGGTTCGTCTCGGCCGCCTCGTGCGTCGCCGCATCGACTGTTTGACCATTCAAGATCGGTAAGACCGTCCCCGTGGCCATGGCCAGCCGCGAGCGCGCCGCCGCCAGTTCTCCCGTCAGGCGTTGCGCGGCGACGACGACCTCCTCGGGTACTCCAGACGCCGCCTTCACAGCGGTGGCGTAGCGCTCGACCTCGACCTCGGCGTAGCTATCGAGATACCGCGCCGCCTGTAACAGGCCTTTGAGATGCCCGACCGGGCAGCGCCCCTGCGCCTCGATACGGGGCTGCAAGGGGACGGGGAGCGGTCGGCCGACCGCGTAGGTTGGGTCGACCAGGGCCGCGCTCGTCAGAGCCAGATAGTCGCCGACCTGGACGAGCAGCGCCATGGCTTGATCGTGCGAGACACGGGGCATATACCCCTGCGTTTCCGGGTCGATGGCGTCATCGGCCTCCTTGAGATTCTGGGCGATGGCGATGAACGCCTGCGCCACCCAAAAGTACGCGAGCGCGCCGCCCAGGTTCCCGTGTATCTCCCAGGGGCGGCCGGGGTGCGCGATCTCGCCGGCCCGCCGCGCATCGTCGATCTGTTGCCGGAGGTCTTCGAGTTGCCCGCTCCCGCGCAAGAGGCCCTCGATATCGGCCGCCGACACCTCCTGTTTCATCATCGCCTTCAGGCGTGTCCCAAACGTCACCGCCGTCCTCCTTCCGCGCGCCAGCGTACCGTCTGTCAGACGGTATCACCGCGCTCCACCCGCAGTATCGCGCCCTGGCCACGGTAGCCATCCATGTACTGCGGATGGCTACCGTGGCCATCGTGCTCGTCCTGTTTGTTCGTAAGCAGGTCACCAGAAGTCTGGCATGGTGTGTTGAACGTGATTCGGGCGTAAAAGCATGCCGAACTTATGGTCATGTGCTTAGCACTACTTTGGCGACTTCCAAAATCGCCAGTCACATTGACCAGTTAGCATCGTCCCTAACGATGTTTGTGCGGTTCACCGCACCCCACTACCAGTTACTATGTTCGGACGCTGAACCGGGAAAATGGCATCACGCCAAAGTAATGTTAGTACGCTACGACGCGTGGTCATCAGAGTTCTCCGACGGTGGGCGCAATAATGAAGCGGGGCCATCGCTCACACGCCCCTCACCATAATTGTCGAGCCAATATCCCAAGTCACGGCAAAACAGTCCATGATCCGTACGTCTTGCATGATCCGCGACACACGCCTGGGCTACTCGTGCTCCTCATGATACTCGCCGCGGTGGCCCTCATAATGTTCACCATGCCCTTCATGACGCTCACCGTGGTGGCCTTCACCATGTTCCTCGTGATGCTCACCGTGATGACCTTCGCCACGTTCACCATGCTCCTGGTAATGCTCACCGTGATGACCTTCGCCATGTTCCTCGTGATGCTCGCCATGGTAGCCCTCGTCGTGTTCCCCGGACTCCCCCGAGAGCGCATGGCGCAAACGATCAAACATACCCATCGTTATCCTCCTTGGCAATTCGGTCTCACACACACGGGCATCAGGCGCTACGTTCGGGTGGCGACTCCATCGACACCGCCCGTTCCCGCACACAAACAGATCACCCGCGTGTCGGCGAATGCATACTGGGAGTATACTCTATGTATCATTCCGTGCTGGGGCGACAATGGATGGACCGCGCGGTCGGCGCGTGACGGTCATGGAGGGGCAATGATCGACGGGCGGGGCAGGGGAGCCATGGGAGGATCGTCGTGTCATGGAGGCAGCGCCTCCGCGTTCGAGACGTTCGTGCGTGCGATCGCCGCGTCCGGTGGGCGCGTCCGTCGCCGAATGCAGGGGGCGTGGATGCGCGCGATCATGGCGAAACGATGGGGGCCACCGGAGGCACTGGCGCTCCTGGCAACGGTTCTCGTTGTCTTTGTCATGCTGTCCCAGCCGCTTCCCTGCGCGGCGACAACGTCCCGCGCGGCGTCCACACCCACGGCGGCGGCTAGCCACGTCGCGCCGTGGGCGGGTAGCGCGCACCTATCCACGTTACACCTGTCCCACCCCCCCTGTACGCGGGCGCGCCCCTGGCTACGCCCGGTGACGCGGGACCGCCGCACCGCCGCGGCGTCATCGCCCGCACCTGGGCCGGTACCCGCACGACGGCATGCCATCCCGTTCATGCCCCTCGCGGATACGCGGGCGATGCGCGCCGCGCTCACGGGCCCCGTGGGCCGTCCCCTCTCCGCGGCCGCGCGTCGCGCCGTCCTCCAAATATTCTTGCTCTAGGACTCCAGCCATAGGGGCGCTCCTCGCCGCTCCCGCCACGCGTTCGTTGTGTCTACGCCTCGCTGGGCCGCGCGTGTCGGTCTCTGTCCGCGTCCGTCGATCACTCATCACTCATTCTCCGGAGGTTCACGCGTGCCCGCCTATTTTTTGCGCGTCCCCGCACCCAGTTTGTCGTCCGCATCAACACATCAATCCCACCCATCCGGCGTGCCGCGGGAACGGTGTCCGTTTCCTGTCGGGAGGGGCAAAGGATCGGTGCGCCCATGAGTCCAGTAGAGTTCGGGCTAGCTTTCGTGGCCGGCGTCGTGTCGTTTGTCTCGCCGTGCTGCCTACCGATGGTCCCGATGTACCTCTCCTATCTGGCCGGTATCGCGGGGCGTGGCGGCCGGGTGACGGCGGCCCAGCCGGCCGGGGTGGGGACCATGGTTACCGTCGTTTCGCCGGCGCGGGGGCTCGTGCTCCTGCACGCGACGGGGTTCGTCGCAGGATTCGCCGTCGTCTTCGTGGCGATGGGGGCGACGGCTAGTGTGCTGGGCGCTTTCATGGTGGGACATCTGCTCCTTGTGCGCCACGCGGCGGGCATCTTGATCGTGCTCTTCGGTTTGCACACGGCCGGTGTCCTGCGCATCCCGTGGTTGTCGCGGGAGCGCCGCCTGCATCTCGACCCCACGCAGGGTGCCGGCCTCGGCCGCAGCGCCCTCCTCGGCGTGGCCTTCGGCGCCGGATGGTCGCCCTGCATCGGCCCCATGCTCGGCTCGATCCTCCTGCTCGCCGGCAGCGCGGCGACGCTTGGTCAGGGCGTCGCGCTGCTCCTGATCTACGCACTCGGCCTGGGGGTTCCGTTTCTGCTCGCCGCCGTCTTCGTCCAGGGCCTGACGACCCGGCTCCGGCGCCTCAACCGCTACTTCGGGGTCATCAACCTCGCCGCTGGCGCGCTCCTCGTGGTGATGGGCGTCATGGTCTACGCGGGCACGTTCCTGAGGCTGGCCACGCTCTTCCGACCGATCATTTAAGGCAGGATAGGTGATAGATATGACGGACCACCATCCCTACGTCCCCGCGCTCCGCTTCCGTCGGCTGACCCGGTGGTACGACCCGGTCCGGCGTGTCGCGCTCAAGGAGGACCGCTTCAAGGCTCTGCTGGTCGCGCAGGCCGGCCTCGCGCCCCGTCAACGGGTGCTTGACCTGGGCTGTGGCACGGCCACGTTGACCATGATGCTCAAGCGCGCGTGTCCGGGCGCGGCGGTGGTGGGACTCGACGGCGACCCCGGCGTGCTCTCCATCGCACGCACGAAAGTTGCCGCGGCGGGCCTGGACATCGCGCTGCGCGCGGTGATGGCCTTCGCCCCGCCATTCGCGCCGGCCTCCTTCGACCGCATCGTGTCCAGCCTGCTGTTCCACCACCTGGCCACAGAAGATAAGCGCCGCACGCTGGCGGCGCGGGACCTGCTCCGCCCCGACAGCGAACTCCCCATCGCCGATTGGGGGCGGCCCCAGAATGGTTTCATGCGCCTCGCCTTCCTGGGCGTCCAACTCCTCGACGGCCCCGCGACGACGGGGGATAACGCGCACCGGTCTCACCCCGTTCCTGTGGGAGGCCGGCTTCGTCGACGTCGCCGACACCCACCGCGCCATGACCCCCGTCGGGACGCTCGCGCTCTCCAGGGCGGTGAAACCGTTGGGCGGCTGATGGCGCGGTCGAGGAGGGACGACGCGCCTGGACACGATGACGACCGCGGCTCTCGCGGACAACACGAAAGGATGGAAGACATGGCTCTCGGACGATGGACCTATTGGAAGGCGACGGCCTTGGCCGTTGGCCTCGGCACGCTGGCGCTCCTCGTCGCCGGCATCCCTACGGATGTCGTCCCCAATCCCTGGTTCACCCGCATGACTCCGGTGCGCCCCCAGGACTATTTCTTCCTGGGGCTCACCGCGCTGCTGGCGGCGGCCCTCGGCGCGACCTATGCCCGCCCGGCGTCCTGTCCGCTACAGGAGGGCAAACTGACGGCGGGCGGGTTCCTGTCCGTGCTCGCGATCGGATGTCCCATCTGCAATCACGTCGTGGTGCTACTGCTCGGCGTGGGCGGGGCACTCACCTACTTCGCGCCGCTGCAGCCGGTGCTGGGGCTCGCCTCGCTCACCACCCTGGGCATCGCCCTTTCTCTCCGGCTCCGCGCCATCCGCACCCGTCCGCGCCCTGTCGTAGGCGATACCGCGGGGGTAGCCTGAGATGCGCCGCACGTCCAGCACAGCGCCCCCCCCCCGCGTTCCCCCGGCCACGCCCGCATCGCTGGCGCTGCGGCGTGTCGCCCAACGGGGTATCCGGCCCGTTATAGATAGAGAGGCCGTTGCCCCGACCGCAACGGCGTCGATCGACTAGTCTACCGTCTGAAAGGATCGCTTCCATGAAACAGCGCGGTATCTCCGCTCTCATCGTCCTCCTCGTCATCGCCGGCGCCTATGCCTCTCGCGCTCAAGGCGCGTCGCACGCTCAAGCCCAAGACGCGCGCTCCCCATTGACGCGCCCCACACGGACGCCTCGTGCGCACGCAACCGGCAACCCCACCGCAGCGCGATCTACACCAGCGGCCAAGCCGCACGCCACCGCTCACTCCACGCGCCGGGCAACGGGGACGCCGACGTCCCCGCGGACGCCCATCGCGCGCCCCACGGCGACGCCGGCGCGGACGCCGCGCCCGACTTCGACCCTGTCCCCCACGAGCGGTCCCGTGGAGTTGGGCATTGCCCAATTCTCCCTCTACACTATCAACCCGCAATTCACCCCGCAAGACGTCTCCGTCAGCCTGTCGGCGCCGGCGCGCGTGCGGGTACGCATCGCGCAGCCGGGCGATGTGTCCCATGTGCGCACGATGGATCTGGGCGTCCGGCCGGCGGGAAACATCACGCTGGAGTGGGATGGGCGCGACAACGCCCACCGGTTCGTCCCCGCCGGCTCCTATACCTACACGATCACCGCGACGAACGCCAAGGGACAGCGCCATATCGACACCTACAATATGCTGGCGGTTACCTATAAGCGCATCGTCATCTCCCTCTCCAAGCAGCAGTTGTGGGCGTTCGACGGCTCCCATTACGTGATGAGTTCGCTGGTCACGACCGGCAACCCGGCGCTGCCCACGCCGACGGGGACCTTCCCCATCCTGGGCAAATATAGTCCCTTTACCTTTGTCAGCCCGTGGCCGCCCGGCTCACAGTACTACTACGCACCCTCACCCACGACCTACGCGCTGCTCTTCGACGACCGGGGCTACTACGTCCATGACGCGCCATGGCGGGGCAACTTCGGACCCGGCAGTAACACCATGACGGGGACGCCGGGCCAGAACTATACGGGGTCCCACGGTTGTGTCAACGTGCCGTTTACCATGATGCAGCCGCTCTACCAATGGGTGACAATTGGCACGGTGGTGGACGTGACGCCATAGATGGGGCCACGGTCACGTCCTGATCGTGCGGCGAGACATAAGCGCCCGTTGAAGGGGCTGGTCCGCGTGGGCAGGGACAAGAGGTGGCAGGACGAGCCGAACGACGGAGCGCTCAGGCGACAACGACGCGCCATCGTATAACGCGCGCCCGCCGCCGCCGCGGTCACGATCACCTCGGCCGCGCCGAGTGCGCGGCGACACGAGTCATCGAGAGATACGCGCCTCATGGGTGGGTAAGATATGGTGAGCGATGAAAGCGTAGAACTGAGAGCGGCGCCTTTCCACATCAGTATCGGGGACTATACGTTGATCTGGGCGACGGGGCGGGATGCGTACAACCGACATCTCCTCACGGCAACGGTCGTCGAGGAGATGTCGCCGACCGATGGGGCGGGACAGGTTGCCGTCCTCGCCGTGCATGAGGGATCACGGAAAGGGCCTGTCCTGCTCATTGGGCAGAGCTACACTCCGCGCGGGCACGGCGACGCGATCCAGCTCGGAGCGCTGCTTGTCCCCGGAACGCGGGTCTTGTTCGTCGGGGCGCAGGATCTGGTGTTGGCCTACGACTTAGGGACGATGAGACGGTTATGGCGCGAACGGGCCAAAGCGGGCTTTCTCGACTGGCAACGGCATGGCGCGTACGTGGTGATGTCGGCGGGGATGGAACTCGCTGTGTGGGATCTGCACGGCTCCAAGCAATGGTGGGCGTGTGTCGAGCCTCCATACAGCTATACAATCGCGGCCGGAATGATGCGCCTGACGGCCATGGGCATTACGACATCCTTTTCGCTGGCGACGGGACCGTCCGTGGGCACAGCGCTCCCTAGCTAGTCCGGTATCACTCTAAAACGAGTAGTTTGTCGGATGTGTTGTGCAAAGAGGTAGCACACCTGGACGTCGTTTTGAGGACAAAAGAGGGACTGCAGCCGCGCTTTTGCTCTCTCATAGCGCGACAACTACGGTCGACCAGCTTCTCTCCGACAAACGGCTAGTCTATACTTTTAACGGATTGTTGTTCCCGATTCCACCGCCGTCAGCTACGCGTCTGATCGTAGGCCAAAGGGCTGGCCCCTCCGGCGCATACGCTATACTCATGGTGTGGTAAAGCCTGCACGTACGATGCCGATGCATGGGACGAGCCCTGACCGCCCAACGGGCAAGCCATACGCGCACGAGAAAACAAAGCATCGGGGCCACGGCCCCGTAGTTGGGACCCGTGGTCGTCCCAACAATGCGGGAGGGTCACGCCGACCCCGTATCGCGTCGCTCGCCCCCAACGGGCGAGAAAGCGCACGCAGGAATCCTCGCGCTGTAGCGCTAGGGAGGATGTCAAGAGAGGTATGCCGGGAGGACGCACATGGCGCGGGAACATCGACCCGATGCCAGCCCGCATCTGTTGCGCTGGTTGGCGCTGCTGGCGATCGGCTTCGCCGCCTTCGGCCTGGGTGTTGCCATCGTTCTGAACGCTCTGTATCTTTACCACCACGCTCGGTGGCCTGCGGCCGTCTCCCTCGTCACGTTAACGTGGCTGCCCTATCACCACTTACTCAGGGCGCTCATCCTGGGCGCCAGCGGTCTCGCGGGCGCGAGCTACGGTTTCGCTAAACTGCATGTGGCGCTGCGGGCCGCGCGCGATGACGCTAGAGCGCGGGTCACGGTGGTTGTCCTTCCCCAAGGGCATGAGGAGTGCTCACGCGAGGCTCTTGCCGCACGCCGACGCCACGCCGTGCGTACACGACCGCGCCATCGCCGACCGTGGCGTTGGTGACGACCGGCTGGTTCTGGCAGCGCTATCCTAGCAGTTTGTCGGAGAGAACGTGTTTTTCCGAGGGATAGTGTGCTTGGAGGCCATTTTGAGGCCAAGACACGCGTTGCAGGCGCGTTTTTGCCCTCCCACAGCACGATAAATGAGGTCGACAAGCTTCTCTCCGACAGACTGCTAGTCGTGACCTATACCAGCATCTCGACGGGGACGAGTATAGCGTGGTGTCTACGGCTGCGGTTGCATACTGGTCACGGTTCATGTATTACCGTGATTGCTAGTCGATATTCAGGCACGCGAGGGCAAACAGGGACGCATGGACTTTGATCTCCAAACCGGCGACGGAGCGGACGTGCAGGTGAGCGATGCCCATGGCGGTGAGTTGGCTGTTGAGCGTCTCGATGGTCAAGCGGAAGGTGTGCAGGCCGCACTGCTCGGCGCGCATGTTGGGCGTCATGTTGTCTTTGTGCAGGGGCACGAGTACGCCGCCGCCCGTGGCACGAATGACCGCCTTGTCGGGGGCACTGTTGTCGCCTTTGTCGCCGTAGACCCAGGCTCCCTCGGGCAGTCCAACGGTCAGTTCGTGGATGGGCGTGAGGTCGTGGAAAGGACCGGGCAGCAGCGTGAAGGCGATGGGCAAACCACCCGTCGTGCAGACCAGATGGAGCCGCCAGCCGAAGAACTTCTCCTTTTTGGCGGGGCAGTAGCCGCAGTAGGCGCGCCCGCGCACCGTCCGACAGCGCCGCGCGCGCGCGCGTTTGCACATCGGGACGGGCATGCTATCGATGACGAAATCGCAGATCGCGGCCTGCCCACGGGCAAACAGGTCACCGAGCACGTCGAGGAGCAAGGCAAGCCAGTCGGCCAGGGCGTGGACCCGCCGCGAGAAGTGCGAGGTCGAGAGCGTGCGGGAGAGGTAGCCGGTCGCGTACAAGACGGCGAGGGCCCGCGCGTGATGATTGCCAAAAAACGCCGCCGCCACGACCGCGACGGTGAGCGCCTCCGCATCACTCGCTCCGGCGAGGCGGTGGCTGGTGTGCCCCAGCGCCTGCATCGTTTCGTCAATCACCACGTCTATCCCTATAATGTGCTCGGCGGTCATCGGCCCTCTCCTGTTCACTGTTGTCTTTCAACCTCAGTGAAACCGGAATCGGCCCTGATCGCCAACTAGCAATCAGGGTGTATTCTGTCGGCGCCATCACAGAGGACGACGTGCCGCTACCGGAACGAAAGTCGACGGCGCCCGACGTGCGGCCTCGGTATCCCTTGACCCAACGACCTGATCTGCATCACAGCGCTCCCTGTCCCTCGTTGTCGTGTCGCACGACCGCCTGGACCCCAGGCAGAACCAATTGCTGGAAGATCGCGTGCATCTGCTCAGGGGGGTAGGGCCGCTGATGCTCCAGCCACCAGCGCAGCAGGCTCAGGAACGCGCCCGCCACATAGTCGGCGAGGATCGGCAACGGGACCGCAGGCGTATGCCCATTGCCCGCCAGCGCGGTGAGCCGCTGCTAGACGCTCGCGCTCAGATAGCGGTGGCCCGTCTCGTAGAGCAGGTCGACACCATGCCCCCGGACCAGGGCATGGTACAGGTGGTGGTGCTCCTGTACATGCCGGAACAAACCCAGACTGGGGATGAGTTGCTGGCCACCTGTGTCGTCGGGGTCGAGGTGGAGGAGGGCCAGAACGCGTTCGCCTTCGCTGATCAGCACGTCTTCCTTGTCACGGTAGTGCGCGTAGAAGGTGGACCGGCCGACATCGGCTCGGTCGATGATCTCCTGTACCGTGATGCGGTCGTAGCGTCCCTCCACCATCAGCGCGATCAGCGCCTCAGCGATGAGCCGGCGCGTGCGGCGTGACCGCCGATCCGCTTTGTCCCCATCCCCCTTCACCGGATACCTCCCTGTTCCCGCACATTGGCCGCCCGCTGTCCGGTAGCGGACAGGCCGACGCGATTGGTTGTTGACCGCTTGGTCGTGCATCCCTATGCTGGATAGTGAACAGAGTGTACCGCACCGGACAGCATGTCCGTCATGCAGCGAAGGACGAGGAAGCGATGACGATGGGTGATGCGGCGCCCGCGCCCGTGACCACGGGGCGCACGATTGGCTGGGCGCGGTCCTATGACGCCGTGGTGGCGATCCTGACGTTGGGCCGAGCGCGGGCGATCCGGACGAAGACGGCCGAGTTGGCCGGGATCGCCCCGGGGGAGTCCGTGCTCGACGTGGGCTGCGGCACGGGGGATGTGACCATGGCGGCGTCTGTGCGCGCGGGCGGCAGTGGCCAGGTGGCAGGTATCGACGCCGCGCCAGCGATGATCGCGGTGGCGCGCCGGAAAGCGGTTCGGGCGGGCCACACGATCGACTATCGGGTCGCGGCCATCGAGGCGCTCCCCTTTCCCGACGCGACGTTCGACGTGGTGGTGAGCAGCCTGATGATGCACCACCTGCCCGACGACCTGAAAGGGCGGGGGCTCGCCGAGGTGCGCCGCGTCCTGAAACCGGGCGGGCGCCTACTGGTGGTTGATCTCAAACCGCAGACGGGGCCTGTGGGCCGCCTCGCGCTGCCGCTGCTGGCCCACCACCAGATGCGGAGTGGCATACAGGATCTCCGCGCGCTGGTGGAGGTGGCGGGCTTCACCAGTGTCGAAGCGGGGGAGACCGGGTTCACGTTCCTGGGGTTCGTGCGCGGTTGGGCCGACGGGTGACCGACGGCACGCTCGTCGTGCTGCACGGCGCCTCCAGCGTCGGGAAGATCACGACGCTGGAGGCGTTGCCGCCATGGCGCGGGCCGGTGTGCCTGCCTACCGGCTTGGACCACATGCTCGTGCGCGCAGCCCTTCGTGCCTCAGCTCGGACGCTCGTCGATCGCCTCCGTTGGAGTATGCGCATCGTCGCCTGTCGTCTGACCGGCGGCCGGGTGCGGCTCACTGTGGCACTCCATCGCGAGGTCGCGACGGTGGTGCGCGCCAGACACCACGTCGTCGTCGAGACGGCGCTCATGGATCAGCGCGCTGCGCGATGCCGCCGCCTGTTTCGCCCCCCGGACGAGTTGTTCGTCAGTATGACGTCCCCGTTGAATGCGTCGGAGCCGGTGGGAGGCCGAGCGTGGGGGCACGACACGCGGCACGGATAGGTAACGCGTATTCAGGGCTGGCTTGTCAGAAGCGAGGAACCAACATGTCTATTTTGCGAGTAGTGCACGAATGGTTCCGGCGACGCGTGGAGCGAGAAAGGGCGCATTGTCGTAGAGGCGTAACCGTCCGTGGGGATCGATCAGGTAGAGCCCGGCGAGGTGTATCGGGTCCTGTCCCGCTTTAGGACGCGGACCAACAAGCTCGTTATAGGCGGACCACACAGGCGCGAGCACCGTCCGCGACGCCGTGAGATAGTGCCAGTCTGTGTTGCCCCAGCCCGCACGCGCCGCGAAGTGGAGGGTCGCGCGTGCACTATCCTGTTCTGGATCGATGCTAATGGCCACGATGCTGAGGCGCCCTGCAAGCGGACCGAGATCGCGACGGGTTTGGGTAAGGGTCGCGCCAACAAAGGGGCACTGCGACCGGCAGTTGGCGCTGATAAAGGTGAGCGCGATGATTCGGCCGCGGAGACGTTGTGGGGTGATGAGAACGCCCCGCTGATCCCGCAGGGAAAACGGAGGCGCGGCTGGCGGTGGCGTAAAGACGACATCAGCGTGTAGCCGGGTATCTGCCGCTGTGGGTGCGCCGGCCCCCTGGTAAATCGTTCCAACGGTGAGCGCCTGGAGGGGTTTGCAGCGAGCGCAGCGTATGGCGCGGGCCTGTGCTAACCCCGCCTGCACCGTCTGACGATCCATCGGACCATCAAACCGGCCACGCAGCCGTCCTTGCGCATCGAGAAAGAAGCTCGTGGGCCAGCCCGTCACGAGGTAGCGCCACGCCACGTCTTGACGTGCATCGGTCACGACGGGAAAGGAGACGTGCTGCGCGCGCGCGAACGCCCGCGCAGTCGCTATCGTGTCGCCACCCGTGGCGACACCCAGCACGACGACACCCTTCGCCCGATAGGCCTGGGCCGTCTGCCGGAGCGTGGGCATCTCCTGGATGCACGGGGGGCACTGCGAGTTGAAGAAGTTGAGGAGCACCGCATGCCCGCGCAGGTCATGCAGCGAGAGCTTGCCATGCAGGCCCACGACGACGGGTAGCGAAAAGTCCGCGGCCGGCCGGCTGCCCAGGGCCGTTGATGCGGGCCGCAGCACAAGCATCAAACCCACGATGGTCAGCGCCAGTGCAGGTACTATCCGCCGGACCCACCGCCATCGCATGGCGGATGTCCACACAGGTGTCCCCGTGTGGCTGTGCGTGATGGAAACGGGGCGGGGAAACAGACGCGTGAGGTTGGGGACCGGCTGCAGGCGAAGGGCCAGGGTGAGTCCAAGCAGGATGAGGCTGGACAGGACGAGCGCGGGTTGTAACGGCTGCAAGACGGTCCGCGTACCGCGCTCGTTAAAGAGGCGCCGGATCGCGTTGGTCCACAGCGGACAACTAATAGCCACCATAGCCAGGTTCATGGCGCCGACGAAGGCGATCAGAGAACCGCCGATGGTCGCTAGACGTGGTCGCCGGACGACGGCTGGCGGAAGGCCAAACGTTGCCCCGAACGCCGCCGTGACGAGGATCATAAGCCCGAGCGCGACGTAATCTTGAGGGTCCGCGGACACTGTGGGCGTGACGCGCGGATGCGAGGCGATCACGATGGGGAGGCCAACCACGACGAGCGCCAAGGCGCCAACGCCCAGTCCCAGTGCTAGCGTGTTCCGCATGCTGTATGCTGGTACGTTCATGCTACCCTGCGACCGTTGCTATCCCCAACATACTGGTTCATAGTATGCCCTATCTCCTACGTACTGGTTCGCAGTATAGGAGAAATGCACCGGCCAGTCAATGACTCATCACAAAGCACCTCTATCTGTAAGGCAACAATGCAATAAGGCCATGAGACAAGGAGACAAGGGGTGTACCCCAAAAAAGTGAACTTAGGCAGACCGAGCGCGTGGCGGGAGGAAGGGGCGCTGATGACGCAGCGGCGTCGGACGCGGACGGGGCGTCATCGCGGACGGGGCGACGGGCGGGGGGGCGACCACCGGCGCGGGCGCGGGCTGCGGCGGGCTAGCTGTCAGGGGGGCTACGGCAGGGCGCGGACGGGGGAGGGCCTGCAGATAGGGGACGCGCCGCTGGGGCTGGGTCTGCCAGAAGCTGTCCCAGCGGCCGGAGCGCTGGAGCGCTCGCAAGCTGGCGATGGCTTGGAGGCCGGCCCCGCTCCAGCGCATCCCCGCCCCCTTCGCACGCGCCGTGATCAGGACCTTGCAGGTGCTTTCTACCGCGCCTGAGCCGATGGGGAACTGCCGTGCCACGAACCGGGGATAGTCCAGGCGCGCCGCATGGGTGGTGACGTAGCCAATGGCGACGCGTACGACCTCCGCAGCCGCGTCCGTTTCAGGGGTCAGGGCGGCCAGCGCGGCCAGGACGGGTGCAGCGCCCTGTTCATACAAGCGGTCTTTGAGCGGCTGCACCCAGCCTGCGGCCCGCGCGCTCCCGGCCCCGAAAACGGCGTTGCCCACGTTCCAGAGGTACTCATAGACGTGGTAGATGTCCACGATCTCGACCAGTTCGACGCCCCGGACGCGCAGGAAGTGCCGGGCGCGATGCCAGATCCACTCCGCGCCGTCGCCGCGCAGGACCACGGTGCGCACCGCCGGCGTGCCCAACCCGCGCCGGCACGCCTCGGCATAGACCCGCCACCAGAACACCTCGGCCTCCTCGCCTCCGGCGCAGTAGCTCGCCTCCCCCCAGGCCAGATGCGTGCGCCGTGTCTCGGTGTCGACCCGCAGCCCCGGCCCCAGCGGCGCACAGGTCCCCACCGTCATCTCGTGCCAGCCGTCCCGATGAGGCGCCTGCACTCCGTCCACCGCAACGGCCAGCACACGCGTGTCGATCGGTGCTGTCGCCGTGAGCAGCCGCCCCTGCCGCGCGGCGTCCACGTCCGCTTGTTGATCAGCTTCAGCCACCGCGCCGATCCCTTCCGTGTCCCGCCGCGCCGTTTCGTCGGCGACCGTCACCCCCAACGTCTCCCGCGCCGCGTCCATGGCCTCCTCGAAGGACGTTTCGATGCCCAGGCGACACACGGCCCGCGCGAGCATCGGCGCGAGCGTCCCCGGACCGAGCCCGATGCGCACATCAAGCGGCGCCTGCCCGCGCCGACACTTGTCGCAGAGGTCGTAGGCCCGGCGGATGGTGTCGTCGCCGACCACGCCCTGGATGTGCCGCACGCGCGCCCGATCGACGCGGCGCATCGGCCCGTCGCAGTGCGGGCAGGGCCGTCGCTCAACCCCCTCGCGCGCCGCCCGTCCGGCCAAGACCCGTTCCACCACCTGGCCCAAGACCGCCCGCCCCACCGCTTGCAGCCGCCGCTCCAGGCCCGCCAGATCATCCGTGCTCATCTCCACCGCCGCTGCGCGTAGCGCCTCCTCAAACAGCATCCCCACCTCGTGTATGCTGTCCTCGGACAGGTCTATGCTGTCCATCGATACCCTCCACAGGCACGCTCTGGGCGTCTTCCGCGCCCGTGCCCCCTTGGAGGGTACCGCTTTTCCCGTCCTCTCACTTTTTTGGGGTACACCCTGAGACAAGGCGCACCCTTGGCCTGAGCCAGACGCGTTGCTATAGTGGGGCTGGGTCTGGACGCCGCCTCCATTGGCGCCCTCGCTGAGGGAGACATGACCGCGCCACTTGCCTACATCACCATCAACATCAGCCCGGTTCTGGTACGTATCGGACCCTTGACGGTACGCTGGTACGGCGTTATGTACGCCGTCGGACTCGCCCTGGCCCTGTGGGTGACGCTGCCTATCGCGGCGCGGCATCCCGCGCGACACGCTCTACGCGCTCTTCTGGGGTGTCACGGTCGCCGGCCTCGTCGGCGGCCGCCTGTATTACGTGGTCCAGAACCGCCCCGCGTACTACTTGGCGCATCCCGCGCACATCCTGGCGGCCTGGGAGGGAGGTATGGCCTTCTACGGCGCCGTTTTCCTCGATGTGCCCGCGCTCTATCTGCTGACGCGCCGCTACCGAACGCCGTTCTTGCCGCTGCTCGACGTCGCGGCGCTCTTCGCGCCGCTGGCCCAGGCGGTCGGGCGCATCGGCAACATCATCAACGGCGACATCGTGGGCTACCGCAGCACGTTGCCCTGGGCCACCGCCTACGCCAACCCAGGTGCCTTCGTCCGCCCGCTATGCACGTCGCCCGACACCCGGTGCATCGCGTTCCAGCCGGCCGCGGTCTACGAGTTGATCTTCAGCCTCGGCCTCTTCGCGCTGCTCTAGGGAGTGCGGGAGCGCGCGTGGCCCGCGGGCCTGCATTTCGTCGCCTACCTGGCGCTGTACTCCATAGGGCAACTCGTGCTCTTCATCTGGCGCGCCAACGACATCGTGCTGGGTCCCTTGAAGCAGGCGCAGGTCACCGCGCTGGTCGTCCTGGTCGCGCTCGCGCCCATCGCCTGGTGGCTGTCCCAACG